>Ga0209536_100005934_pt1 | contig 18847 bp, 18 predicted proteins | sample DeeMarSeWOR28_12_FD_187461 | JGI IMG/M metagenome (GOLD analysis project Ga0209536, IMG submission 187461) | Marine sediment microbial communities from White Oak River estuary, North Carolina - WOR-2-8_12 (SPAdes) (version 2) | ecosystem: Environmental > Aquatic > Marine > Intertidal zone >... | reverse complement strand
TTCCGCTTTTTTTCCCTTCTGCAAATACTTTTAACAAAACTACATCTTTTTGGTTAAATGGAAGATTTCTCATTAAAATAGTAGAAAAAATATCCCTTGGTACAAAAAATTGTTTATCAATCTTTATTTTTTTCTCGGAAGCAAAACCCAAATCTAAAAATATCTTAAATTTTTCACAATGACCTTTGTATCTAATAGTTTTGTAATCCAAATAACCAATTTTACTTCTAAATGTATATGGTAATGTTGAACAACCACCTGATGTTAAAAAGGCTTCAAGTTCTCCAAATGGTTTTGGAAAATTTATTGTTTCAATTTCAGTCATTGATTTCTTTTTTAGAATTTTTCCATGATCAAGAATTATTGCATCTTCAACATATTCATTTATAAGCCCATATGGTGAAAAAACTATCTGGTAATTAAGTGGAGGCTTTGGATTTTGTGGTAAACCTCCAACTCTTAATTTAATGTAATCAACAAAATCCATTTGTTCTACGATATCTTTAGTAATAATAGATGTTAAACCAGGTGCAAGGCCACAATCAGGAATAATTATTACATCATTGTTTTTTGCTTTTTTAGATAAACCAAGCTCTTTTTTTACGATATCGTTATTTCCTCCCAGGTCTATAAAATGGGTTTTTGTATCAATTGCAATTTTTGCTAAAAAATAATTATATTTATATGGCACCGCAGAAACAACTATATCAAAATTTTTAAAATATTTTTTTACAATTTTTATATTTTCTAAATCAATTTTTATCAAATTTATTTTTTGATTATTCAGAAATTTTTTAACTGAGTACAGAGTTTTATTATCTCTGTCAGCTATCGTGATATTATCGAAATTTGAATATTTCGAAAGATCATATGCAATTGCTCTACCTATCATACCAGCGCCAAGGATAATAATTTTCATGGTATCATTTCTAAATAATCATGTTGTTGTATGTTAGGTGTCTATTAAAACCATTTCTCTATAAATTACCAGTAATGATTATAATGGGGGACTATATTCAGTGGGACGAATAAGGGAGGTCATATATGACCATTGAATTATGGGACAATAAAATTGAGGCTATGCCTCGAAATGAATTAAGTGACTTACAATTGGAAAGATTAAAAAAAATTGTTGATTATGTCTATAAAAATAATAGATTCTATCGAGATAGACTAAAAGAAGCAAAACTAGATTCAACAAAAATTAAATCTTTGAAGGATATTGAAAAAATACCATTTTTAACAAAGGAAGATCTTAGAGGATTTTATCCTTTTGGTCTTGTATGTACTGAAATTGATGACATTATTGAAGTACATGCATCCTCTGGAACAACTGGTAAACCGGTTGTTGGACCATATACAAGAAATGATGTTGAATTATGGGCAGAAGTAATGGCTCGATCACTTTGGGCAAATGGACTTAGAAAAAAGGATATCGTGCAAAATGCTTATGGTTATGGTCTCTTCACCGGTGCTCATGGTTTTGAAAAAGGTGCACAAAAAATTGGAGCCGTAGTTATAACTATTAGCTCAGGTAATACAAAAAGACAAATAACAATTATGAAAGATTTTGGAACGACAGCGCTTGTTTGTACTCCCTCTTACTCAATGTACATGGCTGAAACTGCTGAATTAATGGGTCTTGATCCACTAAAGGATTTCAATTTAAGAATCGGTTGTTTTGGTGCTGAATCATGGAGTGAAGAAATGAGGTCAAATGTTGAAAAGAGGTGGGGTATTGTTGCTCATGAACACTATGGTTTAACAGAAATAATCGGACCTGGAATTGTTTCTGAATGTAAATATAAGAAATTGCATATAAATGCAGATCATTTCTATCCTGAAGTTATTAATCCTGATACTGGTGAAACATTGCCTTTAGGTGAAGAGGGAGAACTAGTATTTACCACACTTACTAAGGAAGCTTTTCCAGCACTTAGATTTAGAACAAGAGATCTTGCAGTTTTATATGAGGAAGAATGTGAATGTGGAAGAACTTTACCGATTCAATCACGTATCAAGGGAAGAAGCGATGATATGATGAAAGTAAAAGGAGTTATTGTATTTCCTTCACAGATTGAATCTGCATTGATGCAAATTAAAGATTTAGGTGACAATTACCAAATTATTAAAACTAAAAAAGGTAGTATAATTTCTCTTTCTGTTGAGGTTGAAGCCTCAGAGAAAAGATGGAAAGATGGAAAAATTGAAGATTTAGAAAAAGAAGCAGAGGAAGAAATATTTAGTATTTTGAACTTGCATGTACCAGTTAAAATTGTTGAACCTAAGTCAATTCCAAGAAGTATTGGAAAAGCAATTAGAGTAATAGAGCGCTAAGCAGGAAGTAAAAATTAGATGATAGATATATTAAACGATATATTAATATATATATCTGGTTTGTACACTCTCCCATGGATTCTTGTTGGATTTATTGTAACTATTTTTATTGCAAAAATCATAGGAAGAGAAAAAATCGACAAAATAATGAAGAAAATTGGACTGATTCTTCTATATTTCTTTATTCCAATCCTTGTTTTTAGAATTTTTTTAAATACAGATTTCGGACAAAAACAAATTGAATTTGCAATTATTGTTAGCATAATCGTCTTTTTCATGTATTTAATCGCATTTGTTTTTGCAAGGTATAAAGCTAATAATTGGAATTTTAATGACAAAAAAAAACGTTTATTTATCAAAACAGTTTTAACAAATCAGGGAAGAAGTTCCGCATTTATTGGAGGAGCTTTATTAGCCTCACCTTGGAAAGTTGAAGCTGCGATTTATATTGCACTTGTAGGTATTGCACTTTTTGCAATCATCCCATATATTTTATCTTATATGCATAAAAAAGAGTCAAAGAAAAACGATATTGAACAAGTTAAGACTCTACCATGGTATTTGAAACTATATCCTTGGTATCTTATTGCTTTTGTTATTTGTGCAGTCGGCGTACATGCATCAACTAGCATAACTACAAAGGACTTTGGATATGAATTAGAAACAATAGTAATATTTTATTCAGCAATTACAATTCCTGCTGCACTTTATTATGTTGGAGCAGGAATTCATCCATCTGATCTTAAAATATCTGAATTGAAGAAACTATTTAATGTGGATAAAAGTAATGAGAAAGGTGATCATTGGGACTGGGTTAGAAACATTTTTATTATTACAGTAATAATTACTCCAATTCTTACTGTTCTTATATTTTATCCTTTATTTGTTATTGGTACGATTTCAAATTCTTGGTTTGCTGTTATTATAATTAATTCAATCCTACCAATAACCAGTACAAATATGTTTTTACTACCATATGGAATAGATAAGAAATCAACAGCTCATTCGGTTACTTGGACGACAATTGTTTGTGTTCCTATTGTTGTAATTCTAATTACTGCTTTTGGACTCTATCTATAAAAAATGATCATAACCAGTTTTTGCTAGTTTTTTTACTTTTCCTTTATATGATAAAAATACATTTTTATTTTTTGTAATTTCGCCAACTAAAAAACCGTTAACTTTTCCAAGATTTTCTTTTGAAACAGTGTACACTAGTTCAAAATCTTCTCCACCAAAAAGAGCATAATCATATTCATCATCATCTAATATTTTTGCTACTTTCCTGACATCATCTTTTATTGGAATTTTATCTTTGTAGATTATTGCTCCACATTTACTTTCATCACAAATGTGCCATATTTCAGGTGCTAAACCATCTGAGATATCTATCATAGAGTTTACATATGGTGCAATTTTCAATCCAATGTCTAAATTAGCTTTTGGTTCAAGATAATTTTTTTTAACCTTTTCAAATCCTCTTAAATTATTTTGAAAAAGTTGTAATCCAGCTTTACCATTTCCAAGATAACCTGAAACAAAAATGAGATCACCGAATTTTGCACTATTTCTTAAAGATAAATTCTTTTTTTCAACTAAGCCTGTCATTGTAATTGAGATAACAATATGTTCAGAATGAGTCATATTTCCGCCAATTATCTCAATATTATATTTGTTACAAGTCTTCCACATTCCTTTGTAAAGGTCTTCAACAAATTTAAGATTAAGATCTTTAGGAAGTGCAATTGAAACTAAAACAAAATTTGGAATAGCACCCATTGCCGCGATATCTGAAACATTGATTTCAATTGCTTTCATTCCGATTTGTTTTGGGGAAAACCATTCTTGTCTAAAATGATCCCCCTCCACAAGAGTATCAGTTGTTAAAACCTGCAAACCTTTTTTTGTTTTAACAACTGCCGCATCATCACCAATTCCAACTTGTATGTCTTTGTTTTTAGGTTTTTTTGTAATTCTATTAATTAAACCAAACTCACCGATTTCTTTAATCTTCATTTATAGCACGCTTACTCATTTTTACAGAACAAAACTTTCCACACATAGAGCAAACTTGCTCATCAGCATCAGTACATCTTTCACGAATCTCTTTTGCTAAATTTGGATTTATTGACAGCTCTATCATCTTCCTCCAATCAAGTCTTGACCGAGCCTTACTCATATTATTATCCCAGGTAATTGCACCATTTAAACCTCTTGCAACATCAGCAGAATGAGCAGCAATTCTAGACGTAATTACACCTTCTTTAACCTCCTCAACATTAGGTAAACCTAAATGTTCAGCAGGAGTTACATAACACAAAAAATCAGCACCATAATAAGCAGCCAGACATCCACCAATAGCACTAGTAATATGATCATAGCCTGGTGCTATATCTGTAACAAGTGGTCCTAAAACATAAAAAGGTGCACCATGACAGATTTTCTTTTCTAACTTAACATTTTTTTCGATTTGATCAAGTGGTATATGCCCAGGACCTTCAATAATTATTTGAACATTTTCTTCCCATGCTCTTAAAGTTAAATCACCAATTACTTTTAATTCCGATAATTGTGCCTTGTCTGTTGCATCTTTTAAACAACCAGGTCGTAGACCATCACCTAAACTTAAGGTCACATCATATTTTTTTGCCATTTTTAAAATCTCATCAAAATTTTCATAAATAGGATTTTCCCTTTTGTGATGAACCATCCATCTAAGAAGTAAAGCCCCGCCACGGCTAACCACGCCCATTAATCTTTTTTTAATAAAAGGAATTGAACTTCTTAAAAGACCGGCATGAATAGTAATGAAATCAACACCATCTTCAATGTGTTTTTTTATGCCTTCTATAAAATCATTTTCATCCAATTCTACAACATCATCAACCATACAAGCTGCTTGATAAACAGGAACGGTTCCAACAGGAATATGACTATTTTTTATTATCTCCTGTCTAATTTTATCTATATCACCACCAGTACTTAAGTCCATAACAGTATCTGCTTTTGCCTCTATACAAACCTTAAGTTTTTCAAGTTCATATGATAAATCTGCTTTATCTGGAGATGAACCAATATTAGCATTAATCTTTACGCTTAAACCTTCACCAATACCAATAGGTATGAGATTCTTATGAAGAATAGAAGAAGGAATAACAACTCTACCATTAGCAATTTTTTTCATCAATTTTCCAATATCAATATTTTCTTTTTTTGCAACTATTTCAATTTCTTTTGTTACTTGATTGTTTATAGCCATTTCCATTTGAGTCATAATTTTTTACACTCCCTAATAATATTAATAAAATCATTTACTTCCCTATAAACATCATCAGAACCAATAACTGCAGAAACTGAAGCAACAGCATCAGCTCCATTTCTAATTACTTCAGCAACGTTTTTTTTAGTAATACCACCTATCGCAACAATTGGAATTTTAATATTTTTTCTTACATTTTTTAACATTTTAATTCCACAAGGATTACCAGCATCTTTTTTTGTAAAAGTTTTAAAAATTGGTCCTAAACCAATGTAATTTGCCCCTGCAAATTCTGCATCAATAGCTTCTTTTACATTATCAACAGAAAGACCAATAATTTTATTATTTCCGAGTGATTTTCTTGCGTCTTTAAAAGAAACGTCTGATTTACCAATATGAATACCATCAGCTTCAACTGCCAAAGCAACATCTAATCTATCATTTATTAAAAAAATTGCTTTACCGTTACACTTTTTTTTCAAATGTTTTGCTTCATAAACCATCCTATTAAAATCTATATTTTTTTCTCTATATTGAATAATTTTACAACCAGCTTTTAATGCATCATTAACATCAGAAAATATTCCTTTCTTACTTGATTGTGAATCGGTAATAAAATAGAAATCAACATCAATAAAAATCATTAATTTTAACCAACCTTTTTATTTTTTAAATCAACACTCCTACCTTCCATTAACTTTTTAGAAAGAATATCTGCTAATTTTTTACCTGAGAGCAACATTCCTCCAAAAATTGGTCCCATTCTGTTTGTTCCAAAAGCAGCATTAGCTGCCATGCCAACAACATAAACATTATTGAATATTTCTTTAGTGTTTTCAATAACAGTTTTTTCTCCAATTTCAGCATTCATTGATTTCTCACCCAATATTTTACCAGTTTTTGTAAAAAGTTTACCATCTATTTTTTTTTCTAGAATTCTCAAAATTTCTAAAGGATGACCTGTTGCTTCAACAACAAATTTTGATCTTACAGATAATGGATCGACATGAAGACCTGCAATATCTACAGAACTCCAGTTTATTACAACCCCACAAATTCCATTTTCATCAATCATAACATCTTCAACTGAAATACTATTGAAAATTTTTACACCTGCTTTCATAGCTTTTGAACAAATAGTAGTAATTGCCTCAACCGAATCAGCAGTGTAGTAACCATCTTCATATTTTTCATAATTTATTCCAAATTCATCAAGAATTTTTTTTCCATCCTCACCAACAACAATTTCATTGAACATCATTCCTCCACCCCACATACCACCTCCTATGGAAAGTTTTCTTTCAAAAATAGAAACCTTAAATCCATTTTTTGCAAGATAATATGCCGTTGTAAGTCCAGCTGGACCTGCGCCAGCAATTATTACATCTTGGTTAAGATTGTTAATAAATTTTTTTAGATATCTCTCAATAATTATTTTTGAAATTTTTTCATCTTGTAATTTCATTATAATTCCTCCATTAATTTTATAACCTTATTTACAACATCAACTGCATCTTTACCAATAATATATGCACATGGCTCAATACCAAAATCTCCTTTATGCAAAAGGATATCAAGATTTTTTTTACTTTCTTTCAACCTATAATCTTTTGTTAAATATCCAAAATTTAGACTTGTTTTTTTAATGTTATCAATATAAGCAGTGTTCATAATTGCTTTAACATCAAGTACGTCCTTTAAATAAAGCAATAATGAAGAAAGATGTTTACTTTTTCCAAATCTTATACCATTATTACTTATGATTTTATCATCAACTATAATTAAACCATTTATAAATGCAGCAACATCATTAGGACTTTCTGCTTTTTCAATAGCAATAGCAATGTTTATTTTTACCTCAGGTAATAGTTTACCTATATTCTTTCCTTTTAGTAATAGAAAAGCTTCAGTTAAATTATCAACTATTTCATTTTTTTCGGTATTGATAATTTCATTTTTGTCTGCAACAAAATTTGAACCCTCAAAGTTTTTTCCATTAAAAGTAATGCATGTATAAAAATTTAAGGAATTTTTATTAAGAATTTTTTCAGAAATTTTTTCTGCCAGCTTAAATAAATACTCTGGAATTTTTACTTTTGAATTACAATAGTTGCTAACCATTGGTTGTGATATTTTTAAAATTTTAGAAATTTTAACTTGATCAAAATTTTTAAAATAAAGATTTTTTGTTAATGCTTTTTTAAAAAGGATTACGTTTTGTTCTTTTATAAAAATTATTTCCTCTGCCATATCAATGATTTATAGAAATATATTAATGATTAATAAAACTTTGGATGATAATAAATAGAATTTTATAAATGATTTGTTGATACTAATTCGTGCTTATAATAAGAAAATTCAAATCATCTGATATGTTTTCAGTAATAAAACTAGCATCTGAAACATTAACAGAACAATATAATCCAAGTTTATTCAATTTTTTTTATGAATCATATCCAAAAGGTTTTATTGTAGCTGAAAAAGCACATAAAATAATTGGATTTATTATAGGTGTAAAAACCACACAAAATAATTCTAGAATTTTAATGCTTTCAGTTTCAGAATTAAATAGAAGACAAAAAATTGGATCTTCCCTTTTAAATGAATTTTTAAAATTAATGTCTAATGAAAAAGTAAAAAATATTGAATTAGAAGTTAGAATAGATAATTTAAAAGCAAAAAATTTTTACATAAAGCATGGGTTTAAAATAAAAGGAAAAATAAAAGATTTTTATCAAGATGGCAAGAGCGCTTATACAATGATAAAAGAGCTTTAGGATCTAATAATATGCTTTTCTTTTTCAGTCATAAAACGCTCTGACATTTGCTCTAATCTATTGGAAACTTTTTCCAAACCAGTATATCTATTATTTGATAAAAGATCTGCTATTCCCTTACTTAATGTGAAAACAGCTAGTTTGTGCTCTCTTTTTGATTTATAGACTTGAAAAGGTGTTATATTTAATTTATCGTAAGATAGAAATTCACTACCCCCATTATTTTCAACCATCCCTTCCAAATGTATTTTTAATTGTAATAGAAACGAATGAAGTTGAATTAACTCATCTTTTTGCATGATTTTCCTACCCTCTTACTTTTTAAAAATCATAGTCAAATCGTTAACATCCTTTTTATGATTTTCTGTTCAAGCTTTAAATATAACTTGTTGATTTAGGTCGGAAAAATTTATTTTGAAATTTATAAAAAGAATCATTCAAGATCCTTTTTTGTCAAAACTTTTACAGAAGTTGGCATTTTTACAACATTACCTATTTTGATTCCTACAATCTCCTTTATGTTTTTACTATTTGCAATATCTAGTAGACGTTGGGTTATAATACCGTCAAAAACAACTGAAGCAATATTGTCACTTTTTTTAAGTGAATCTGTTAATTCCCTTACAGGAATCTTTTTTATTTCTTTGTCATCTTTGTCAAAAAGAACAGCTTTTAATGACCCTGCAATTTCATTCAATATTTTTCCATAATTTTTTTGTATCTCTGTAACAACTCTTGGTTTTTCTTTATCCTCTTTTTCTTTTTTTGCTTCTGCGGGTTTAGATTTTTCTTCAGCCTTTTCTTTTTTAGAAGGTTTTTCAGATTCTTCATCAGTTAACTTTTTTTTATCAACTTTAATATCGTACATTTCCGCATATTGTTCAGCAGGGATCTTATTTTTCAAGGCTTTCATAATGAGTTTTTGAGGTATTTCCTCTACTTCTCTAGTCTGGGGTGCTCTTGCTACAAAATCTATATCAGCTGTTTGTAATAGTTCTCTTAAAATTAGTTCACCACCTCGATCACCATCAACAAAAGCTGTTGATATTCTTTCTTTAGTTAAATTAATAACAGTTTTTGGAACATTAGTTCCTCCAACAGCTATTACATTTTTTATGCCATATCTTAATAGGTTTAGAACATCTCTTCTACCTTCAACAAGAATTATTGCATCACTTTTATCAATGTTTGGTCCTGCTGGACAGCGCTCTGGACCAAAACTAGTTATTTCCTCAATCTGAACAGCCTGTCTTACTGTATCTGCTATACTTTCACCTTCAACCTTACCTTCTTCCATTACCTTGTTTAATAGCTCTTTTGCTCTTTCAATTACTCTGTTTCTTCTTACAACTCTCACATCTTCAACATGTTCAGCTACTATTGTTGCCTTGCATGGTCCAACTCTATCTATGCTTTCAAAAGCTGCTGCGAGAATAACAGTTTCAACCTTATCCAAAGACGTTGGAAGAGTAATAACTCCTTCACTTTTCCCATTTTTAGAATCTAATTCAACTTCTATTCTTCCAACTCTTGCAGATCTTTGTAATTCTCTAAGATCTAATTCTTCACCTAGTAAACCTTCTGTTTGGCCAAATATCGCACCTACTACATCTGATTTTTCAATAATACCATCTGCTTTAATATGAGCTTTAATCAAATATTTAGTTGTTGCTGGATCTATTACCATTTAATATCACCTCAATTATATTCTTAAGAAAAATAGCACCTTTGTCCCGCTGTACAGCTATTTATGGACAAAGAGTCCATGCGTTTTATTTAAGCATTTAACTATTAATTTTAAATTAAGCGGTTGAATATGAATTAATCTTAATTGACTAACGCACCTTTTGGGTGCTATCTTTCAAACTAATTTTTACTTATACGCTTATATATTAGCCTTACGCCATATTTCAATGTTATGCCCGTATTCTGCATTAAGATTTATTCATGAGAGAAAAAATTTACATTGGTGTTGCATGGCCTTATGCAAATGGTTCACTACATCTTGGTCACATGGCAGGTTGTTATATACCTGCAGATATTTTTGCACGATATAATAGAATGATTGGTAAAGATGTTTTAATGGTTTCGGGAAGTGATGAACATGGAACACCTATTACTATCACAGCAGAAAATGAAAAAACTACTCCTCAAGTAATTGTTGATAAATTTAACAAAGAGCACACTGAAAATATGAAACAAATGGGAATATCTTTTAGTCTTTTTACTCGTACTACCACAAAAAATCATGAAAAAGTTGTTCAAGATATTTTTTTAACTCTATACAATAAGAAATATATCTATAAAAAAAGTATAGATGCATTTTATTGTACACATTGTAAAAGATTTTTACCAGATAGATATATAGAAGGAGTATGTCCATATTGTAAATCTGAAAAAGCAAGAGGAGATCAATGTGACGAATGTGGAAAATTACTTGATCCAAAAGAATTAGAATTAGTAAAATGTAAAATATGCGGTAATACTCCTGAAATTAGATCTAGTACTCATTTGTTTTTTTCACTTAGTAAATTTGAACAAAGATTAATTGATTGGTTAAAAGATAAAAAACATTTTAAACCAAGTGTTTTGAAATTTACTGAAAATTGGTTAAAAAATGGTTTAAGAGATAGAGCAATAACAAGGGATATAGACTGGGGAATTAAGGTTCCCATTGAAGGTTTTGATGATAAAAGAATCTATGTATGGTTTGATGCTGTAATAGGTTATCTTTCTGCAAGCATAGAATGGGCAGAAAAAAAGGGAAAACCTGATGAATGGGAGCTATGGTGGAAAGATAAAAATGTTTTACACTATTATTTCCTTGCAAAAGATAACATACCTTTTCACACATTGATTTGGCCGTCTATTCTTATGGGCTATGATGAAAAATTAAATCTACCATATGATATACCAGCAAATGAATATTTACGATTAAAAGGTGAACAGTTTTCGAAAAGCCGAGGAACAGCTATTTGGGTACCAAATGTTTTATCAAAATTTGATGTTGATGCAATAAGATATTATTTATCTATTAATATGCCAGAGAACAAGGACACTGATTGGACTTGGGATGATTTTATAGCAAAAAATAATGATGAGCTTGTTGGTACTTATGGTAATTTTGTTCATAGAGTAATTACATTTACAAGTAAAAATTTCGGTGAAATACCAAAGCTTGGTGAACTTGATGAATTAGATAAAAAGGCATTAACAAAAATTAAAGAAACTTCGGAAGAAGCGGGAAAATCAATTGCAGGTTGTTATTTCAAACAAGGGTTAAGAATTTCAATGAATTTGGCACAGTTTGGTAATTTTTATTTTGACCAAAAACAGCCATGGAATCTTATAAAAAATGATAAAGAAGCATGTGGAACAGCTCTTCATATCTGTCTGAAAATAATAAATTCTTTATCTATATTTATGGCACCTTATTTACCTTATTCTTCAAACAAAATATGGAATATCATTGGTAATAAAAATTCAGTTCATGATGTAAATTGGCAATCAGCATTAAATGAATTAAAAGTTGGAACACAACTTGAAAAACCTGAACCATTATTTAAAAAATTAGATCCAAAAGATTTTTTAGAAGAAAGCGACCCATTTTCTAAACTTGATTTACGAGTTGCTAAAGTAATTGATGTTAAAGATCATCCAAATGCTGATACTCTGTATATACTCTTATTAGATGTTGGAAAACTAGGAAAGAGAATTATAGTTGCAGGTATGAAGCCTTATTATTCAAAAGATGAAATTAAGGGTAAGTCTATTATTGTAGTTTTAAATTTAAAACCAGCAAATATTAGAGGAGCTAAATCAAATGGTATGTTACTTGCTGCTGAAGATAAAAAAGGGGTTTGCTCTCTTTTAAATCCTGGTGAATCCACACCTGGCTCAGAAGTATTTATAGAGGGCGTATCTAGAAAACCAGTTAATGTTTTAGAATTTGAGGATTTTTAAAAAAATTAATATGATAATCGGGGAAAATCAAAAAGCAATATATAATGGAAAAATATTACGGGCTGAAAAAGGCGATGTTATATCTGATAAGATAGTTGAAAAAGGTGCAAAGATTTTATAAAAATTTTTAGGAGGAAAATTATGAGCATTGTTACCGAAACGAATTTACCTTTGAAAATTTTCAAAAAAGGAAAAGTTAGAGATTTATATGAATTAAATGACGAACTTCTTATTATTGCAACAGATAGAATATCAGCCTTTGATTTTGTATTGCATGAACCAATTCCAAATAAAGGGATTTGTTTGACTCAGATTTCAAAATTTTGGTTTGACTTTTTTAAAGATTTAATTCCAAATCATGTTGTTTCAACTGAATTTGATGATTTACCTAGAAATCTTGTTAAATATAAGCAGATACTTGAAGGTAGAAGTATGCTGATAAAAAAAGCAAGAACTTTTCCTGTAGAATCAATTGTTCGAGGTTATATATCTGGTTCTGCATGGAGTTCTTATAAAAAAGATAACACTGTCTGCGGAATTAAATTAAAAAAGGATCTCAAAGAATCAGAAAGATTTGATGAGCCTTTATTTACACCATCTACCAAAGCAGAATCAGGTCATGACATCAATATATCTTTTGAAAAAATGGAAGATTTGATTGGTAAAAAAGACGCAGAAAAGATAAAAGAATTTTCAATGAATATTTATGAAGAAGGAGCAAAATATGCTCTCAAAAAAGGTATTATAATTGCTGATACCAAATTTGAATTCGGAAAAATTGATAATGAAATCATACTGGTAGATGAAGTACTTACTCCGGATTCATCTCGTTTTTGGCCTATGAGTAAATATCAGCCAGGAAAACCTCAACCAAGTTTTGATAAACAATTTGTAAGAGATTATTTAACTAAAATTGGTTGGGATAAAAATTCTACGCCACCTCATTTACCAGATTTTGTTATAAATGAGACTGAAAAAAAATATATTGAAGCATACGAAAAAATAACTGGTAAAATGTTTAAATTTAAATAATATGAAGTTCATTATATTTTTATGAATAAAATAAAATTGCAAATTATTTCATTGTTTTTAATTTCTATTTTATTATTTAGTGGTTTATCATTAGGTAGCTCAGATAAACAGAAATTTGTTAGTCTACAAGAAAACAATGATTTTTATTTTGTTCAAATTACTGATACCCATGTAATGCATAAGATTTTTGAACGTAATGAAATTTCAAAGAATAGATTCATGTATGTTTTATCTAAAATTTGTTCCTTTGATAATAAACCAGCTTTTATTGTTATTACTGGAGATTTGACTGAATGGGCTGGAAATTATATTTCTGGTGCTTTTAACTGTCTAGCATTTACTAGTTGTTTATATAAAAAAGATGGCCAGTTTTACGCTGATGAGAATTATTCTATCCCTGTTTATACCACACCTGGTAATCATGAATATTATTTAAGTAGAAATTTAAAAAATTATCATAGATTTATAAAAAATGAAGACCGTTATATTATAAATTATAATAATGTTAGTTTGTTTTTCATAAATTCAGGCCCAAGTTATTATAAATTATTTTATAACTTTTTTAAGAATGTTGATGGTGATGGTCTTTATGATAGTGATATTCAATGGCTTGAAAGTTCTTTGGATAATTGTAGTTCTAGTTACAAGATAGTACTTATGCATCATCCTGCTATAAATATTAGAAATAAAAATGGTGAGATGCACGATGTTATTGTCAGAAATAGAGAAACTTTTATTGATCTATGTGAGGATTATAATGTGGAACTGGTTTTAACCGGTCATACACATACATCGAGAGTTTTTGATAGTAGTGAATATTATTATAATTTTAATAATTCATTGAATTGTAGTTTGTATTCTACACTTTTTGTTCAGACAGATGATTGCAAAGAAGGTGTTCATTACAGGAATGTAAGTTTAATTGGTAATGATATATGGCTTGAAAATAGTGTAGAGTTAGAGTTTTTAAATAGATATAATAATTAATATTTTGATTAATCATCCCCGTTGTACTGGTGAACGCCAATCAATTCCAACTGTTTTAATTCCTATTTTCGGAATTAAAGGTGTTCTTCGTTTATGTTGACTTTTAACTCTCATATTATTTATACGTTTTACATCAGAAGTTTTTACACCAGCTATCTTTGCAATTTCATCAAAATTCATTTTTAGTTCCAGACCTGCTAATATAATATCTAGATGTTTATAACTAATTTGCAACTCATTCTCATCAGTTTGTCCTTTCCATAATCCCGCAGTTGGAGGTTTTGAAATAATTTCTTTGGGAATTTTTAGGTGTTTTGCTAGTTCCAAAACCTGTGTTTTATAAAGATCTCCAATAGGTTGAATATCTACTGCGCCATCACCATATTTTGTAAAATATCCAATAAGTAGTTCAGATTTATTCGATGTTCCGCAAACAAGATTTTTGGTCATATTAGCATATTCATATAGAAGTATCATTCTAGCTTTTGTTTTTACATTTGCTAATGCAAATTTATCTGGTTTAACAAAGCAATTCTTATTTATTTCATTTACAAGGTTTGTTATTTCTTTTTTTACACAGAATAAACCAATTTTGTTAACCAAAACATCTAAATATCTAAAATCTAATTTTGGTGTAGTATCATCTGGCAGAAAAACACATCTTGTATTTTTTTTACCTAAAACTTGCTTGCATAATAGAGCAACTAATGCTGAATCAACACCACCAGATAAACCTATTACAACTCCTTTACATCCAGAGTTTTTAACATATGTTTTAATAAAATCCTTTATTACTGTTGAAATCTCATTAGGTTCTATTGATAGGTTAATATCCAAACCTATTTCCCCTTTTTCAATTTTTTATAAATCGATTTACCATATGAATCCATTGCTACAATCAGTGGACCAAACTCTTTCACTTTGAAAATCCAAGCAGCTTCAGGCATACCAAGCTCATCTAACCAATAAACACCAGTGACTTCTTTTATTTTTTCAGCAGCAAGTGCCCCTGCACCACCTGTATAGGCAACATAAACTCCGGTATATTTTTGTAAAGCTTTCTGGGTTTTTTCACCCATTCCACCTTTACCAATAATTATTTTTGTACCAAATTTTTTTATAAATTCATCCTCAAAAATTTCCATTCTACTACTTGTAGTTGGTCCTGCTGAAACAACATGCCATTTCCCTTTATCTTTTTTCATTAAAGGTCCACAATGATATAATGCCATTTCTGATGGATCAAATGGATGTTTATTTTTTTTAAGCATAATATGATGTGTTTCGTCACGTGCAGTAAAAATTTCTCCTGTTAAATATAAGATATCACCAACTTTTAATTTTTTAATTTTATCCTTGTTAACAGGTAAAGTAAAATGATATTCCATCTATTTCATCTCCCAGTTTCCATCTTTATGAATTATCATGTGTGCTCTTCTATTTGCCCAACATTGAACAACAATACCAACCGGAAGACTTGCAGGATGTCTATGTGCCATTTCAATATGTACATCCAAAACAGTTGTCTTTCCACCTAAACCCATTGGACCAATATTACTTTTATTAATTCTTTTTATTAATTCATTTTCAATTTCTGCAATTTTTTTATCCCTACTTCTTATACCAACAGGTCTAAGCAAAGATTTTTTACCTAATTTTAAAGCTAAATCCGCGCCTCCACCAATTCCTACACCAACAATAGTAGGAGGACAAGGATTGCCGCCTGCTTTAATTACTTCATCTACTATAAAATTTTTCACTCCATCTATTCCTACACCAGGTTTAAGCATACCTAGTTTACTCATGTTTTCACTACCACCACCCTTAGGAAAAGCAGTTATTGAAACATCGCTTCCATTAGTAAAATCCCAAGTAATATAAGGTATATAATTACCAATATTGTCTTTATGATTCAAACCAGTTAATGGATCAACAGTATTTGGTCTAATTGGGATTTGAATAGTTGCAGTTTTTACTGCATCCACAATTAATTTTTTTAAATCTAAGATTTTAGGAAAATCAATCCCTACTGTAATAAAAAAAGTTTGAATGCCAGTATCTTGGCACATTGGACGCTTTGTTTTTTTTGCAAGATCTATATTCTTAAGTATAGCTTCAAGTTGTATTTTGGCTACACCTGTTTCAATTTTATAAGCAGATTTTAAGGCATTTACTACATCCAAAGGAAGATCTGTTTCTGCTTTTTTGATTAATTCAACAATGCCTTTTTTAATATTTTCCAAATACATTTTTTATCTCACTACCCTTACAAATTTGAAAATAAATATTTTTCTCCCTATTATCCATACTGGTTAAAGGTTTAATGATTATTTAACTATTTTTAAAAAAAAGAATAAAAAGTAAATTATTATTTTGGTTTTGATATATCTTCTACCGCTTCTGGATTTGCTAATGTTGAAATATCACCTACATCTTGACCAAGTGCTTTTGCTCTTATTACACGTCTCATGATTTTTCCACTACGCGTTTTAGGAACATCTGCTACAAACCATATTTCATCTGGTTTGGCAATTTTTCCAAGTTCTTTTGAAACATGATCCTTAAGTTCAGCTCTAAGTTCATCACTTGGTTCAATGCCTTTTTTTAGAACAACAAAAGCTGTTATAGATTCGCCTTTAAGTTCATGTGGTTTACCTATTACTGCTGCTTCAGCAATTAAGGGATGGCTTACTAAAGCTGACTCAACTTCAGAGTTACCAATTCTATGACCAGAAATTTTTAAAACATCATCTGCTCTACCTTGAATCCAGAAGTAACCATCATCATCCTTTCGTGAAACATCACCTGCACTATAAACTCCTTCAAATATACTCCAGTAGGTTTTTTTGTAACGTTCTGGATTTTTATAAATACCTCGAAGCATTCCTGGCCATGGATGAGTCAATACAAGGTTACCACCCGCATTTTTAGCAGATTTGCCTTCTTCATTGTACACATCTGCAGACATACCTGGAAGAGGTCTTGTTGCAGAACCTGGTTTAAGAGGTGTAATTGGTAAGGGTGAAATAACAAAATTTCCCGTTTCAGTTTGCCACCAAGTATCCATAATTTGACAACGCTCCCCACCAATGTTTTTGTAATACCACATCCATGCTTCTGGATTAATAGGTTCACCAACGGAGCCAAGTAATCTTAGGGTAGTTAAATCATGTTTTTTTGGCCATTCCTCACCATATCTCATAAACAATCGAACACTTGTTGGTGAAGTATAAAGAATATTAACACCGTATCTTTCAATTAATTCCCACCAACGATTAGGCTCTGGCCAATCAGGTGCACCTTCATAAATAACAGATGTTACACCAAGTATAAGTGGAGCATAAACAATATATGAATGACCAGTTATCCAACCAATATCAGCTGCGCACCAATAAATGTCATTATCTTTAATATCAAAAACCCAACTCAATGTATAGGCAGTACCAACTGCATAACCACCATGTGCATGTATTATTCCTTTTGGTTTACCTGTTGTGCCTGACGTATATAAGAAAAATAAAGGATCATTTGCATCAAGTTGCTCAGTCTCACATTCTCTAGACATATCCATGATAGCATCATGCCACCAAATATCCCTATCGCAAGTCCATGGAACTGTATCACCAGTTCGCCTGCAAACTATGACATGTTTAACACTTGGTGCATTCTCAAGTGCCTCATCAGTTTGTTGCTTTAAATAAACTTTTTTACCACGACGCCAAAAAGAGTCACATGTTATAACAGCTTTTGCTTCACAGTCATTGATACGATCTCTTAAAGCAATGGAGCTAAAACCAGAAAATACAACAGAATGAACGGCTCCAATTTTAGCACATGCTAGCATAGAAATAGGTAACTCAGGAATCATTGGCATATAAATTCCAATCCGATCGCCTTTTTTTATGCCTATTTTTCTTAAAGCATTAGCAAGTTTGTTTACTTCAATATATAAATCATTGTAAGTAAGCTTCCGAACATCACCTGGTTCACCTTCAAAAATTATAGCTACCTTGTTCTTTCTCCAACTATTTGCATGTTTATCTACAGCATCATGAACAATATTGTATTTTGCACCAATAAACCACTTAACCCATGGGAGATTCCACTCTACAACTTTATGATAAGGTTTATACCACTCAACAAAATCTTTTGAAACTTCTTCCCAAAACCATTCCCAGTTTTCAGCTTTTTTATATAACTCTTCAGGAGTTTGGATTTTATGTTTATCCATCCATTGTTTCACATTAGTTTGATTAATAAAATCTTCTCGAGGTTTAAAAATACGTTTTTCGTCTAATAAAACTGATATATCTTCTTTATCCATATCATACACCTTAGATAAAACAATCCTAAATTGATTCCTTTAAAGTTTATTTAATTTTTATAAATCTCCACGGAATGCACCAGTTAACATTGCATATTCTTCAAAGTTTTCAACCCAATCAAAATCTTTATCAATTTCACTTTCAGGTATTTTCTTTGCTTTAGCAGA
>Ga0209536_100005932_pt1 | contig 18851 bp, 13 predicted proteins | sample DeeMarSeWOR28_12_FD_187461 | JGI IMG/M metagenome (GOLD analysis project Ga0209536, IMG submission 187461) | Marine sediment microbial communities from White Oak River estuary, North Carolina - WOR-2-8_12 (SPAdes) (version 2) | ecosystem: Environmental > Aquatic > Marine > Intertidal zone >... | reverse complement strand
TTCATGTCCTTCAGCTGCCGCCAGTAATAATGGGTGTCGGTATGCGCTCCTTGATGCCAGCCTAGAAAGATATCGCTGGCAGCCTGGGTTAAACGCTGGCCCTGCACCACCCGTTGGGCTGGACTTTTATACTTGCTGGTTGTGGTATAGGGTTCCAAAACCGAAGCGCCGGCTTCCTTCTGTTGCAAGATGATGGCATCGTTCTCCCCGCCTCCTTCAAAAATCATGATGGTACAGCGAGTGCCCACGCTGCCGACACCTCCTACCCGTAGAGCGGCGTCGGTTATCCGGAAACGAGACAGCAGTCGCCGTCTTTCTTCAGGCAGGCTCTCCAGATACTGCTCCCACATCTCCTCGACCTGGGCTCTCGTTATCTGGCCTCGCTGCTCTTCAGTGAGTAATTGGTCGAGCGGAACGAGTAGCGGCGGGTCGCTGACGATGCGACGCCGACCGTCGACAACCTGGGTGAGCTTTTCCAGGGTTTGTGCTTGGGTCTTCGTTCGAGCCTTTCGCACCATTTTTTTGGCGCTTTTGGCACCCTTTTTGGAGGATCGATCAAAAGCCTTCAATACAGCATCCACCTCCACATGGTAATACCAGACGTCCAGTGTCCGGGCTTCGGCCAAACGCGTCATAAATTCACTATAGGCGACGGCGACAGCCATAGCTATCCGCCGATTGACCTTCTCACTAAAGCCATTTTCCCGGCCGGCCACCACGGCGCTGGCTGCCAGGCGTTTAAGATCCCACTCCCACGGCCCGGGATGAGTCTCATCAAAATCGTTGATGTCAAAGACCAGTTTACGTTCGGGTGTGGCGAAGACGCCAAAGTTAGATAGATGGGCGTCCCCGCATAATTGGACTTCCAGGCCGGTAAAGGGGGTAGAGGCCAAATCGGCGGCCATGACAGCCGCCGATCCCCGCAAGAAGGCAAAGGGCGAGGCCACCATGCGGCCGTACTTGATCGGTACCAAATGCTTGACACGGCCTTTATCCTGCTCTTGAAGTATGTCGAGAGGATCCGGCCGGTCGGGGGCGGGCGACCACTGGCTATGACTGGATCGCTGCACTTGCTGGCGAAGCGCCTTGCCATATTGCCGGCGTTCTGCACGAGAGGCAATCAAGGATACTCGTTTAGCTGTCGACACATTTTCATCGTTGCGATGATCGTTGTTATTCTTATCAGGCATGCTGGATTTCTCCTAGTTGAGGTAGGGAAACTAAAATAAATTATTGTATTAATTTGACTCCCCCTATATCACCTTCAGCCCGTGCCAAACTCCCTTCTGGTGCTAGGCAATAATCCCAGGATCAGGGCCAGGACACTAATGAAGATGGAGGGCAATAATAACTCGATCGGCGTGCCGGCGATGAGCGCGATGACGTCCAAGATCAGGTAAATGGCGGCAATAGAGACCATGAAGAGCCAACCTTGTGGATCCACATTCCAGATCCTGGCCGCGGCCCAGAACCAGATGATGGCTACTAGACCTGAAAGAATGGCCCCCAAAATTGGAGTCCCGAGGAAACTCAAGGGGCTAAACAGGAACTGCAAATACCGTAGTACATCGACGACGGCCACGATCCCGGCAATGACTGCCAGTATAGCCAAAATGGTGATAGCTGCTGTGCGTTGCATGGTTAAACCTCCTTAGCAAAAACTGGTAGAGCTTGGCACAGATAAGGGTAAAAGCAGTTGGCACCTGCTTTTACCCAGGCAAGATTATAACATACATAGTGCAACCTAGGTGACAGTCACTTCAAGCGAACAAGGTTCGCCAGTGACTGCCACCTGGCTGATATACAATCACCTGGCTGATTTACAACGTTGGCAGCAAATATTCGTACGCGCTCAACGCGGCCTTGACGCCCTCGCCGACGGCCACCAGCACCTGTTCGGCCATGATGTGGGTGACATCGCCAGCAGCAAAGAGGCCAGGCACATTGGTCCGGCTGTAGCAATCCACTTCGATGAAGCCATCTTCGTTCGTCGCCACCAGATCGGCCACCATCTGCGAATTGGGTATTAAAGCCATCTCCACAAAGGTGCCATCGGCCGGGATATCGGTCTCATTGCCATCGGGATCCTTAACCACGACCCGTTCGGCATAACCATTACCTAACACCTTGGTTACTCTATAGCCTTCCAGGATGGTCACGTTCGAAGAAGCCCTCACCTTTTGGCCCAGGGGCGTCTCCAGCACCGCACCCGTGGGACCGACCAGGTGAACGCTGTTGGCCACAGTGGCCAATTCGGCCGCGGAACGCAAGGCCAGCTCGCCATCACCAATGACTACTGTTTTCTTTTCGATGAAGAGCGGGGCATAACTAACAGCCGAATAACAGAGACCCCGAGACAGGTATTCCCGTTCACCGGGCACATCCATGAATTGTTGCCGGGCGCCAGTCGCTACGATGACGGCCTTGGCCTCAAGTTCATCCCCATCCTCAAGTTGAACCAGGAAATGGCCATTACTTTTCGACACCCGCTCGACCTTTTCCATGCGGCGGGTGAAGTTCAGGTACTCTAATTCGCTCTTGAACTTGTTGACCACCTCGACACCCCGGATGACCAGGTAACTTTCCTGATCCGGCAATTCCAGGTGGTAGTTGGTCTTACCACCCAAGTCTCTAGAGATAAGCAAGACGTTTAACCGCCTACGAATAGCATAGATGGCAGCTGTAAGGCCGGCCGGCCCGCCACCAATAACAATCAAGTCGTACATTTTTTCACCTCTTACTCTTCTGGCGCTTCGGCGATGAAGCCTTCTTCCATCATCATCTTGGTCAAGCGCCGAGAGCGGCCGATGATGTGTGTAGCATGTTCAAATAGCTCATCGTAAGACTTCTCGATGCGGGCTACGCCTTGCTCTTGAGCTTTCATACCCACGGCGGCCGCTTCACGGGAAAAGACTTCCCAATCGTCCATGGTGGGCAGGATATGTTCCTCGTCCATCTCCTCGCCAATGTGGTTAGCCAACGCTTCTGCGGCGGCAAAGCACATCTCGTCGGTAATGGTTCGTGCACGAACGTCCAACGCGCCACGGAAGATGCCGGGGAAACCCAGCGAGTTATTGACCTGGTTGGGGAAATCCGAGCGGCCGGTGGCCACGATGGTCGCCCCCGCCTCTTTTGCTTCCCAGGGCCAGATCTCGGGCACCGGGTTGGCAGCCGCGAAGACGATGGCACCTTCGTTCATTCGCTCCACCCATTCCGGTTTGATGGTGCCCGGACCGGGCTTGGAAAGAGCGATGACCACGTCCACGCCTTGCAACGCTTCGGGGATGCCCCCTTGGCGGCCGTCCTTGTTCGTCGTCTGGCAAAGCCGCCATTTGTCCACATACTCATGCCGGCGTTTCTCCAGATCGCCCCGATGCAGGCCTAAAATCCCTCTACTGTCCACCATGGTGCACTTTCCGGGGTCGACACCCCAACCGAAGATGAGGCGTGAACAGGCGACATTCGAAGCGCCGCTTCCGACAAAGGCGATGCTGGCCTCTTCTTTCGGTTTGCCTACGATCTTGAGGGCATTCATGAGACCGGCCAGGGTTACCGTCGCCGTCCCTTGTTGGTCGTCGTGCCAGATGGGGATCTCGGCCTTCTCGCGCAGCGTATCCAAAATGCGGAAACACTTGGGCTGGGAGAGATCCTCCAGGTTGACACCCCCGAAAGAAGGCTGCAACGTCAACACCGTATCGATGATCTTGTCCGGATCCTTGGTATCCAACATAATGGCTACCCCGTCGACGCCGCCCAGGTATTTGTAAAGCAGCGCCTTGCCTTCCATCACCGGCAGGCCGGCTTTAGGCCCGATATCGCCCAGACCTAGAACCCGGGTGCCGTCGCTGATAACGGCCACGGTGTTCCATTTGTTGGTGTAGTCATACACCTTTTCTGGATCAGAGTGGATCGCCCGGCAGGGCGCGGCCACGCCGGGCGTATACCAGATGGCGAAGTCATTAAAATCACGCACCGCACATTTGAGCGCGGTCTCAGTCTTCCCCCGATAAAAGGGGTGGAGCTTCATGGCATCGGCCGAAGGTTTTTGGGCTTTGGCCAGAAGCTCGTCAACATCTACTGATTCGTTTTCTGCTAACATCTTTTACTCCTAATATTATGCTGGCTACGATGGTTTTCATGCCCATGGCACAAGAGATAACTACGCCGCCATAGTCTCCTGCTGTAGATAGGAGTCGGCGTAGATCACTTTGTTCAATAAGATCTGCACTGTTTTCCAGATAGCGACTTGCTCTGGGTCGTTCAGGTCCACGTCCTCCACCACGGGTTCTTCCATGGCGGCAATACGATCGTGGATGCTGAGGTAAAGGCGGCCAACGGCTGTGCTTTCGTCCCGCTCCTCGATGATCCGGATCGTTTCCTTCAGCTTTTCGTCAAAGGGATCGGCGATCATCATTTGCAGTCCAACACCCATCAGCATGGCACAGTAAACTCGATTGATTAAGGGCCGGTTCTCATCCGGGACGCCATTCGATACGTTGGAAAGGCCGACAGATATGGTTGGTGGCGGATCCCAGGCAAACTCGAGTGTGCGAACGGCCTCGATAAGTTCTGGACAATATTCCTGGCATCCGGAGACGGTTAAGGCTAAGGGATCGATGATCATATCCTCGACGGGGTAATCGATCTCCAACATGCGCGGGATCAATGATTCCAGGGCAATATTGACCCGATCGTCGGCTCCAATCGGAATGCCACTTTTGTCCATTGTCAGGGCGATCAATCGGGCATCGTATTTCTTGGCCAACAAAGGCACCTTCTCTAGACTTTCTGGTTCGGCCGAGGTCGAATTGACGATCGGCTTGGCCTTGGTGACGGTTTTTAGGCCAGCTTCAACCCCTAATAGGTTGGAGCTATCGAAGCTCAGGGGCACGTCGACCACAGCTTCTAACGTCTTCACCATCCAGGGAAAGACCTCTTCCCAATCTTTTTTTCGTGGTCCTAAGGCCAAATCGATTATGGCGGCACCGGCCTCTACTTGTTGTACTGCCAGATCCTGGAAAAACTTAGCATCCCTTTCCCTAAGAGCCTTCTTTACAAGTAGGCTAATAATATGAATGTTTTCAGCAATAATGTACATTTTTTTTCTCCTTACATTAGGGACTGGTCTTGAGAACCAGGAACCAGGCAATTTTCCTGGCCCCTAGTCCCCAACCCCTATCCCCCAACGACTCCATACATCTGATCTGGCCCAAGCTCGGCCGGGAACCGGGAGCGTAAGGCTTGCCGGGCCGTGTAACAAAGGTGGCAAGCGTCTACATAGCCGGATTCATGGTTCAGACCATAATTTTGCACCAGTTGGGCCGGCCCGCCCTCAAGTAGTGGCCCGAGGATCGGGTGGGCTTGGGGATCATATTCAGCCGCGATCTCTTTCAACGGCCGTTCAAAGAGATTACCCACAACCACACCCTGGCAAATGTGCAGGTTGCCGAAGGGATCGAGGTGAATCCGGCCTGGATGTTCAAGATTCTCATAAGGGCAATCGACGAGGTTTGTCCAAGGCTGGCGGGGCAAACCCTCTACCATTTTCTCGGCCGCCCGGCCGCGATACATGACGTCACCACCCGTCAGGGGCAAGCCTGGCGTTGTCTCCTCCCGAATTCCGGCCGGGGGTTCGATAGTAATGATGCTGGCGTCCAAAAATAGATCCCGGGCTGCCGCTAAGGCCGAACGTTTGATATCTGCGTCGTTTTCTTCACCGTGATAGGTGTCGCTGGAAACTTCTATCTTATCCAAGCCCATCGCCACCAGTGGCTGTAACCACATCCAGGCATCCTCTACCCCAGTGGCCCAATAACCGTTGCTCACGATCCCGGTCCAATAGCCAAGTTTTTTCGCCCGGCCGACCGCTTCAACCAGGATCGGATGATAAAGAAAAGCTTCCCCACCTTCGAAATAAATCTCCCGGATACTCGGCACTTCCCGGGCCTGCCGGAACACCTCATCCAACTTGGCCAGGGTGAAGGTGCCAGTCTGCCAGGGGCTACCCCAAACGAAACAGTGATCACACTCGTAATTACAAGTATATGTAAGCAGGATGTGCAGGCCTGTTAAAACCATCGTTCACCTCCGTTTCTAAGATTCGGAAACTGGTGATGGTCGATCCCTGTTTCCTGATCCTGAGCCTTAATCATGATTCTCCATTAAAACATGTCGTTGCTCTTCGATCTGTTCCAGCTCCTTCACTACTGATGGGAACCGGCCCAGGTCAGTATGTGGCAGAAATAAGGCCGACGTAAAAGCATCATAAAATGAATTGTCGGCCGATAGTTCGATATAGGTCATGCGGTTGGCGATATCCTGGACGCGAACCCGGGCTTTCCGGTCGAGCAGGGCCAGGTATGCCCCAAGTACAGATGTATTTCCCAGAAAATGGAATTGGTCCCAGGCCATGTCCGGCAACAGGCCGATCTCCACCGCCTTTTCGACGTTGATGTACTTACCAAAGGCTCCGCCGATCAATACTTGCTCGACAGTATCCAGGGGAACGCCAACGCTATCAGCCAAAACGGTGAAGCCAGCATAGATAGCCGCCTTGGCTCGCAACAGGTTATCCACGTCCACGTGGGTGAGGACAATGTCGCGGCCGTGCTGAGTTTCATCTGCCCAGGCGATCACGTATTCCAGGCCGTGTTCCCCCCTGCGAATACGGTCGGTGGGCAATGAGGCATTGAAATTCCCCCCTTTGTCCAATAAGCCATTGAGGAATAATTCGGCCAGCAAAGAGATGAGGCCACTCCCACAGAGACCGCTTGGCTTAACCTCGCCGATCACCCGATAACTGGGGTCGTAAGTCTGGGCGTTTATCCAGACTTCCTCGATAGCGCCCCGGGTCGCCCGCATACCATGCAGTACACCGGCGCCTTCAAATGCCGGTCCGGCCGAGCAAGCACAGGTCACCAGCCAATCGCTGGAACCGAACACTGTCTCGCCATTGGTACCGATATCCAGGAACAGGCTCACCCGCTCGGTGTCGTCCATGCCGGATGAGAGCACGCCCGCACTGATATCCGCTCCAACGTAACTGGCAACACCTGGCAGGCAATCGACCGTCGCTTCGGGACAGATATCAAAGCCAACCTCACCGGCCCGGAAAAGTGGCGTGTTATTCACCCCCGTGACGAAAGGCATCAGGCGTATGCTTTCGGCCGGTATCCCTAACAGCAGGTGCATCATCGTGCTATTGCCGGCAACGGTAGCCTTCACGATCTCTGAGCTCTCGATCTTGGCTCTCCGGCAAACCCGATCCAGCAAATGATTGACCGTCTCTAAAACCAGCCGTCGCATTTCATCGTGGCCGCTATCCTTACTGGCGTAAATGATGCGCGAGATGACGTCTTCGCCCCTGGATATCTGGCCATTGTATTCCGACGCCTGAGCCTGAACCTGGCCATTGATCAGATCCACCAACCAGACTGTGACCGTGGTCGTGCCAATATCGATGGCCGTTGCCCAAAGGGGGGCCGAATCTGGTGTATGCCCCGGCTGCAAGTCGATCAGGCGGACGGTAAGTTGATCTTCTGACCAGGACTCGTCGTCCAGGATAACCGTCACCTGCCACTGCCCTTCTCTCAACGTCTGGCCCACCTTTCTGAGTAACGGCAAAGAAGCCCCCAAGGCCAGCATCTGTTGCTGGTTCTGCTCGAGAGCCGGATCATAGACTGTAGACCAGAATTGGGGTTTACGTAAGGCTGTTTGTAGGCGGCTCCAGTCGTCGGTCTGGTCGTCCATGCTTGGAGGCGGAACGGTCAAATTCACGCGCCTGACCGTTTGATCCCGGAAATAATCATATCCAACAGGAACGGTAATTGGCGCCGCCGTGAGATCGGTGCTGAGCCGCCGCTCAATTTTTTCCTGCGGTGGCACAACGACGGCCACGTCTCCCTCGACGACCGTCTGGCAGGCCAGGGCAAAGCCTTGTTCTACATCTTGGGTTGAGAGGCGCAAGGTGCTCCTGCGCCGGATAGTGCCATCGGCGATCCGGATCATGCACCGGCCGCACCGCCCTTGACCGCCGCATGGTTGGATTATTTCTACCCCGGCCGATCTTGCCGCTTCGGTGAGCAGAGTTCCGGTCTGAACGCCAACCGGCTCAGAAGCGATATCGAAGCTGACGGTATGTTCAGCCATGCTAATTTATGTGGACAGTGGTCGGTAGATACTCCTGCCGGCCATTACCCACCATTCACAAGAGAACCTGCTTCATAAAAGCCGGCAAATCTACGGCTTCTCGTGGGCCGACGCGGATCTCCCACTCCGGTAGTTCCTCTTCCAATTCACCGGAAATAACGGCCACGTGACCGGGGATAACCATACGTTTGTTGTTCACCTTGTCCACGACGCCAAAGCGTTTGACGTCTTTGGCGATACGTTCGGCATCGAATTTGCCGGCCGCCCAGGCCGTAAGCACGCTCATGCCTTCCGCGTCAGTCACCAGGAGCCAGGCTGGTAGTCCGGAGCCCTCAACCTCATTGGCTACGCTAAAGTAAGTGATGCTGAAGTTAGTCGTCACCAACAGCGGATCTTCAGGCGAGGGGCTATTGAGCTCGTACAAGCCCGGTTGAACCTGGATTGGTTTTTGTGGATCGGTATAGATATTCTCCCGTAACACCAATAGTGGATAGACCGTTTCCGGGTTAAAATGATCCAGCACGATGAAACCGGCGTATTTGGCGATGGCCTGGGCCGTTAACATTGATTCTTGTGCTGGATCGCCAGCATCGCCAGGAAAGACGATGAGTGGATACCCTAATGGCCGGTAATTCTTCTTTAAAGCCAGGCGCCGGATCTGAGTGGCATAGGCCAATGACGTGCTAAAGTCCCGGGCGCCAGGATCGATGACCAGATCTTCCACTCCCTGAGCCTTGATTTTGTCCGTCAACGTCGAGAGCTCTTCCAGGGAGGGCGCTACGACAGCTAAGGATGTACCATGCTCCTTGGCCAGCGCGGCCATTTGCTGCCAGTTCTCGCTATTGGCCGCATAGACCATGGTCCCTTTGCCATCTACCACCTCAAGGCCAGCGGCAATGACATCAGGTTCGTCGCTAATTAGGATCAAAGGCTTTTCGCTGACCGCATGTACTACCTCTACCGCCTTGGCGAAGGCAGATGGATCATTGGAAACTGATTCCACGGCAAAGCCGTCCAGGGCTAACTCGATACCTACATAGGTGACTGAATACGCTTCGGCCGGGGCCAGCTTTTCCCGGATCTGGTCGGTTGTTTCATCGTCACGCACGCGGACAAATAAGCCCGGCTTGTAATAGAAAGTCTTCTCATGCCGGAATAGGACCGTCTCATTGCCGGCCTTGACCTCGTGGCCATTGGCCGACAAGGCCACCAGCCGGATGGGTGGCGCGGCCGATTCCGACAATTTCTCCTTGGACTCCTCACTAACGTGCGGACATTGAGACAGCTCAACCTGTTTGGCGGCCAGTTTCATCGCAAAGGCCAGGCAGGTCGGAAACCCACAGTCCTTACAGTTGGTCTGGGGCAACATCTTGTAAATTTGAATGCCAGAAAGTGCCATATTTATTCTCCAGGTTTTCCTAAGCCAATTCCGGAACGGCCATCAGATCGTCTATCGCTTTCTTTACCCGCCGCACGCTTTCCGGGTGGCGTAATACCAGGATATCCGCGCCGGATTCAAGCAGCGTGATGGCGGTCAAGCTCTCCCAATTGATGGCTCGCTCCATCCAATCACCCCACTCCTCGGGAACATCATCGCCAACTTTAGACTCTTTTGTTTTCCAAGCTTCAAATCCGGGAGTGACCAACATGGGTAGTTGGGTCATCGCGTCGCCTTGCAACGCCGCCAGCCGGAGTCGTTCCATGGCCGAATAGCCATATTCGATCCCGTATCCTAAAGCGCCCGTCGTGGGGTCCATGACGATCCGGTCAAGAGGCATGTTCATGTCGCTGATGAGGATGTTGAGCTGTTTGGCCAGGTTCACGTCCATCGGCGTACGAGCGTTGACCAAATGGTCGTTGGCCATTGCCGCCGCCACTATTGTGCGGTAATTTTTGTCTTCGCAGATGCCCAGCAGGATTCGTTCGCCTTTTGTCGCATCGGCGATGGGCACCAACAAGGCATTGTCAAGCTCAGCCTGTCCAGGCCCAAAAACGATGAGCGGTAAGCCGCTGGCTTCCAGGACAGCCTTTACTGCGGCTACGGCCGCCTCGGGAGTCGTTTCGTTGCCATCCCGGTCAGTGGCGCTCAAAGACAACTGCAGCAAATCCACACCAGCTTCTTCGGCCGCTTTGGCCCAGGCGGCGGGATCGTCGACGACTTCGCCCCACGTTTCTAGTAACAGCGGCGACCAGTCGTCCGGGCGCCGGTCCTTGATCTCGATGGCCACCACCGGCTTGTTCTGCACTTCTGCTTCAAAATGCATGAAGGGCAGCGCTTTTTCACCGCCCACGGTGACGGAACGAGAGCGCGTGCCCCCCTCTTCAGGCGTGGCCCCTATGGTCACGGTCCGGACGGACCCGGGCCAGCTATCTTTCACTAGTTCAATCGGCATAACTTTTACTCCTCTACTTTACGAGTAGATCGATCTTATTCACCATAACCAGCCCGGCGACGGGCCTCATTTCGACGGCGGATAAAGGTCTCGAGAGGCGATTCGCGTGCAGCCTCGATGCCCAGGTCGGCCAGATCGGCTCCGTCTTCCGCAGCCAGATGCCTGAGCAGGTGGGTGTAGGACAGCATAGCTGCCGGATATTCGATGCCGCCAGCATGGTGCATCATGAACACGATGCGCACGCCCTGGTCTTGCATGATTTTGGCTGCGGCCGAAAGCGGTATGTCCGGCGGCACTTGAGGCACGCTATCTTGCATGACATCCTCGGCCGTTAGCTCCGCATAGTCTTCCTCCGCATAGGCCCCCACCAGATCATCCCGGCTTACGACGCCGGCCGCATGGCCTTGATCGTCCAGCACCACCGCCCCTTCCAGTTCCTTTTCCAGCAAAATGCGGGTCAGCTCGACGATAGAGGTATCCGGCGAACAGGTCAGCACTCCCACAGACATTAAGTCTCGGACAAGCTTGGGGGAAGAAGGCTTACCTTCGGCCATATCAATCATTTATGGTTCTAGAATGATGGCCCATCACATTAATTGTGAATTTTGAATTGAGAATTGTGAATGGTGAAGTTATACCCATTCACAATTCATCATTCACCATTCATCATTCACACTTTAGAAGATCGGATCCATGATCAAGGCCGGATGATTGTGCTCTTCCAGCCAGGCTAATAGATCGTCGACGGTCGCTGCTGAGCGTTCGTCGGCGATGCGTTCGACCAGATCTGGATCCCCTTCACGTTCGGCCACCACTTGTAATTCCTCGGCCATACTCTCTTTCAGGTAGCTGCTCATCCAAACCACTCGTTTGAAGCCACCATCAGCCGAGATGAATTTGGGGCTGATCAGGTAATACTTACCCACACCCATCACCCCTGGCGTCTGCAAGCCACCACCAGCCACGCCGGCTAATGTGCTGAAGGTCATGCCCGAAGGGGTCATGCTGGTATCCTCGCGGCTGACCACCATAACGCCGTTGGCTTCTGGGATAAGCATGACGATGCATTCGAAACAGCCACAGGCGGTCATGGGGTTCTCCATAATGGAGTACATGGCCACTTCCTGGACCACGTCATGAGAGCCTACCTTGGCGTAATCGTTCGTGCCCTCCCAGTAACCTTTTTCGAAGTCAATCGTGCGACCTAACTTGATCGGCTGGTTGGGGCCGGTGGGATTGATGTTGAAGGAAGCTTTGCAGTCGAGCCAGTTGTAAGCGCCACAGAGACCCAGCCTCTCCGGGCTGACGATGCAGACGTGGTTGGGGGCAAAGGATTGGCACAAGGTGCAGGAATAGAACTCGTCGACCGCATTATCGGTCAGGTCGGCCAATCGCCTGTTGCGGAAATCAAAAGCCACCCGGGCAGTTTCCAACTGCTCCGGCAATAGCTCGGGATCGGTGTAGATGGTCACCTGGACCTTATCCACGATGGCGCCGAAGTCGGAATGGAAGCGGGCATGCAAGATCTTGCCAAAGTGCTCCAGATTGAATCCTTTATCGGCCGCCCCATCGGAAATCCGGATCCAGGCGATATCACGCTGGCCTATGTGTTGTATGCCGGAAGCACCGTTGATGAAGTAGTGGATCTGGCGTTCTAACACCGGCTCAAAGTCTGTTTGCATTTGCCGGCCGGCCACATCCACGACGATGCCCACGTCCATATGACCTTGTCGCTCGACATCCTCAAAGCCCGGACCGATAACCTCGATCTTGCCATCCACCACCTCGTCCATAGGCATCATGCGCAGAAATTCAAAGGCCCGGGAATATTTGCCGCCAAACTCCACGCGCATATTGGCTTTACGCACGACTTCGCCTTCAAAGGCAGAACCGTATGGAACGGGAACGGGAACGTCGGCCACCTGGACCTTTACACCACGAATCTCAATGCATTTCTGCACCAGCCTTTCGGCTCGTTCCAGGTCATCCGCGCCGTCGATCTCGTTGAAAGGCATGCTCACCACGTGTTCGTAGGTGGTCACACCCGTAGGCAAGATCTCGGGGATGACCGTATCGGCGATGACCGGGAAGCCGAAGTTGATGGCCCCAGCCGCCGCGGCATACTTCAGGTCATCTACCTCACCCAGAGCCAGGACGAAGGCGAATACCCGCTCCTTGTTGTAGAGCAGGATATCACGGGCCTGTCCACCTTTCAGGCCACCAAAGGTCAGGGCAGAGCGCACGGCAAAACCGAGGGCGTAGATGGCGCTCAGGGTGTCGGTGCCAAAAGGTACCGTATAGGTGTCGTAGCCTAATTCCACACCTTCTTCGTTCAATTGGTGGATGATGCTGCGGCCGTTGACGTTGCCGGCTAGAAAAGTGAGGATGTTCCGGCGTTGAAGTTCACGCACGATCTTCACCGCCACCTCATTTGATTTGGCTGCACCGACGATGGCTGCAAAGCCAGGCATGCGGCCGTCCACCAATTGGATGCCCCATGATCGTAGCTGGATGTCGTCAATCGGGCCGTTCAGGTGGCCATCCAATGATTCACCACCGGAGCCATTATCAGGGCTGGTGAAAGACGTGCCGCCGGCTAATTCGAATCCGGGCATGGGCTCGGGCTGAAAACCGTAGACGAATCGAATGGCTTCGATGGTCTCGGCCGCCAGTAGCGTCGCCATGCCACTATCCAGCGTTTCGCCCAGGTAGGGCGTCCAATATTGTTTAGAGGGTAAGGGATGGAGCAGCGAATGGGCATGCTTCATCACCGAATCTAACTGGCCCAGGGTTTCCACCTTATCGCCAGTCATACCGAAGATGAGCGGCAGATAATAAGCCGTATTGGGGAAAGCCACCGGGGTATCCGGCCCCTTCTCAACCAGGGCTTTTTGGAGCATTGCTTCCGCTTCTGCCACAAGGGCATTTGAACCGCGAATGGCGCGGGTTGCTATATATCGAGACATTGACTTACCTCCTCGTCATTAATCCGCCGCCACACCGTAGATCGCCTCGCGACGCGCCGGTAATGGCAATGCTTCGAGATCCATCATACGGGCGTCACCGCTGCGGCCGAAGCGCTCCGGTTTGTATTCAGGCAAGCCCAGATCGGCGCGCTTTTGGTCGATGTGTTCGAGCGTCTTTTGGATCATTTCATCTGGGTCTGCGATGAACTCCAGTTTTCCACCGTAGATCTCTTCCCAACCCTTACTGATGTAATTGAGGACGATATCGCTATCCGACACCTTGTCGGGCATGCCGCTCACTGGAGAGGCACCGCCGAAGATGACGTAAGCACCCGAGGCGACGCAATATGTACCGATAGCCAGAGCTTTTTCGCTCATCCACTCCGGTGCCAGGCCTACGGCCGGGATCTGGTCGATATCATCGCCCAATCCACCTTCCTCCACCATTTGGGTCAGCACGGTCAGGATACGGGTATTGTCGACGCACGAGCCCATGTGCAGCACCGGGGGAATACCCACCGTCTCGCACACTTCTTTTAAGCCCGGACCAACTTTGTCGAGACCCGCTTCGCCTAGCAGAAGACCCAATTTAGCGCTGGCGATGGCCCCACAACCGGTCTCGACTACCAGGACGTCTTCCTTGAGCAATTTTTGGGTCACGTAGGTGTGCAGATAATCCTGTTTGCTTCTCGGGTTGTTGCAGCCCACAATGGCCGCCACACCGCGCACCCGTCCAGACATGATAGCGTCGTTTAAGGGTCGGAACGAAGCCCGGTAGCTGCCACCGAGCATGTAATTGATGTACTCGTGCGAGAAGCCCGGGATCAACTTTTCTCGGGCGTCGGGTATCCTGGTCGCGCCGCGATTCTTATAGTTGTCGATCGCCGTCCGCAAGATCTCCTTGGCCGTGGTCAGGGCTTTCTCTTCGTGGAACTCGATGTGCGTAGCCCCTTTGATCTTCACCTTGGGTGAGGTGGTGATGATGGCTGTGTGGAAATTTTCGGCCAATCCAACCAGGGCTTGCATGATACATTGCACGTCCACCACCATGGCTTCCACCGCGCCGGTCAAGATCGACAACTCCTGGTGCAGGAAGTTGCCCGCGGCCGGGATTCCCTGGCGCATTAAGATCTCGTTGGCTGTGCAGCAAATGCCGGAAAGGCTCACACCTTTGGCACCGGCCGCCTTAGCATATTCGATGATCTCCGGATCTTGCGAGGCAGCGACGATCATCTGGCTCAAGGTGGGTTCGTGGCCATGGACCACGACGTTGACCATGTCGTCCTTTAGAACGCCGAGATTGGCCTCGCCCAAGATCGGCGCCGGGGTGCCAAACAAGATGTCGGAAACATCGGTGGCTATCATGCTACCACCCCAGCCATCTGCCAGGGAAGTGCGGATGGCATGATTCAGGATATGTTCCGGATCCTGGTCGTCGCCGATGTGGGTGCGGTGCAATGCTTCGACCACCTCCCGGTCGACGCCCCGAGGGACGACCCCTTGTTCTTGCCATATCTTTTGTCGTTTTTCCGGCGCCCGTCTAGTGACTGCAATCTCGCCCCGTTGCTGGCCAAACTGGGAGATGTACAGGTCGGCCAGTTCGTCGGCGATCTCTTCCGGCGCACGTCCTTCAATGGGTATGTCATATTTGGCCGCAACCTGGCGCAACTTGGCTACATCACGGATGACGTAGCCTTCTGCTTCGCCATTGGCCACCGCCTTCAACGTAAATGCCATATCCCGGCCGTGGTCTGAGTGGGCGGCCGAACCAGCGGCGATGGCCCGGATCAGGTTGCGGGCCTGAATCGTATCTATCGTCGCCCCACAGATGCCGGTCTGGCCTTCTTTGGTTAAACGGCAAGGACCCATGCCACACAATTTACAACACATGCCGGCCGAACCGACATTACAGGGCGCCATATTGTCCGCTCGGGAAAAGGCCGTCGAGATGCCTAGCTCGTCGGCATAGATGAGCATCTCTTGGGCTGCGGGGTCAATGGTCTGTTCTTCAGGGGTGCGTTTTTTCTTAGCCATAATCTAACTCCTCTTAACTCCTGTCGACATCTGGTGCCAGCGGACCAAATCCGGGGCAAGGCCACAACGGTCGGCCAGCGTATGGTACTTTCTGTCCGAAGCTGACAGTATGGCCCGTGTTCTCAAAAGCGGCCGTATGGCGGAAGAAAGGTTTCTCACCATTTTCCCGCTCGGCCAGGGCTCCCATCTCAATCGGCATCAGCAGTTCGCCAAGATAACCAGCATCACTAAGCGTCTGCTCGATTGTTTGGGACTCTAGCTTCGTCTCATCAAATTGGACTTCAACGACATGAAAAGAGCTGCTGGCGTAAACTTCTTGAACGCCGGGCAGCTCTAACAGGAGGCGTCGCACCTCCGTGACATGGTGATCCCCATACATTGTTGGGAGATCGAATGATATTTCTTTCACAACAGCTTCCTCCATGAATAGAGAGTGATCGGAAAGTCCGCGCTAACTGCACGTTTTTTTATGATTCTCGCCGATTACCACAGTCGACTCACCACATAGATATAAATCATTCATGACCTGCATCAATGGCGATATGCCCTCTGATACAGGAAAAGACGCAAATGGCCTATTCCACCGTCACTATGATCCATCTTAGAAAGCAATATGGTCAAGTGACAATTACCTACTATTCCATGTGACAGATGTCATGATATTTGTTATAGATCAGTCATGGTAGCATCGCCAACGCCTATTTGCTAGAGTACAATTGTCCAAGAATGCCCATGAAGCCACCCTTCAACCGCAAGTGGCACGGGTGGAGAAATTTCCCCTGGCCCCAACGCCAAACCGTGCTTGTCCTGCTTCTTTACATGGCCTTCACCGTGATCATGACCTGGCCCATCGCCGGCCGTTTGGGCAGCCATGTGCCGGGCAGAAACGGCGACACCTGGATTCACCTCTGGACCTTTCGCTGGATGAAAGACGCCCTACTTACTGGTCACAGCCCTTATTTCACTAACTTGCTCTACTATCCAACTGGCTCATCTTTGATTTTTCACAATATCGCCTGGGTCAACATCGCTGCCTGGCTACCCTTACAAGCCATCTTTGGAGAAGGAACTGCTTATTCTCTCCTTTATTTGGCCGTTATTGCTTTCAACGGATTCGCAACTTACCTCTTGCTCCGCGACCTCACTGGTTCGACTCTGGCGGCCTTTTTCGGCGGTGCGGTGGTCGCTTTTTGGCCCAACATCCTATCCCATTCTGACCGCACCAACCTGATCCTTATCGCCTGGATCCCGTTGGCCTTGTTGTATCTGAAGCGCTTCTTTGACCATAAACGGGTGCAGGACGCTGTCTTTGCTGGCATATTCATCGCCCTGATCGGCCTTACGCGCTGGCAGCTCCTCGTCATGGCCGCGCCCTTGATAGGCCTCATGATCCTCTACCAACTCGTCACCGATAGGGCGAACCGCACGCCGAGGTCGCTGGGATTACTTGCCCTCACCGGGCTTCTGGCACTCCTCATCATGTCCCCTTTCCTGTTGCCTTTACTCGACGAGTGGTTCACCTTCGAAGAGGCGGCTGAATTACTCGAGGACGAACAGTCCCATCTAACCGACCTGGTGGCCTACCTCGTGCCCGGCCGCTACCATCCGATCTGGGGATCGGCCATCGCCGGTTTTTATAACAGGTTTCCAACCCCCAACTCCGTGTTTTATGTGGGCATCACGAGCTTGTTGTTGCTGATCCTTGGCCTCACCACGAGGTGGCCGCAAACCCGCATCTGGTTATTAGCTGCGCTGCTATATCTATTATTGGCTCTCGGTCCTGAATTACACATTAACGGGGCTGTTATCCGGCTGCCGATGCCCTACTCTTTGGTAGCGGAATCATCTTTTATCAAATTAATCAAGAAACCAGTTCGCTTTAACGTGTTGTTGAGCATTCCTATCGCCGTAATTGTCGCTTACGGGACCGACACATTGCTTCAACGGTTTCGAACGCGCTGGCAGAAGGTAGCCCTGACCAGCATCCTCGTCGTTCTCATCCTGTTTGAATACATCACTATCTACCCTATGTTTCCCTTGGAAGCGCCAGCCTGGTACTCGGAACTCGCCCAAGAACCCGGCGAATTTGGCTTGTTAGATGTCCCCATGTTCCCCAACTCTGTGCCGAATAAAGCCTACATGCATTATCAGTCTGTCCATGGAAAACCAATTGTTCAAGGGCATGTCTCCCGAACGCCTTCCGAGGCTACCTCCTTCATCAGCCAGGTTTTACTGCTCAGGAAAGTCCGCTTTGAGAAGATGGAGGTGCTGGCTGATGAGATCGTCAATGTGTCCAAACAGCTCCGGCAACTGGCCGAGGCCAACATCCGTTACATCGTCTTGCACAAGAATTTGCTTCCCCAAACGGAGTTGGCCGCCTGGAGACAGTGGTTGACTCACCAGCCTTATTACGAAGATGATGAGCTCGTTGTTTACCGGACTGACCCCCAGTTAGGTCGTGATTTCCACATAGCCCATGATTTGACGGCCGGTCCGGGAGGCGAGCCGGAACTATCTCTGGTCCGGGCCACGATTACACCCACGCTGGCCCTTCAAAACGGTACCATTAGTGTAGGGGCGAATTGGTATGCTTGGTCAGATGTGGAGCATGATTACGAGATTTGCCTGAGCCTAATCGATGCAGGGCAAGGGCCGGCTCAGTCCACGTGTGAGCCGATAGCCCCAACCTGGCCGACCGGCCGTTGGCGGGCCGATGAACTATTTTATACCAATTACCAGATCGACCTCAGCCCCTACTCGCCCAGAGGCACTTACGAATTATCCCTCAGCCTGTTAGATAGCCCTGGTGGAGAGGTAGCCGGGCAGCCCGCACTCGTTGGCGAACTGGTATACGACGCTATCCCTCGAGTCTTCGCGATGGCCGAACCACAAGTGACCACAAACTATACCTGGGATGATGCCATCTCCTTACGAGGATACGATTTGTCGTATCCAAACAACGGTTCGCTGGCAATTCACCCCTATTGGCAGGCTTTACGGCGGATGGATACGTCTTTTACCAATTTCTTCCACCTGATCGATCCGGGTAGTGGTCAGATCGTTGCCCAGGCTGATGTGATCCCTCGCGGCTGGACGTATCCGACGAATTGGTGGGAACAAGGCGAGGTTGTGGAAGATACGGTCGTGCTCCCGCTAGAAGAAGTGCCTCCGGGCGAATATGACCTCTACGTGGGCTGGTATGACATCGACACCGGACAAAGGCTGCCCGTTCACTCTCAAACCGGGGAGCCGATCCCTGGCAGCAGTGTCTTGCTGACGACCGTGGAACGATAACCTAAGCACAGGAAAA
>Ga0209536_100005931_pt1 | contig 18852 bp, 15 predicted proteins | sample DeeMarSeWOR28_12_FD_187461 | JGI IMG/M metagenome (GOLD analysis project Ga0209536, IMG submission 187461) | Marine sediment microbial communities from White Oak River estuary, North Carolina - WOR-2-8_12 (SPAdes) (version 2) | ecosystem: Environmental > Aquatic > Marine > Intertidal zone >... | reverse complement strand
TTCTTGAAATTTTCCAGCTGTTGCGCCGTCGCCTGCTCGCGCTGTTCAGCCTGGGAGGCAGCCTGCTGTTGCGCCTGCGCGTTCGCCTGGGCGCCCGTGCGGCGGCCGCGAATCGCTCCCGCGGCAGCGCCCCAGGCCGCGCCTTCGCTCGCATCGTCGTTGGCGATTTCACCAATCAGGGCGCCCGCTGCGGCACCGCGAACCGCACCACGCGCGGCGGCTCCCTGTCCAGCCTGCTTGGCTGCCTGTTGCTCGGCCTGTGCCTGCTGCTGATCGGCCACCTGCTGATCGGCTAACTTGAATGGATCCGAGCCCGTGTTGCCCACGGCCCATTCGTAGCACTCCGCTTCGTCCTTCGACTGTTGCTCGGCGTTCTGACCTTCCTTGGGGAACACATAGACTTCCATTGTCGAGGCAAGCGTCTTTGTTTGCGCATGGGCCCCGAAGGAGACAGTCAGCGTCGCTGAAAGAATGGCCAGGGCAAGTTTCCGATTGTTCATATTCACTCCAGATCCAAAATGTGCTTTCGCGGTTCGCTAATTTTCACCGCCTGCGCGATCATAAGATAGTTATCCTCACCGTAAACCGTGATCGACCACAAGCCATCCGTCGGCACGACCTCAATGGTAACCGTACAGGGCATTATTCCATCAGCTCAAAATCGCCTGGCATCCAGGTTTTGTCGAAGAAAGGCTGCAGCGGTCCGTAAAGCCTCAGCAGTGCGTTGTAACTTTTTCCCGGCATGGTCTGCACCCAGTTGCCTTCTTGTCCTGCCGGCGGCGTCGGAGCAAACCAAACCGTGTAGGAGCCATCGGCGTTTGCCTTGATGTCGGGGCTGTTGCTGTCGACGCCAGCGGATTTTTGATCCGTTTCGAGCACTGACCGCGTCTGGTTGTCGTACACCACGAACGACCAGAAATCCTTGGCCGGAATCGGAGCTGGCAACGTGACCGTGTAGGTCTTGCCACCGTCGAGATAGCGGCCTTCGGAATCGTGCGCACCGATCGCGTAGGCTGAGCCGGTGCCGACCTTGGCCCGCGCCATGGCGGGCGTAATTCCGGTGGCGTAATAATGGAAGATGATGCGGTCATCAAGCACACGCTCACCATTGTTCATGAATTCTGAACTACCGCCTGTAAAAGGCGAGTACCACTGGCGCAGACCGGGATAGAAATACAGGCGCTCCTCGCGTGGGCGAAAGGTCAACGACCGCGCCGTCGCATTGCCGATAGCTACCCCTTCAGCAAGAATTTTCCTCATGCGAGCGTCGGGCTCGAAAGGCTTTCCCTTCTTGATGCCGATCGACGCGAACAGCCCGACTATCTCAGGATCGAAAGCGTCTGCGGGCTCGTACTGCACCACCGCGTTCAACTCGTCGTAGTAGGTGACATCGTTTGCATGAATGGTGTTGATTTTCGCCCCGGAGGCGAACACGACCTTGCCCTTGGGCGGGTTACTGATTCTCGACAAAGGATAGACGCGGAACTGGGTGCGCAGCCCCTCGGTAGCCGCTTCCAGACCAGCCTCCTGCACGATGGCACGCAGAAACATCCAGTTGCGGTAGGTCGGCGTCCTGACCACCCGATAACCGTCGGGAAGCGTGCCCTTATAATCCGGACCCACGAAGATAAATTTGCCCCCCTTGCCCTGATTAGGCCCGGTTGCCCCGAGATCCGTGATATGGCGGAAGAACGCGTCGTCGACCGCGCCGACCAGCATCCCTGCCGGCACGTCGACGATAGCCGGCTCGTCTTTGACGTTGATCTCGGCGAATGCATAGGGTGTCGAGGTATTGAAGGTCAGTGCAAGAGTGCGGGCGTCACCATAGTTTTCCCAGAGGACCAGGTCACCAGGCCTGGCACCAGCCTGCTTCATGCCCTCGAGCATGGCGTAGATTGAAGTGGCAGGCATGCCAGTCAGGAATGCTTCGGCTGCGCGCGACGTATCCAGAAAATCAATCGTCTTGCGAACCGTTTCGTCGCTGGGCATGCCATCAAAGAAGTCCAGCGTGCCGAGCAGTTCGGTCTCCACGGTATTCGGCGTCAACAGGGACCCTGGAACGTCAGCCTTGTACTTCGGCTCCGCGGCAGACGCTGAAGCGAAGATTTGGCCAAGTGCCACGGTCCCGACAAGCAGCGTGTATGCATAGCGTTGGATAGTCATCACTACTTTTAATCCTGTTTAACTTCTACGAAATCACCAGGCTTCCAGGTCTTGTCGAACCAGGCCTGTTCCGGACCATACAGGCGCAGCAGTGTGTTCCAGCTCTTGCCGGGAACGGTCTGCACCCAGTTGGATTCGTGACCTTTCGGCGCGGTCGGGCCAAACCAGACATCGACCGAGCCGTCGTCGTTGATGACAACACTTTCCCGCTGGCTGCTGATGCTGGGGAACTGCTGATCGGTCTGCAGCATCGAGCGGGTCTGGTTGTCATACACCACGAACGACCAGAAATTCCGGGCCGGGATGCCCGATGGCAGGTGAATCTTGTAGGTCTTGCTGCCATCCAGCGGCCTGCCCTCGGAATCGGTCGTCGCTGCCGCGTACTGGGAGCCGACGCCGACCATCTTCATCGCCATGGCGGGAGTGATGCCGGTCGCGTAGTAATGGAACAGGACACGGCCTTCCAGGTTGCGGACGCCGGGCTGCTTCATGAACTCGTAGCTGCCGCCGGGGAAACTCGTGAACCATTGACGGTCCGGGAAGTAATAAACCCCTTCAAGACGCGGACGGAAGGTGAGTGCGCGCGCCGTCGCGTTGGCCACCGCTACCGCCTCGGTGAGAATCGCTTTCATGCGGGCGTCCGGTGCGAACTCCTTGCCCTTCTCGATACCGATGGCGGCGAGCAGGCCGAGCGTTTCCGGGTTCAGCGCGTCATTCGGCTCGTACTGGACGATCGCATTCACTTCTTCGAAAAATTTGAAGTCGTTGGCGTGAATCGTATTGAATTCCTTGCCGGAAACATTGATGAACTTCATCGGCGGCGGGTTGGCCGCATCGGAAAGCGAATACACCTTGAAGTACTTCTTGCTATTCGCGACGGCTGTCCTGGTACTGCCGTTATCGAGAAATCCCCTGAAGAACATCAGGTTGCCGTAAGTCGGCGAGCGATAGACGACGTAGCCTTCCGGAATCTCGCCGTCGTAGCCCGGAGGCAGGAGCAGGTACTTGCCACCCTTACCCTTGTCCGGCCCGGCGTTTCCGAAGTCACCGACGTACTTGAACCAGTGATCATCGATGATACCGAGCACATTGGGCGGCGTTTCGAGCACCAGCGGACCTTCGCTCGTATCGAGCCAGGCCATGTTGTAGATACTCTCGGTATTGGGGGTCAGGAAAAGCGACTTCGAGTCCATCAGGTTTTCCATGACGAGCACGGTCTGGTTGTTATCCGCCCCCTGGGCGGCCCAGCCGGTGCGGAATCCTTCCGCCGATGCGCCAGGCATTGCGTTGAGGAACGCATTCACGCCATTCATGAAGTCGAGATTGTCGTAGACCAGCTGCGTGGTGGCGTCGTCCGGATAGCCGTCGAAGAATCGCAACGTGCCTATGCGTGTTTCGACGCTGTCCGGCGTGGTGATGGACTCGGGAATATCCGTGGTCATCTTCATTTTCGGCGCGTCGGCGCCGAAAGCAGAGGCCGCTGCGAGCACGGTACCCAGTGTCAGCGCAACGATCGATATCGTCTTTGTCTTCATACTCATTTCTCCACCAATCGGGGCCTGTTCCATCACGCATCGGAGTAACGTCATCGTGTTGCTCCAAAACATCGGAACGAAGCAAGAATCTTTGTGAGGTCTTTACGCCGCGTACGCGGCAAGGCTTTCGGGGTCCATTTCGTGCTCGCGGACCAGCGTGGACGTGCTGGCCTCCAGCCACCCCGGACCGTAAAGCGCGGAGATCCACAGCCGCCGGATGGCCTGCAGCACCGGCTCCGGCTTGTTGCGGGGCCGTTGCCCGAATGCATGGACGAACGTATAGGCGTCGAGACGATTCAGCGCGCTGGCAAGCGGACGCGGATCAAAGCGTGCAATCAACCCCAGCTCCTGGTCGACTGCAATCCGCGCGCTTACCGCATCGTCGAATCGCCCGAGGAAACTGTTCCAGGCCTCTTCGAGACGCCTGTCCGTGGGCGCCGCATCCGCAACAGCCTTGATAAACGGGCCTCGTCGATAGCACGCCGTAACCAGCTCATCCAGGCTGCGGTCAAGCAGCGCGACCGGGTCACCGGCACCGAAGAACCAGGGGCCCGCTCCCTGGAGGATCTCGTCTTCCAGGGTTATCAGCAGCGTCTCCATCAGCTCGTGCAGGTCGCGAAAATACTGGTAGAACGCGGACCGGCCGACCGCCGTCGACGCCATCAGCGAATTCACGGTCATCTCGCGGAACGGGCGCGACCAGATGAAATCGAAAGCCGCGTCGAGTATTTCCGCACGCGTGCGTTCGGACCTGCCGACCTTGGGGGTGGGCTCCGGCTCGGCGCGCAGGCGTTCGTTGGTCCTGGAAACTGACATGGCGTCAGCACAGTACTGACACTGTGTCAGTGTGTCAAGCAGGGAAAGCGGACAGCGGCCTCGGTTAGTTAATTAGTCAGGGCGCGCTCGTACCAGCCCTTGCTCGCGTTGACGATCTTCACGACGGAGAGCATCACCGGCACCTCCACGAGCACGCCGACGACCGTGGCGAGCGCCGCGCCGGATTCGAAACCGAACAGCACGATCGCCGTGGCGACGGCCAGCTCGAAGAAATTGCTGGCGCCGATGAGCGCCGACGGCGCGGCGACACAATGGGCCACGCCGAACTTCCGGTTCAGCAGGTAGGCGAGCCCGGAGTTGAAATAGACCTGGATGAGAATTGGAACGGCCAGCAAGGCAATGATCATCGGTTGCGTGATGATCTGCTCGCCCTGGAAACCGAACAGCAGAACCAGCGTCGCGAGCAAGGCAACTAGCGACGCAGGCCCGAGCTTGTCGAGCGCGCTCTGCAATGCGCCTTCTCCCCCGGACGCCAGCAAGCGATTGCGTAGAACCTGCGCAATGATCACGGGGACCAGGATGTAGAGCACCACGGAAAGGAACAGCGTCTCCCAGGGCACTGTGATCGCCGACAGGCCGAGCAGCAAGCCGACGATCGGCGCAAACGCGAATATCATGATGACGTCGTTGACCGCGACCTGGCTCAGCGTGAAGTGCGGCTCACCGTCGGACAGGTTGCTCCAGACGAAGACCATGGCCGTGCACGGCGCGGCGGCCAGGATAATCAGCCCGGCGATATAGGAGTTGATCTGGTCTGCAGGCAGGTACGGCGCGAACAGATTGCCGATGAACAGCCAGCCGAGAAACGCCATGGAGAACGGCTTCACGGCCCAGTTGATGAACAGCGTCACGCCGACGCCGCGCCAGTGCTCGCGGACCTGGCTCAGCGCGCCGAAATCGATCTTGACGAGCATCGGGATGATCATCAGCCAGATCAGCACGGCAACGGGCAGGTTGACCTGCGCGACTTCCATACCCCCGATCCACTGGAAGACGCCGGAGAAATAGTGGCCGAGGGCGACACCCACGACGATGCAGATCGCCACCCACAGCGTCAGGTAGCGTTCAAAAATGCTCATGTAGAGTCTTCTCCATGCCTCGCAATGAAGTCGCTGATGCGCGTACCGAGCACGGCGTAGGCTTTTTCGAATGCGGCACGGCGTTCTTCGTCCGTAGTTCCGACGTCCGCCGGATCGTCGATATCCCAGTGCTCGGTCGCCGGCCGGCCCGGCCACACCGGGCAGGTTTCGCCGGCCGCGTTGTTGCATACCGTGATGATGTGGTCCATCGCCGGCGCATCCGGGCTCGCGAATTCGTCCCACGACTTCGAGCGCAGCCCTGCGGTTGGAAACGAAAGCCGGCCCAGCAGCTCCAGCGCGCCCGGGTTAACACGCCCGACCGGCTTGCTGCCCGCGCTGAACGCCCGGAACCGGCCGTCACCGAGGCGGTTGAGAATCGCCTCACTGAGGATGCTCCTGGCCGAGTTCCCCGTGCACAGGAACAGCACGTTACGTACCTGCTTCGATGTCGTCATGGCTGGGAGTGTGAACAATAAATCTTTCGCAGGGAAGCGGGCATCATCCGCAACGCGGCCTGGCCCCCGGTGCCGGTCACGGCCAGAACGCCAGCAGGCCCGCACCGATCGTCAAAGCAACCGCACCGCTGCCGAGCATCCATCTGCGCAGCTCCGGGGACCCGAGGGCCGATGCCGCAAGGACCTTGAACAGCAGGTTGGACAGCGTGGCCAGGAATATGACCCGCCATGGATCGAATCCCGTTGCTTTGCCGTCGGAATGAAGCTGCGCCACCGACAGTGTCAGCGCATCCACATCCGTCAGGCCGGAGATGAACGCAACGGCATAAACAGCCTCGCCGCCGACCAGTTCGCGCGCCGCCGCGATGCCAAACAGGATGACGACATACAGCCCGGCGAACACGAGGGCCTGGCGGATGCGTGCAGGATTTTCGCGTTCCGGTAACTCGGCGTCGGCCTTGCTGCGGACCCGCGAGAACACCACGGCACTCAAACCGAGAAGCACGGCGGTGAACACAACCGCGGGGCCCGCCATGTCGCTTACCAGGCCAGGGGCAACGACAGCCAGCTCGAACAGCACCCTGCCGTAGACCACGGCGCTGGCGACGAGAATCACGAGCGCCGCGACCGCGCCGAACTCTCGCTCCCGCTTCGACAGCCCGGCGTAGCTGATGGTGGTGGCCGTACTGGAGACCAGGCCGCCGAGCAGACCTGCCAGCCACCCCCCGGCGCGTGCGCCGACCAGCCGGAAGGCGACGAAGCCCACCAGGTTGATCGCGACGATCAGCACCACCATGAACCATGCTGTAAAGGGATTAAAGGCCGCGTACGGACCGAGATCCCGGTCCGGCAAGACAGGTAGTATCACGAGCGCAATCAGCACGAATCGCACGATGATCTCGAAGTCCCGGTCGCCCAGCTTGTCGACCCAGCTGTGCAGCGGCTTCTTCCAGTGCAGCAGCACGGTAACGGCGCCGCCCAGGACGATCACCGGCAGCCAGTAGCCGGCGACGGCGGCGGCGCCGAGCAGGTAGACGATGAATGCCGCGACGAGCGTGGTGATGCCTTCCAGCTTGCGACGGTAGACGTGCAGCACGAGTATCAGCGCCAGCGCAAGAAGCCCGGCCGCAATGACCCAGCCGCCAGCTTCCGGGAGCAACAAGGCAGAGGTGCCGCCGAACGCGGCTATCAGGGAGAAGGAACGCACACCAACGGGCTTGTTCTCGGCCCACTCGCGCTCCAGGCCGATGATGAAGCCAATCGCCAGCGCTATACCCAGTCCGATCATCCGGGTGTCGAAGCCGGGAGCGAAAACCTGCGCTTCAGTCACATCATGCTCACCCGCTGCCGGGCGCGAGCCCTGTCTCGAGCTTACTCGATTTTGCTGCTGATTCGTCTACGTATCTTCCCTGTCTGCATCCACGACGACATGCCCGGACCCTGAAACAGTTTGTGACAAATGGGCCTGGTGCCGCCGCTTGCAAATCCACGCCAGACCCACATTTCTAACCATTAAAGTCGGCCAGGAGCCGACTCGGACAAGCATGCGCGCCGACCCTTTCGCCGGGCCGGGGCCGTGTGCCTTGCAACAGTTTCAACGAAACAGGAAAGGATCGCACAGTGGCCATCTACACGCTTCCCAAGCTGGATTACGACTATAAGGACCTCGAACCGCATCTCTCTGCGGAAATACTCGAACTTCATCACGGCAAGCACCATGCCGCCTACGTGGACGGCGCGAATGCGACGCTCAACAAGCTCGCCGAGGCGCGCGAGTCAGGCGACTATGGGGCCATCAACAAGCTGCAGAAAGATCTTGCGTTCCACCTTTCCGGCCACGTGTTGCATTCGTTGCTGTGGAAAAACATGAGCCCGCACGGCGGCGGCGAGCCGCGCGGCAAGGTGGCCTCCGCGATCAAGGAGTCGTTCTCGTCGTTCGATGCCATGAAGAGCCAGATGTCGGCGGCGGCGATGGGGATTCAGGGCTCCGGCTGGGCCAGCCTCGCCTGGGACCCGCTCTCGAAGAGCCTGATCGTCCAGCAGGTTTACGATCACCAGGGAAACGCCGGCAGCGGAACCATTCCCCTGCTGGTACTCGACATGTGGGAACATGCGTTCTACCTGCAGTACAGGAACGTAAAAGCCAAGTGGGTCGAGGCCTTCTGGAACCTCGTGAACTGGGATGACGTCGAAAAGCGCCTTGCAGCGGTAAGGAAGACCGACATCGTGCTGGACTGATCGGGCAGGCTTTCACAGCAGCTTAAACCAGGGAGTCGAGAGAATGGGTTTACTGGTAGACGGTGAGTGGCGCGACCAGTGGTATGACACCAGGTCCACGGGCGGCCGCTTCAAGCGCGACATATCCCGTTTCCGCAACTGGATAACCGCTGATGGACGCGCCGGCCCCAGCGGCGCATCCGGCTTCCAGGCGGCGGCAGGGCGCTACCACCTGTACGTGTCCTACGCCTGCCCGTGGGCGCACCGCACTCTCATTTTTCGCAAACTCAAGGGACTCGAAGACATGGTCTCGGTCTCCGTCGTGCACTGGTACATGGCCGAGCACGGCTGGACCTTCGACGAAGGTGACGGCGTGATCCCGGATCCGCTGCACGCTGCGCGATACATGTACCAGGTCTACCAGGCGGCTGATGACTCCTATACCGGGCGTGTGACCGTGCCGGTGCTGTGGGACAAGGAAAAGGACACGATCGTCAGCAACGAGTCCGCCGACATCATCCGCATGTTCAATTCGGCCTTTGACGGCATCGGCGCGATAGCGGGGGACTACTATCCCGAGGACCTGCGCGAGCAGATCGACGAGATCAATGCTCGCATCTATACGACCGTCAATAACGGCGTGTACAAGTCGGGCTTCGCGACCACGCAGCAGGCCTACGAAGAGGCCGTCGAACCGCTGTTCGAATCACTGGACTGGCTGGACGGCCGCCTGTCGACGCAACGCTACCTGCTCGGCGACCGGATCACGGAAGCGGACTGGCGGCTGTTCACGACGCTGTTGCGCTTCGACCCGGTGTACGTCGGGCACTTCAAGTGCAACCGGCGCAGGATCGTCGATTACCCGAACCTGTGGCCGTATGTCCGCGACCTGTACCAGGTACCGGGCGTCGCGGAGACGGTGCACATGGATCACATCAAGTCGCACTACTACGGCAGCCACGAAACGATCAACCCGACACGCATCGTGCCGGTCGGTCCCGACATCGACTTCTCGGAACCGCACGGGCGCGACAAGCTATCGAGCTGACGCGGAACCGCCTAGTCGTAACAGAGCAGCTTCACCTTGCGGACGGCGCGATCGATGGCTTCGTCGCTGTCCGCATCGACGAGTTCCTGCTTGGCGGCGGCACATTCGCTCGCCTCTTCCTGCATCTCCTCGATGATCGCCGCATCCTGCATCACTTTCTGTGACTCGGGCTCACAGGCGGTTGCGGGAGCTCGACGAATATTCGCGGTGCCGCCAGCTTCTTCGACAAACACGCAGTCGTCGACGCGGATCTCGGTCTGCTCGGTTGCGATCTGGATCATCGTGCCCTCGTTCGTGGTGACCGTGTAAACGCGCCCGGGCCGTGTCTTCGAAGCCTGCGCCGCGCCGCCGAGAACTGCCCCGATCGCCGCGTTGCGATCCCTGCGACTCGACCCCTTGCTCGACCTTGTCAGCGCCGCGCCGAATGCGCCGCCAACCAGCGCACCCTTGATCGCGTTGCCGTCATTCAGGTCCACGGATTTCATCGCCGTGACGGTTCCCGTTCGCACCGTTGCCGATTGCCCCGCGCGCTGGGCGAGTGCCTCGGATGCGGCGAATAGCAGGCACAGCACAACTGCAGCGCTCACGGATACGTTACGAAACATGCTCTTCTCCCGATCAGGTAATCAACGGCTTGGCATTATGCATTGGCTTGGGGTGTCGAGACTACTCGGTGGAATACAGAGAAGCCCATTCCTCTCTCGTCAGCTTGTCCCGGAATTCGAAGCGCAGATCGAGCGCTCGCTCCTGGCCGCGCTCCCAGTCACGGTTCAGTTGATCGAGCACTGCCTCGATGTCCGCACGATCAGCCGCATGGTCACGATACGAACGCGTGACGGCTTTGCCTGAAGCTGTAAATTTCTTGTCGAAAGCGACGACTTCCTTCCTGAGCTCGTCCAGCGTCGACTGCGCGGCCTCGGCGCGCGCCGGATCCTCGACAACGATCGCTACGCGGTTGCTCAACTCCTCGACCGCAGCGGGCGTCAGTGCACCGGCGTCGATAGCACCGGCACCGCCGCCGAAAAAATACCAGAACATGAACGCCCAGAACACGTCAGCCACCCTGCGCCGCAGCGCCGTAGACCAGCTTCCGCGGCTCGAGTCGTTTCAACTGGAACCGCGAAATAGTTTTCCACTCGTCCGGCGTCGTCGTTGCTTTCATGGCGGCGACGAGATCGATAGTCTCCTTCTGCGCCGACGCGCGCTGCCGATTGAAGTCGGCGAGCAGCGCTTCGAAATCCTCACGGCGGGCGTCGTAGTCTGCCGTCAGTGTCGCAATCTTTTGCCGGTGTTCGATCACGCTCTTCGCATGCTCCGCAACGAGGCGGTCTCGTTCAGCCAGGAGCTCGAGGAGCCGCTCGGCGCGCTCGGGCTCAACCACTGTTGCACGCACGAGTTCGATCTCCTGCTCACGGGCTTCGGCGATCTGGGCCTGGATCTTGACCGGATCGGGCGGCTGCCCGAGGCTGGCACACGACAGCAGGATTACCGCCAGGACGGCGATGCCGACGATCGAAATGCCTTGTGGAGCTTTCACCGATACTCTCCCGGGGCTGGCCGAGACTCCTTCGCAGGTATCTGCCACAATTGTGACACCAAACCGGCCACGTTACAGTTTTTCGCGATCATCTGTGTTGGCACCCGCATGTACAAGCATCATATGGAAAGAAAGGGACGACTCCGCTGGCGAAATCGCGTTTCGCTGCCAATCGTAGCAATCGCCCTCCTGGCCTGTGCCGGACCGCAGCTGCAGACGGATTTGGAGCGTCCGGAGCCGAGTTACGCCCGCCCGCCGGCAACGTCAGGCGCGCTCGCGGAGATGGCGGAACGCATTAATGCCGCAAACGGTCCGGAGCATTCCGGCTTCCATCTGCTGGACGGCAGCCACGAATCGCTGACCTGGCGGCTGGCACTCATTGACTCGGCTGTCTCGTCGATCGATATCATGACCTACCTCTGGTACCCGGATGTAGCCGGCCGCCTCATCCTGGAACGCGCGGTGACCGCCGCGCGCCGCGGCGTGCATGTGCGCCTGGTCGTGGACGACCTGATGACGATCGGCCAGGAGAACGTGCTTGCGGACCTCAATCGCGAGCCGAACATCGAACTGCGCCTGTTCAATCCCTGGCAGAGGCGCGACCTGCTTTCCCGTGGCGGAGAGATGGTCGCGGAGATGGAGCGACTCAACACGCGGATGCACGACAAGCTGCTGATTGCCGATGGCCGTGCGGCGATCATCGGCGGTCGCAACATCGGTGATCACTACTTCGGCCTGCACCACAGCTACAACTTTCACGATCTCGACGTACTGGCTATAGGCCACATGGCGACACAATCCAATGCGATGTTCGACGAATTCTGGAACAGCGAGTGGGTCGCTTCGGCCGCCAACCTGACGACGAGCCCGGACCCGGAGCGAGCAGCCAAGTCCTGGGCGAAAATGCAGCAAAAGACTCGCACTTCCGAAGAATTGGAGTCGTTTCCGGTCGAAGCAAAAGACTGGTCGCAGGAATTGGTCGAACTCGAGCCTCTCCTGCATCCGGGAACAGGCAATCTCATCTACGACGAAGTAACCGCTGCGGGCGTCGAGCAGAGCATGGTCGCGAGGATGTTCGCCATCTTCGACACGGCTCAGAAAGAACTGCTGATCACCAATGCCTATATCATCCCCGGTGAGCGCGCCATCGAATTCCTGCGTTCGCTGAACGAGCGCGGCGTCGATGTGCGCATACTTACAAACTCACTTGCTTCTCACGATGTACCCGCGGTCAACAGCCATTACGAGCCCTGGCGTGGCGACATTGTCGGCACGGGCACGAAACTCTACGAACTCCGCGCCGATGCCGAGATCCAGTCGATCGTGGACGTGCCGCCGGTGGCCGCGAAGTTCGTCGGCCTGCACACCAAGGCATCGGTATCGGATGGCCGGCTCGTTTTCATCGGCTCGATGAACCTGGATCCGCGCTCCGGCGCGATCAACACGGAGATGGGCGCCGTCATCAACAGCCCGGGCCTCGGCGGGGAACTGCGGGAACTGATGCTGCGGGACATGCGCCCGGAGAACGCGTGGCAGGTGACGATTGGCGACAACGGGAAGCTGCAGTGGCAGAACAACGACGAGACCGTCACCCGCCAGCCGACCCGGGGCTTCATGCAGCACGTCATGAACCTGATCTTCAAGGTGGTGCCGAAGGAACAGTTCTGATCGTCGCGTCAGGCCCGGTCGTGTTTCGACGACAGCACGAGATACACGGCGGGCACGACGAACAACGTGAACAGCGTACCAATGGCCAGCCCGGACGCGATGACGAGACCGATATCGAAGCGCCCAACCGCGCCCGGCCCGGTCGCCATCAACAACGGCACCATCGCCACGATCATCGCGACGGTCGTCATGAGGATGGGCCGCAATCGAATCGCCGCCGCCTTCTCGATGGCGTGGCGCCGCTCGAGCCCGTCACGCTCACGCAACTGGTTCGCGAATTCGACGATCAGGATGCCGTTCTTGGATATGAGTCCAATCAGCGTGATCAGGCCGACCTGCGTGTAGATGTTGACCGTCGCAAATCCGAGCGTCATGAAAATGAGCGCGCCGGCGATGGACATCGGCACGGACACCAGGATGATCAACGGATCCCGCCAGCTCTCGAACTGCGCGGCGAGCACGAGATAGATCACGATCAACGCGAGGAAGAACGTAACCAGAAGCGCACTGCCCTGTTCGGCGTACTGCCGCGACTCGCCGCCATAATCGATGGAAAAGCCGCTCGGCAGGATTTCCGCTGCGGCGTCCCTCAGGAAGTCCAGGCCGGCACCCAGCGAAGAACCCGGCGCCATCGTACCTTCAACGGTGACCGAGTTCAGTTGCTGAAATTGCGTGCGCTGGCTCGGCTCGACCGAGCGTTCGATCGTGATCAGCGCGGACAACGGCACCTGTTCGGCGCCGGCGCCCGGGACATGGTAGTCATCCAGCATGGCGGTCGTGAGACGAAAGTCGCGTTCCAGCTGCGGGATCACCTTGTAGCTGCGGCCCTCGAGGTTGAAGCGATTGACGTAACCTTCGCCCAGCATCACCGACAACGTGCGGCCGATATCCGCCATCGATATGCCGAGATCGCCGGCCCGGTTCCTGTCGATCACGAGCGTGGCTCGCGGACGTGAGAACTCGACGCTCTTCCTGAGGAAGCCGAACAGACCGCTCTGCATGCCGGCACCGATGAGCTGGTCGGCATACGCGTCGATATCGCGGAATCCGCCGTCGGACTGCAGGACGAACTGCACCGGCAGGCCGCCGCGATTGCCGGGCAGGCTCGGCCGCGGGAAAACGCCGACCTGCATGCCCGCTATCGTGTTCAGCGCAGACTGAAGGTCGGGAAGCACCTCGAGTATGAAGCGGTCACGCTCCGACGGCGGCTCCATCTTGAAGCCACCGAACATCGTATTCGGACCGCCGCCGCCCATGAACAGGAAACTCGTGTGCTCTTCCGGCATGGTCTTGAAACGCTCGATCACCTCGCGCGTATAGACCTCGTTGTATTCGATGGTCGCAGTCTGTGGCGTACGTCCCTGCACGAACAGGATGCTCTGGTCCTCGACCGGCGCCAGCTCGCTCGGCGTGGTGACGAACATGAAGTAGATACTGGCCAGCACGACCGCCGCGAATGTCATCGTTACAGGTACGTGATCGAGCGTCCGGCTCAGGCGGTTCCGGTAACCCTCCGCGAGACGCTCGAAGAAGCGCTCGACAACGGCTTCGAAACGGCCGGGCTCACCTTTGCGATGCAGAACCTTGGCCGACAGCACCGGCGACAACGTGAGCGCGACCACGCCGGACACGACCACCGCCCCGGCGAGGGCAAAAGCGAATTCGGTGAACAGCGTGCCGACGAGCCCGGACATGAAGCCGATGGGCGCGTAGACCGCGACCAGCGTCGTCGTCATCGCGATGACCGGCATGCCGATCTCGCGTGCCGCATCGATGGCCGCGTCGAGCCGCGACTTGCCCATCTCGATGTGCCGGTGCACGTTCTCGACGACGATGATCGCATCGTCGACGACCAGGCCGATGGCCAGGACCATGGCCAGCAGGGTCAGCAGGTTCACCGAAAAACCCATCAGCAACATGAGGAACCCGCCACCGATGAGCGATAGCGGCACGGCAAGCCCTGGCACGATCGCTGCGCGCATCGATCCCAGGGACAAGTAGATGACTGCGAGCACAATGAGCAGGGCTTCGGCGAGCGTCTTGAAGACCTCGTCAATCGAATCCTCGATGTACTGGCTCGCGTCATAGCCTACCCGCGCCGTCATGACGGCGGGGAGCTGGCGCTGTATGTCCTTCATCGTCTCGCGCACGCGGCCGGCGACCGACAGCGGGTTGGCACCGGGCGCCGGTTCGACCGCTATGACGGTACCGGGCGAACCGTTGAACCACGTGACCGAATCGTAGCTTTCCGAGCCGAGCTCGATGCGCGCGACGTCTTCGAGCCTGACGAGCGTGCGGTCATCCCGCCGTACGACGAGCCGCCGGAAGTCCTCCACGGTCGCGACGTCCGTGGTTGCCGACAGGTCGGTCAGGACATAGGTGCCCTTGATCTGCCCGGCTGCGGCAAGAAAGTTGTTGGCATTGAGTATGGCGGCAACCTCGGCCGCCGAAACGTCCAGTGCCGCCATCCGTTTCGGGTCCAGCCACACGCGCATGGCGAAGGTGCGGCCGCCGAACAATTCGGCTCGCGCGACACCACTTACCGCCTGGATCTTCGGCTGCACGACGCGCAGCAGATAATCGGTCGTCTCCGACGCACTCATCTGGTCGCTGTAAAAGACGATGTACATCAGCGCGGACTGGTCGCCCGTGGCCGAGTCGATGACGGGGTCCTCGGACTCGGCCGGTAGTTGCCCACGCCGGCTGGCAACCTTGGCCTGGATTTCGGCGACCGCGGCATTCGGGTCGTAATCGAGCTCCATGTAGGCCTGGATGACGGAGCCGCCCTGTGTACTTTGCGACACGAGGAAGTCGATGCCCTCCGCTTCGGCGATCGCCTGCTGCAACGGCGTCGTAATAAAGCCCTGGATGAGTTCGCTGCTTGCGCCGGGATAGGCCGTGGAGACGGTCACCACCGTGTTGCTGATCTCCGGAAATTCACGCACCTCCAGTGCGGTCAGGGACCGCAGACCGATTACGAGGATCAGCAGGCTGACGACGCTCGCGAGCACCGGGCGCCGAATGAAGTGGTCGGTGAATTTCATTGGCGCAGGTTCAGCGCATCCGGATCCACGGAATTATCGACGGAAATCGCCTGGCCGTTGCGCAGCTTGTTGTGGCCGTCGCTGACGACCTCGGTGCCCTCGTCGAGGCCACTGACGATCTCGACGCGGCCGTCGCGAACCTGGCCGGTCTTTAACTGGGTCAGTGAAACCGTCCGGGTGCCGTCCGCTTCGTTGACGACGAAGACCGACTCCCCGTAAGGGTTATAGGTCACGGCGCGCTCCGGCAATGTCAGTACCCTGTCCCGCTCTTCGAGCAAGGTGTCGACCTCCGCGAACATGCCCGGCCGCAGCCGACCATCGGGGTTGCTGAGCAGCGCCCGGATCCGCACGCTGCGCGACGCGGTCTGGATGCTGGGACTGATCGCGTAGATGCTGCCCTCGAAGACGGATTCGGGGTACGCCTGCACCCTTACCGTGAGCGCCTGGCCGACGTGCAGCTCGGACAGGTACCTCTCCGGGAGCGAATACTCGGCGTAGATGGGGTCGAGCCCGACCAGCTGTACGATTTCATCGCCGGGTGCCAGGTACTGGCCGGGATTGATGATGCGGATGCCGAGTTCGCCCGCGAACGGCGCGCGGATCGCCTTCTTGCGAATCATCGCCTGCTTCGCCGCGATCTCTGCTTCGGTGCGGTCGAGACGCGCCTGCGCCTGGTCCAGTTCCGATCGCGGGCCGAGGTTGTCACTGACGATTTGCGCAACCCGGTTGCGGGTGATTTCCGCAAGGCGCCGATCGGCCTGCAACGCGTCGAGCTCCGCGCGATCCACCTCGACGTCGAGCTCCACCAGCAGCTCTCCCTCATCGACATGCTGCCCCGAGTCGAAATAGATCTTGCGGATGATCCCCGGCACTTCGGCCGCAACCACCACCCCGCGCATCGGCGTGATGGAGCCGATCGCCTCGAGCACGGGCTGCCAGCGCTCGCTCGTGACACGGCGGGTGGACACGACCGCCGGAGGCGGCCCCATATTGGCGGCTGCCTGCTTCTGCATTTGCAGGTATTTCCAGCCGAACACCCCGCCGAAAACGAGCGCAAGAAATACCAGTACTACTGCCAGTCTCTTGATCAAGGAATTTCTGCCGAGTTGATAGACGCTAACGGGGTGCCGGTCGGGCGCACAACGCAACGTTCATTGTAACTGACGGCCGTTGGCAAACGACGATCATGTCGCCGCCGATGCCATGTGCGGAAGGAAATTTCGCAGGAGGTGCGTGCCTCAGGCGGGGTCGCGGCACCGCATTGACCCGGCTATACTTCTCGTTTGGAGAGATTTTACTAATTTAAACAAGAGCGTGCAGAACCTTCCCAGAAAACACTGGAATAAGCCTGCCGGCCGGACCGCGGCGGCGCTGATACTCCCTGTCATTCCGACGCTGCTGCTGCTCGCGAGCTGCGCCACGACGCCGCCCGAAAACGTCGAGAATATCTGTGCGATCTTCGAAGAGAAGCGCAGCTGGTACAAGGCCGCAAGGAAGTCCGAGAAACGCTGGGGCACCCCGGCGCACGTGCAGATGTCGATCATCCGCCAGGAGTCGACGTTCAAGTTCGACGCCAAACCGCCGCGAACCAAACTGCTCGGCTTCATTCCCTGGAAGCGGCCATCCGACGCCTACGGTTATGCGCAGGCGCTCGAGAGCACGTGGAATGCCTACCGGAAAGACACCGGCCGGCGCTTCGCCGACCGCGACGATTTCGACGACGCCATCGACTTCGTCGGCTGGTACACGCACAACACGTACAAGGCGGTCGGGATTTCGAAGTGGGACCCCTACAACCAGTACCTCGCCTACCACGAGGGTGCGACCGGCTGGAAGCGCGGCACCTACAAACGAAAGGGCTGGCTCAAGGACACGGCGCGCCGCGTCGATTACCGCGCCCGCGAGTGGGGCGCGCAACTACAGCGCTGCGAAGACGAGCTCGACACCGGCTGGTGGATTTTCGGGTGATGATCGACGCGTCACCCCGGGTGGCGCCGCAGGTGCGATAGTACACTGAGCCCATGATCAAGACTCGCCGATGGTTTGCCGCCACCCTGTTGGCGGCCGCGCTCTGTTTCTCCGTCACTGGCTGCGGCCAGCGGAACGAACCTGCCGAACCGGCACAACCCGATACGGCGGCAAGCACTCCGGCAACGGCCGCCGTCGCGATACCGGACAAGTACGGCGCGCAGGTTGCCGAGGAGGTGCTGCGTGCAGGCGGCAACGCCGTCGATGCAGCTGTCGCGGTCGGATTCTCGATGGCAGTGACGTTTATCGATGCCGGCAACATCGGCGGCGGCGGCTTCATGATGATCTACATGGACGGCGTGCCTGCTTTTCTCGACTACCGGGAAACCGCCGCGCTCGCCGCACACCGCGACATGTACCTCGACGAGCACGGCGAGGTGATTGAAAACGCCAGCCTGATCGGCGCGCAGGCCGCCGGCGTGCCCGGCACCGTTGCAGGTCTGTGGGAAGCCCACCAGCGCTACGGCAAGTTGGACTGGAAAGATCTCGTTGCGCCGGCCGTCAGGCTGGCGGAGGAAGGGTTTCTGCCTGCGAAAGCGCTGGTCGACGACGTCCACTCGAAGAAGGATTGGTTCGGCGACGCGACCAACTTCTATGCCAGTTTCGGCAGTATCACCACTGAGCGTCCGTTCCGGCAGCCCGAACTCGGCAAGACACTGCGGCGCATCGCGCAACTTGGGCCCGATGATTTCTACCGCGGCGAGACGGCCAGCCTGATCGTCGCGCAGATGGAACGCAGCAATGGTCTGATCACGGCCGACGACCTCCAACGATATCGTGCCGTCTGGCGGGAACCGTTGCGGACGGCATGGCGCGATTACGAGATCCTCGCTGCACCGCCGCCAAGCTCGGGCGGTTTCGCCGTTATCCAGCTCCTCAAGATGAAGGACAGGCTCGCCGATGCCTTCGCCGCGGTGCCGCACAACTCACCGCAGTACATCCATCTCGTCGCTGAAATGGAAAAGCGTGTATTCGCCGATCGCGCCGAATACCTGGGCGATCCCGATTACATTGACAATCCGATCGACCAGCTGATCGCCGACGACTACATCGCCCGGCGCGCTCGCGAGGTGAATCCGGACGAGATCTCGGAACTGGATGCGGTTCAGCCAGGTCTCGAGAGCCCCGACACGACGCACTATTCCATCGTCGACCAGTGGGGCAATGCCGTTTCGAACACCTACACGCTCAACTGGGAATACGGATGCGGCGTTGTCGTCGAGGGTGCGGGCTTCCTGTTG
>Ga0209536_100005930_pt1 | contig 18852 bp, 21 predicted proteins | sample DeeMarSeWOR28_12_FD_187461 | JGI IMG/M metagenome (GOLD analysis project Ga0209536, IMG submission 187461) | Marine sediment microbial communities from White Oak River estuary, North Carolina - WOR-2-8_12 (SPAdes) (version 2) | ecosystem: Environmental > Aquatic > Marine > Intertidal zone >... | reverse complement strand
CAGATGAGGCTGTAAGAAAAGCTATAAGAGAAATACTCGATAACTCATAAGGCTAAATGAGGAAAAATTATGATAATTTCACGTTCGCCTGTAAGAATCACATTGGGTGGCGGTGGTACTGATCTGCCTTCTTATTATTCAAAATACGGCGGTGCACTTATTGCAGCAGCTATCGATAAGTATACTCTTGTGACTGCCCATACTAGATTTGACGATGATATAAAGCTTAATTACTCCTCTCATGAAATAGTAAAAAATGTCGACGAGATTAAACATAACATTTTTCGTGAAGGACTAAAACTTCTCAAGATTAAAAAAGGAATTGAATTAACATCCCTCTCAGATATGCCGAGCAGCTCGGGTCTTGGAACTTCAGGGAGTTTTACAATCGCGCTACTCAACGCACTTCATGCATACAAGAGAGAATATGTATCTCAAGCACAGCTTGCCCAGGAAGCTTGTGAAATTGAAATTGATATCCTGAAAGAGCCTATAGGCAAACAGGATCAATATATCGCTGCATTTGGTGGAATTACCTCATTTCAATTTGCAAAAAACGGGACTGTAACTGTTGAGCCACTACAGATGAACGAAGAAGCACAGGATGAACTGCATAACAACATAATGTTGTTCTATACCGGCATCTCAAGATCAGCGTCAGATATACTTAAAGAGCAGAACGAAAAAAGCAAAAAAAACGAAGAAAACACAATTGATACATTGCACGATATTAAAAGAATTGGATTAAAGACAAAAACAGCATTAGAACAAGGAGATATAGATACACTTGGAGAACTTCTTGACGTGCATTGGAATATCAAAAAACAGTTATCAAAAGACATATCAAACAAATTTATAGATGAATGTTATAACCTAGCGAAGAAAAATGGTGCACTAGGCGGCAAGATAATGGGTGCAGGTGGTGGTGGGTTCTTTATGTTTTATCATAATGGCAACAACAACGAGAAAACAAAATTTATAAAGAGTATGTCAAAAAAAGGACTTAAAAAGATGAGGTTTAATTTTGATTTTGAAGGATCTAAGATAATACTTAATATGAAAAATATGTGAAGATGATGATTATGAAAAATGAAGAACAAATTGAACGATATTTCAAAGAGATAAAGGAAATCTGTGATAATATCTCCCGAGAGGATATTGATAAGGCAATCGAATTATTGTTTGATGCTTGGAAAAACGGAAAAAAAGTATTCTTCTGCGGGAATGGCGGCTCTGCTGGAACTGCAAATCATTTTATGTGCGACCTGTTTAAAGTTACAACTGTTGAAGGGAAAAAAAGATTCAAAGCCCTTTGCTTAAATGACAATGTTCCTCTTATGACCGCTCTTATAAACGATGAAGGATGGGATAATTTATACATCGAACAACTCAAGAACCTTTTTGAAAAAGGTGATGTCTTAATTTGCCTGAGTGTCCATGGTGGTTCAGGTCGTGACAAGGCAGGCGCTTGGTCACAGAATCTCTTGAAAGCGATGGATTATGTTAAAAAGAACGGTGGTAAAACAATAGGATTTGCAGGATTTGATGGCGGAGCAATGAAAGAGCTTGCAGATGTTTGCGTTGTTGTTCCATTTGAAGCAACACCTCATGTTGAAGCGTTCCATGTTGTTTTACAACATCTAATTGCTTTTAGACTTAAAGAGAAAATAATGGAATCCTAAGATTGAAATGAAAAATAAAGCTGTTTTTTTGGATAGAGATGGTGTTATCAACGAAGTTATTTACCATAAAGAGATGGGCATAGTTGATTCTCCGTTTACTGTAGAACAATTTAAACTTTTACCAGATGTAGGAAAAGCAATAAATAAATTCCATGAATTGGGTTTCAAGGTAATCGTCATTTCTAATCAGCCTGGCCTAGCGAAAGACCAATATAATCTAGATATTTTAGAAAGAATTAAAGAAAAAATGAGAATAGAGCTAGAAAAGGATGATGCAAAATTAGATGCTGAATACTATTGCCTCCATCATCCTCATGCCAAGGTCCAGAAATACAAGGTTATTTGTAACTGTAGAAAACCAAAACCAGGCATGATTCTACAGGCGACAAAAGAGCACGATATTGATTTGGCAAAATCTTGGATAATCGGTGACGGAATAAACGACATTAAAGCCGGTCAGGATGCAGGTTGCAAAACAATACTGATAGGTAGAATGAAATGCGATCTTTGTAGAATAATGGAAGACGAGGGGGCAAAACCTGATCACATTGTGCCAAATTTATTTAAAGCATCTCTGATTATCGAGAAAGAAGAGAGGATTTAAAATGGAAATATTCCTAGATACAGCTAATACAGATCAAATCGCAGAGATCCTTGAATGGGGGATAATAAAAGGAGTTACTACGAATCAGAAGATATTTCTAAACGAGAAAGGAGTAAACTTTGAAGAACAATCAAAAAAGATACTTAAGATGGTCAATCCTCATCCTGTTAGCCTTGAAGGCCCAAATAACCTAGATGAACTTTTGAAAACTGCTAGAGAATACAGCAAATGGGGAAAGAATGTGATAATAAAAGTTCCGATGCTTGCTGATGGCAGTGGACTTAAAGCTGTAAAAATTCTGGAAGGAGAAGGTATAAAAACAAATGTTACAGCTATGATGAGTGTAAATCAGGCATTCCTTGCAATTGAAGCAGGTGCAAGCTATGCAAGTCTCTTCTTCAATAGAATTAGGGACTCAGGTTCTAATCCAGTTGAGGTTGTTAAACAGGCTCGTGCAATTATCGATAATGGTGGTTTTAAAACAAAATTAATCGTTGGAAGTATCCGAACTCCAGAAGATGTTGAACAAATAATCTCAGCAAATCCACACGTTATTACAATTCCTTACAAGATTTTGAAAGAAATGCCATACCATGAGAGAACTGTTTCAACTCTTAAAGAATTCGATGAGGCATGGAAAGAGTTCAAGAAAGCTGAAAAATCGTTATAATACCGGTTTCTTCTCTTATTTTACGTAAAAAGTATCTAAGTGTCATTTTTACAAAATGAACTTGTTTACACAAAACATTTTTATATGATAACTCACAGAGTATAACACATTACTAGGGTATTGACAGTTAAGGTGTGTGAGGAATATGAGGAAAATAAGAAATGTGAAAATACTAGCGATCATTGGCATTTTAGAAATATTATTTGGATCAATATTGATTAGTTCAGCTAATTCAGCCGAAATAGTTACAGGAGAAGAAACAATTCTAAATGAAGAAGATGAATTATCACAAAAATATAGCTCATTAACAGAAGATGACATATTTGTACCTGGAGAATTAATAATAAAATTCAGAGATAAAGCCTCGGTACAACTTTCCACATCCAACGATGGTTTTCTTAAAACCGATATCGACTCAATAGATAATTTAAACAGAAAATATAATGTAAAATCAGCAGAAAAATTACTAGAAGATTCTCCTTTTGCTTCTGAAAAAGACTTATACAAAGTAACAATCGATGATGAAGCAGATGTCTTGTCAGCAATGGATGCCTACCAAAAAGATTCAAACATTGAATATGCAGAACCAAATTATGTCCTTAGATATGCTACTGCATATGGCCAGACAGGAGGAGGATCTATAAATTCCGACCATACTCAACTTGGATTAATTCCAAATGACCCAGAGCTCGATAATCAGTATGCATTAGATAAAATCAAAGCATTCCAAGGATGGGAAAATATAAACGGATTTGGAAGCAAGGACATTGTAATTGCAATTGTTGATTCAGGTATCGACTATAACCATCCTGATCTTTTTGACAACATATGGGTAAACCCAGACATAGTTAAAGATACCGATTCTGATGGAGATATAGACATACATGATCTAGACCTTAACAAAGACAGAAAAATCAGCAACTATGAACGTAATTACTATGGACTTTCTGCAGATGTTATGGGTTGGGATTTTTGGCTTATAAATAGCAATGATCCAATGGACTATTTCTGCCATGGAACTATGGTAGCTGGTATAGCAGGTGCCGTAACAAATAATGGAATAGGTATCTCAGGTGTTGCAGGTAATTGTAAAATTATGAACGTTAAAGCAGGCGGTGTTGGTTTATTTTACTGGGATGCAGTACAAGCAGTAGAATATGCTGCTAACCATAATCCAGATATTATAAGTATGAGCTTTGGGTCAAAAGACACGTTTTTCTGGCCTGAAGATGGTGAAGGCGGTATAGCTATGAGAGACGCAATAAATAACGCATATTCTAAAGGTATTGTCATTGTAGCATGTGCAGGAAATCAAAAAACAGATGACAGATGTTATCCTGCTGCATTTGATAATGTAATAGGAGTAGCTGGAACTGATGAAAACGATCAAAGATGGTCAGATCCGATAATGGGCTCAAATTATAACAGCGAAGATGATAAATGGATTGATGTTGCAGCTCCTGCCGCAAAAATTTTTACAACTTTTCCAGGAGGTGTTTATACTGATTTTCTAAGCGGAACATCCTTTGCAGCTCCACACGTCGCAGGATTAGCAGCGCTACTGTTATCCAAAAATCCAAGTTTAACAAATATAGAAGTTAGAAACCTAATAAATGAAGGTGCAGACCAAATTAACACAGATAAAGACATTGGTGCAGGAAGAATTAATGTTTATAAATCATTGAGCTTAATTCAAGATCCGCCAATTATACCAGTGAATCTACCATCGGGTTCAACAAGTATGGACGGTTCTAGTACGTCAAATACTCAAATTCCTTCAGAATCAATAGGGATGACAAGTCTACCTTCTTTAAGATAAGGGAAATATCAATCTAAATCAAAACATCCTTTTTTTCTTTTTTATTATGGGAAAACTTTTAACAAATCAATGTTTACGTTAGATTGTCCTATGCAGATGGTAATTATATGTGGCGGCCTTGCCACGAGACTTGGATATCTAGCTAAAACTATTCCAAAATCTATGATACCTATAGAAGGCAAGCCATTTTTAGAATACCAAATCGAAAATTTGAAAAATAATTCGATAAAAGACATTATTCTCTGTGTTGGGCATTTGTCCGAAAAAATTGAAAGGTATTTTGGAAACGGCAAAAAATTCGGCGTAAATATAAAATACAGCCATGATGGAGATAAGCCGCTTGGACAGATAGGAGCAGTAAAAAATGCAGAGTCATCGCTTCAAGATGATTTCTTTATAATGTATGGCGACTCCTATGTGAATATAGATTTTCAAAGAGCATATTCCTTTTTCAGCCAAAACAAAAAACTCGGTCTAATAGTTGTTTACAAAAACTATGACAGATATGACAAGAGCAATCTAACAATCAAAGATAACATGGTCATTGGATACAAAGAAAAAAATGCAGTATACATCGACTATGGAACTAGCATATTAACTAAGAAATCACTAGAAGATGTCCCAAAAAACACATTTTATTCAACAGGCGATTTTTTCAAAGAACTGATAAAAAGACAAGAACTACTTGCCTTTGAAGCAAAAAAACGTTTTTATCATATCGGAACCCCTGACGCATTAGAAGAATTCAGAAGCTACATTAGAAGTAGATGAAAACTTTGATATACTATTTTTCTATAGCCGAATCCATGAAGCTTCTTGCAAAATACTACATAATTGAAGATGCTGAGATAGGAGAAAACACCATTATACGAGATTTTGTCAATATTTTTGGATGCAAAATAGGAGATTATTGTAAAATTGCACCTTTTGTAGATATACAAAAAGGAGTTGTAATCGGCGATAAATGCGTTATCGAGCCATTTGCTTTCATACCTACTGGTGTAACTATTGAAGACAATGTATTCATTGGTCAACATGTTTGTTTTATGAACGACAAGGAACCAAGAGCACATAATCCTGATTGGAAACTAATACCAACAACAGTGAAAAAGGGGGCATCAATAGGGGCTGGAGCGATAATAATGTGCGGTATAACAATAGGAGAAGGCGCCCTTGTTGGAGCAGGATCTGTTGTAACAAAGGATGTACCGCCAAAAACTGTTGTTGTTGGAAATCCAGCTAGGCCTCTTAGAAAGGTGAAATAGAAATGGATGTCATTCCTCCAGCAAGTCCAGTTTTTAACAAAGAGATGGAAGAAGCAGCAATAAATGCACTTAGGAATGAGCGATATATTTTAGGCGAATCTGTAGATAAATTTGAGGAAGAGTTCGCAAGATATGTTGGAACAGATTATGCAGTAACTGTAAGCTCTGGAACAAATGCTCTTCATTTAGCTTTACTTGCAGCAGGCCTTACAATAGGAGGGGAAATAATTACTGTTGCAAGCTCATATATTGCGACAGCGAACTCAATACTCCACGCAAATGGCACACCAATCTTTTGCGACATTAATGATGAGTATCTGATTGATGTAAAACAGATACCATCAAAAATATCAAAGAGAACAAGAGGAATAATGCCTGTTCACCTCTATGGCCACCCAGCAGATATAGACGAAATAAATGATATTGCGCAAAAAAACAATCTGTTCGTTGTCGAAGATTGCGCTCAGTCACATGGCGCACTCTACAAAGGCAAAATGACAGGGACATCCTCTGACATAGGTTGCTACTCGTTTTATTCGACAAAGAACATGACTGTTTGCGGTGATGGAGGAATGGTTACAACAAACAATGAAAAACTTGCTGAGAAAATAAAACTCCTAAGAAACCATGGTCAACATCCAAAGGATGTTCATACAATTCTTGGCTACACTGCACGTTTGAATACAGTAAACGCTGCGATAGGAAGAGTTCAATTAAAATATCTTCCGAAATGGATTGAAGAGAGGAGAAAAATAGCTAAAAAATACAACGAGTTGCTTTTAGATGTAGATGAAATCATCTTACCACCTGATGACTCAAAAGATAAAAAACCATCTTATCATTTGTTTGAAATCAAGACCAAAAAAAGAGACGAACTGCTTAATTTCTTAAAAGAAAACAAAATCATATGTCTAATTCACTACCCTACACCAATTCCTTATCAACCTCTTTACAAAAAATTATTTGGCTTCAAAGAAGGCGGTTTTCCAAAAAGTGAAGAACTATCTGCTCAAGCAATGGATTTACCAATGTTTCCAGATTTAAAAGATGAACAAATAAAATATATATCAGAAAAAATACATGAGTTTTTTAATAGGTGATTTTCTGAAAATTGGAGTAATAGGAGCCGGACGTTGGGGAAAAAAACATATAGAGGAATATTCCAAGATGAAAGACGTTGAGCTTTCTTGGGTTTCCGATCTAAGTGAAGACAATCTTAAGTTGTATCAGAAACAATACAGCATTTCAACTGATTACAACGATGTACTCTCTTCAGATGTTGAAGCAGTAAGCATCTGTACTAGTAATGAAACACACTTCGAGGTCTGTAAAGATGCCCTTTTAGCAGGTAAACATGTACTTGTGGAAAAACCATTAACCCTTCAGTCAAAGAAGGCATACGAATTGGTAGATATTGCGAAGCAATCCAACAGACTTCTAGCTGTTGGGCATCTTTTTAGATATAACAATGCGATAAACGAAGTCAAAAAGCTAGTTGAAAACAAGTTCTTTGGAGAGGTATACTATCTTAGATTGCAATGGACAATTCAATGGATGCCTGAGATATACCCTGACAAACAACTTGATATTGTTGTTGACATGATGCCTCATTTGTATGATATTATGAACTATTTAACAGATTTTTGGCCAAAAAAGATAACGTGCTTTGGAAAAGCATTTATAAAAAAAGACCTAGAAGATACGGCATTTATCATATGTGAATTTCCAAATAACATTATGGCCCATTCTGAAATAAGTTGGACCCTGCCCGAAAAAGTTAGAGAGGTAGATTTGATTGGCAGCAAGGCTTGTGCAAAAATTCAAGCAGTATCACAAAACGTAACGTTATTTGAAGGCTCAAATGAGGGAAGAAGCTTAAATATTAAAGAAAACAACACTCTTGGAGATGAACTAACACATTTTGTTGACGCTGTTAAAAATGGAACAAATGTGCCAAATAATGGAGAAGTAGGCGCTAAAACAGTTGAACTTGTTGAAGCTACAAGAAAATCACTTGAACAAAGAAAAACAATTATTTTATAATCTTACAAGTTACAGTAAGTGCTGTTTTATGATGAAGATAAGCGTTGTTCTGACAACAAAAAACGAAGGAAAAAATATTTCAACACTTCTTGAGAGTTTAATGAACCAAGAAGAGCCATATGAAGTTTTAGTGGTTGATTCAGACAGTACAGACAAAACACAGGAGATCGTAAGAGAATATTCTAAGAAAAACAAGAACATCAAGCTACTCATTCATCCAGGGACTAGACCAAAAAGCATGAACTATGGGATTAAACAGGCTACTGGTGATGTTATTTCATTTATTGGTGGAGATGACGTAGCAGATAAAAATTGGATAAAAGAAATAAGAAATGGATTAAAAAATGCTGATATCGTAGTCGGCGATTTAATTGCAACTGAGGAAGAGAAGGTTAAAAATATCGACAAGGTAAAGCTATTCCATAATGGGGTAAACGTTTCTTATCCTGGCACAAATACTTCTTACAAAAAGGAAGTTCTTGATAAACTTGGAGGTTTTGATCCATGGTTTTCATCAGCTGAAGACCTTGAGATAAATCTCAGAGCGGTAGATGCTGGATATAAGATAACAGAGAACAAAAATGCAAAGGTCTATTATAGACCAAGGGGAACACCGTTAACATTCTTAAAACAATCATTTTGGTATGGTTACGGAAGAAAGCTCATTGGTCTAAAACATGGTAGAGTATGGGAAAAACATTCGATTTCAGATGTTGTTACAACTCAAACTTCAATTTTTGGACTTGTTAGACTCTTAATTGGGTTTTTAGGTTACGTCTATTGTGTTGTAACTGTTAGAAAGTATAATGTGAAAAAATAATACTAATTTTAAAGGATCATAGTTTCAATATCTCTTTGATATTCTTTTTGACGTCGGGTTTTTCTTTTTGTCTTAAAAATAGTACAACATATGAAATAAATTGTAATGCTACCAATATTGGTAACGCTAGACGAAAGATGCCTGTCACAAAGAAAGCCAGTATCGGAACGAAGAAAAACGTTAAAATTCCTTCATCGGCAGCACTGTAATATGAACAAATATGTGAGAAAATCGTTTTGTATGTACGATTTTTTATGAACATATACCCAAAAGCCATTACCAAATAATGTGCTACAATAATGGCCCCTCCAGTAAACCATTGACCATAGAGATAAAACTGGCTATACCATAAGCCAAAATACATGAAAATATTACCGAGGATATCAACATAAAAATCTAATCTCTTTCCAAGTTCTGATTGTGTGTTTGTTAATCTAGCTAACGTACCATCAGCAGTATCAAAAACATAACTGATAAAGAAAAAAATAGCACCGTAAATTAGTTGATTACCAAAGAAGAAAAAAGCGGCTATTATCGCAAATAAAAGAGAAAATATGGTGACAACATTAGGGTGTATATTAACTGGTAGACGCGCAATTCCCTTAGCTAGAGGTGTCCCAAAAATTCTTACTATTTTTACAGCCCATTCTTCTCTCTTTTTATTAATTCTATGCGTTCCTCTTGTTGAGCGAGGTTTTTTTACATATGATTTTGGTTTGGACATTTCGGGTTCTCTTTTTTATGCATAATTTGCTTTCAGTATAAAAATATCTTCTAAAAAATAACCAATAATTTTCTAGTATAAACAACACTCCCTGATGGTAGCTGGATCAGTGCCTGAATTTTATAGAAAGATATATAATATACATATAAAATATGGTTTTTGTATGGCAGAGTTTGTTATTCAGGGTAAAGAGCTTATTTCTAAAACAGTAAAAGAACATGGTAGCGGTGCTATTGTATATGTACCAAAACAGTGGGCTGGCGAAAAGGTTTCCGTGATTCGTGAAATAGAAAATGATGTTAGGAAACTGGGGAAGAAGTTAGATCGTGAAAAGCGGATAGTTTACAGCTATTATGTATTAGATATTGTGCATCGTGGCCATCTATTACAGATGCAAAATGCAAAAGCTACAGCAGGTAGAGATGGTATATCTGTTGCCGGAATTTTGACAGATGAAGCAGTTATGGAAAAAAAGCCAAGACCAATTCTTAGTTTTGATGAGCGCATGCTTCTCGCTCAGGCAATCAAGTTTAATGATTTCGTTGTTGCCCAGCCGACATATTCACCTTTACTAAATGTGCGAAACATAAGACCTGATATTTTGATGGAATCAAGCAGTCATGATGAAAAAGATATTGAAGAGGCTCGAAGGGTAATGGCCAAATTAGGCGGTAAAGTTGTTACAACGCCGTATTACCCAATGATTTGTTCAACAGAGATAAAGAAAAAAATAAGAGAGGGATAAAAATGAAGAAAATAAATTTACAATTTTGGAATTTATGGAGCACTTATGCGATATACTACTTTGGTAAAGTCAACCTAAGTATAGTGATACCGGCACTATTGATAACATTTAAAGATCTGAATTTGTATGATTTTGGTCTTGTCTCACTGGGGTTCATGTTTGCATATGCAATTGGACAGTTTTTACATGGACAAATTTCAGAGAGATTCAACCCATATGTATATATAACAATGGGGTTGATTTTATCAGGAATAGCGAACCTATTTATGGGTTTTGTCGGAAGTTTCTTTGTAATGCTACTGATATTGGAAACATTTGATGGATTCTTCCAATCTATGGGATGGTCCTCAGTTGTAAGGGCAAACGCTTTAATTCAAAAGGATGACAAGGCCAGAGATCGCTCTTCGACAATACTCGGCTGCTCATACCAGATTGGTAACTCTGTGGCATGGCTCATTTCTGCCTTTGCAGTTGCAATATGGGGATGGCAAGCCGGTTTCTGGGTTGCGTCTATAATGCTATTAGGAAGAGGTATAACTTTATATCTGACAAAACCAAAAGATGTAGATCATAAGCCAAAGCACACTGTAAAAAAACAGGTCAAAGGAACGTTAACATTTCCAATAGTTATGAGTGGGCTTTCATTAATGGTATTAAATATGGTTAGATATGGAGTTATGACTTGGCTGTTCACATATTATGTATTCGCAGGGAACTTTGCTATTGCAGATTTTGGCAACGTAAGTTTAAAAATAGTTTTCATACCAATTGCAGGAGTTATAGGTACGCTGGTCTACAATAAATTACCTTGGAAAAAAGATTTGATCAGCATTGTATTTCTAGTTGGAATGGGCGTATGTTGGTACCTTTTCCCATTTGCTGACAGTACAGTAGCAACTATGTTAGTTCTAGTAAGCAGTGCATTCCTATATGGCCCACATGTATTCCTGGTTTGCACTATACCAACAAGATTTAAAGATAAGGGAGTAGTAGCATCATCAACAGGATTTATCGATGGTATGGGATATGTTGGAACAACTATAATTATGCTAGTTGTCCCGTATCTTGTACTGGAGACCCAAGGCAGTTGGAACAATGTATTCATCCTCTGGTCATTGATTTCATTAGCAGCAGCAGCACTCGTAGCAATAACCTACTTTGGGCACTTCAGAGTCAACAACAACTCAGTAACAAGTTGAAAAAACAATACAGGGAGATAAATACAAACTATTATCTCCCCCTTCACCTCTTGTTTAGTAATAGATTAGCTTAGGAGATAAAAATGAGCGTTTTTGAATGGGATACCCGAGCGTCAAAATATGATAACCTAGAATGGACAAATAGAGACCAATATATGGAAACATTCCTTAAAATGTGTGATTTAAAATCTAACTTTCACGCATGCGATATAGGAACAGGGACGGGGATAATCGCCTCAGTTTTAGCAAATTACTGTAAAAAAGTTGATGCAGTTGATTACTCTAAAGCAATGCTTGATATCGCAAAAAAGAAGCGACTAATGAATAACATAAGATACCGATTAATGAATGCAGAGAAACTAGAATTTTCCTCAGATATGTTTGACATAGTAACCGCTCGAATGTGTTTCCATCACATTGCACATCAAGACAAGGCAATAAATGAATGCGTTAAAATTCTAAAACCTGGGCGAAAGTTTGTCATATCCGAGGGCATTCCCCCTCCAGGAACAAGAAAATTTTACACAGAAATGTTCAAGTTAAAAGAAAAAAGAAGAACATATACAATCGACGATCTCGTAGAACTATTGGAAAACGGTGGATTAAATAACATTGCAATTGAAATTCATAAAATGCCAAGTGTTAGTATAAATAACTGGCTAGTAAATTCAGGAAAAGATAAATCTACCTGTAAAAAAATCTACGATATGCATCTAGATTGTGAAGAATATGTAAAGAAGGCCTATAACATGAAAATATTAAAAGGCGACATTTTCATGGATTGGCTAATCGCAATTGTCTCAGGAACAAAGTCGCAATAAGCTCTAAATAAAAATAAAATCAAAATTTGCTCTCCAAATTCATTCTTCGCAAGCTTCAAGTATGAAAAGTATATTTTCGCTAAATAATATGAAAGTCATAACCTGCCCAAGTACCAGTGAATATGTAGTTACATTTAATAAAAAACTGAAAAAAGGAGGCGTTCCAGCTCAGTCGATAAAATATATTACACCTTTTACTTTGATAAGACTTTTTATTTTGCGGCTTTTTGGATATGAAATATTTCATCTGCATTTCGTTCATTCTTTTACTTCCTTACGATTTATGAAAATTTTTGTTTCTTTTGCTAAATTTATGGGATACAAAATTGTTTGGACAGGGCATAGCATCTATCAGCCTGAAAAGAAAGAGAGCAGTATAAAAAAAACAAAGTGGTTCTACGAACATTCTGATTTGCGATTTATACACCATAACGCCCATTTAAAACTCCTAAAAGATATCGTAGGTATTGATGAAATAGGTAAAATTAAGATGATATTCCATCCATTATTTGATATTTATCCGAATACCACAAGTAAAAAAGAAGCGAGGGAAAAACTAAGAGTACCTGAGAATAAAAAAGTAATACTCATACTTGGTGATATTAAAGAATACAAAGGAATAAAATATCTAGTAGATGCTGTTAAGAATCTTGGTGACAAATACTATCTTATAATTGCAGGGAGACCTATTGATGAAAATCTTATAAAATACATAAAGGAAAAACAAAGCAATATGAACAACATAAAATTATTGGATCATTATATTCCTCAGGGGGAAGTACAATACTATATGAACGCTTGTGATGTTTTTGCTCTACCTTATACACTCATATGGACATCTGGCGCCGTTAAGTTAGCATATGCTTTTTCCAGACCTGTTGTATCAACTCAAGTCGGTACTATGCCTGAAGTCGTAACTGATGAGACAGGCATACTTGTAAAACCTTGTGATGCTGATGCGTTGAAAGAAGGCATAGAAAAATTATTTTCTATGGATTATGAACAGATGGGGAAAAAAGCATATAAAATGATGAAAGAAGACTATAGCTGGGAAAAATTGATTGATTTAACCATCGAAGGTTATCTTGAGATTATTAAAAAATAAGTTGAAATGATGGATTAGGCAAAAAAATGATATTTATTAGAGATGATGACATCGATTTAAGATGCATTGTAAAACATTTGGCATTTGTAAAGTATCAAATCTTTGTTGATATAGGTGTCATTACATCAAGACCATTTCCAGTTAAATGGATTAAAAAGCATTTGCACATGTATGAAGTTTGTAATCATACCCACAGTCATAATTGCGGAGAGTTTATTAAGTAGGATGAAAAAAGACAGAAAAAAGACATCGAAAAAGCAAATAATATAATCAAAAAGAAAATTGGCGTGACTCCGAAATATTTCATTCCGCCAGCAAGCAGATATGACGATAAAATGGTAGAAGTCTGTGAATCTTTGGGTCTCGTTTTACATCCCATGTATGAAAGTAGCCTTTGGCTTTTGGAGTTTAAATATTTTATTCCACCGATAGCAAACTACGATAAAGATATGGAAAAAATATGTAAAAACCTTGGAAAGACTTTACGTCCAAATTTTGAGAAACATTTTCATTTCGACAAAAGTAATACAATCGATAAAAAAGATGGGTGGTATGTATGTCATACATCCCACAACCACCCAAACATGATAGAATTAGAAAAACAATTGAAATATCTTTATGATAACAAATTAACAAGATTTTGGGAAGAAAAGTAGTATGGCAGATATAGAAAAACTTACAGTTGAAACTTTACGTTTGGTAAAAAAAACCTTAGATAGGCAGAAGATAACATTCTGGTTGGACTTCGGTACACTTCTTGGTGCTGTACGTGAAGGCGGTTTTATCAAATGGGATCATGATATTGACATAGGTACATTGGCGACAAATATTGACGCGGTACGTAATTTGTGTGAGAAAATAAAAGAAAATGGTTTCGCATCTTCTCTCACCAGTAATCATCGCATGCTATTAAGGAGAGAAGTTGAGGGGCAAACAATTTCTGTTGATATTATGTTATATCATGTTAAAGAGGACAAAGCCTCACTCTCAGGCAATATTTTGCATTATCCAGTTGAATATTTTGCATGGATATTGAAGCCACCTACAGATGATGAAATTGAAAAATCTGGTTTTTTTACAAAAGCACTTGCAAAAACAAGTAGATTGTTTTCTAGATCATTGCGTATGCATCTATATAAACTACTATGGTTTGTCCCCAAGAGGGTTGGATATTTGCGACATTTAGAAAGAGATGCACCAAAAAAATTTTTTGAGAATTTATCAACGATTAAATTTTATGGAATGGAATTTTATATACCGTCTCCAGTAGAAAATTATTTACTTTTTAGATACGGCAAAAATTGGAGAACTCCTATTGATGAAGAAACGTTTTATCAGGACATGGGCTCAATGGGAGGGATATGAAACATTGCAAAAACATAAGAAGACGAAAAATAAAAAAGTTCTTATTCTCGGAATAGACGCATTAGATTTTGATTTGGTAGAAGAATGGAATCTGAAAAATCTAAAACAAGAAGAATATGGAAAAACAATAGTTCCTATTACTGATGGTTTAGAAGAGCCAGCAACTGTAATAGTATGGCCTTGTTTTATTACAGGCAAAGAGCCTAAGGATATGGGGTTTGACACCCCTGTTATTTACAGGCAACCATTCAAATGGTTTTTTGACACTATTTACGTACCAACAACTTCTTCATTTGCCGATTTACACCCGGAAGATATCGTAGAAAAAAGAGATAAAAAAAGAATTTTTCTTGACAAAATAAGTAGCATTTTTAAAAAAGGCGGAATTTATTATCAACCATCAAGAGCTAATATAAAAGCGCCTACATTGTTTGACGATGAATCATTAAAAACTGCTCATTTTCATATTCCTGTATACGATAAAGATGTATTTCCAGAATACAGAAAAAGTATTGTTGATGTAATAACCAAAGAGATGCCTGGGTCCGAGTTTAGCAAAGCCTGCAAAAAATCATTTAATATGAGATGTGAAGAACTACTAAATTATTTAAAACAAAACAATGAATGGGACATAGTAATGATGTACTGGTTTTGTCTTGATGCTGTTCAACATGCTTTTTTCAAAAACAAACTGAAAATCATGGATTTTTACTTGATGTTTAATGAATTTGTTGGGAATTTAAAAAAGACGCTAACCAAGGATATTTTAATTCTAATTATCTCAGATCACGGGCAAAAGAAAGGAATTCATACAGATAAGGGATTTTACAGTTGCAATAAAAAACTCGGCTTGGAAAATCCAAAAATAACCGATTTTAAAGAAATAATAGAAAAAGAGTTAAAAAAACAAGAAATTGCTATTACAGCAGCAAAAACATAATGAGATGTTTGAGGAAAGGAAATGATGCTAGAAAAAACTTTAAACAGTATTGAAAGAAAAATAAAACTCCCATTATCTATAAAGAAGTTGGGACCTCCCTTAAACTCATTATACTATCATCGATTCTACAAAGAATTCATAGAATATGACAAACTACTAAGCAAACTGCGGGATAAACACAAAGGTGAAAGATGTTTCATAATAGGAACTGGACCCTCACTACAAAAAACAAATATTTCGCTTATCAAGGACGAGTTTTTATTTGGTGTAAACACGTTATATAAAGGATTAGAAAAATTTGGCATTAACTGTCAATATTGGGTAGTAGGCGATCGAAAGGTTTTCATTGAGCATTACAAACCATTACTTGGTTTGGATACAACTATGTTTTTAGCAGGTCATGCTGGGCGAGAATTTCTAGAGAAGAAAGAATATTACTCAAAAGAAGCAAAAATAGAACCAATACTTGTTAAAACCCTAGGTAGAATGAACGTTTGGAGCAGGTTCGGTGAAGACTTAACAATTGGAACGTATTCAGGGGGAAATGTAGTAATTACAAGCATTCAAGTTGCATTCCATTTAGGGTTTGAAGAAGTTTATTTGCTTGGTTGTGATTCCACATATAAAGGAAGCCACCATTTCGATGGGAAAAAACATTCTTTCCAAAAAGAAAGAAAATGGTCTTATATTTTTGCCGCATATGAACTATGTAAAAAAACATATGAAAATGCAGGTAGAAAAATCTACAATTCAACTGTTGGAGGACAGCTTGAGGTATTTGAAAGGAAGAGTTTAGAAGAGGTTATGAGAGGATAACATATTCTTATACCGTAGTTTTAACTCTTATATAAAATTTGTAATAAGGAGAAAAATTGTGGTTAGATGAAAAATAACAGAAAAAACGCGTCGGATAAACCTAAAAAAGTGTTTTTTTTCCTTAGACATAATAATGATATCGATCATATAGTGCCTGTTATTTACAAATGGCTTTCAACTGAAAATACTCCAACCGACGTTGTAATATATTCCAAAAAAGAGTTTTTGGATGATTACCGTATTAATTACATTAAGCAGTTTAAAAACGCAAATATTTACTATATGGACAAGCTGTTGAATGATTCAAAAATCTATTCATTTTTAAGCAAAATAATGAGTAAAGTACCTATTGCAAATAGGACTCTTGAATTGAATCTCTCAAGAAAAAAACCAAGATTCTTAGAAAGAAAGGCTATTAAGAAGATAGGAGAGAAGATATTTAACAAAGAAAATAGAGGATTCATAGTATTTGATTGGACCCTCACCCCATTTGTTAAATATATTTGTAAAATGGCAAAGAAGAAAAATTTTATTACTGTCTCTTTACCACATGGAGATGCACCTTATGTTAACGATATAATTGATTTATCTCAATATAAAGCGGTTGAAAACAAGAATCTAAGCATTGAGCAGTTGAGATCGGGTAAAAATTACAAATGTTTTGATTATCTTGTAGTTCCTAATTATCTTGTTTCAAAGCGCTATGAAGATATTGAAAAAGATAAACTTAAGGTGCTCGGCTCTCCAAGATATAGCAATGAATGGATGAATATTTTATCAAATATACTGCCTCCGTATAGTAACAACAAAAGTGAAAATAAATTAAAAATTGTGTTTTTTTTACGCAATCTTAATTATCCTATTTTTTGGGAGGAAGTAATAAGAACAATAAAATTAATCATCAAAATCCCCAATGTGTATTTAGTTGTAAAGCACCATCCGAGAGGTGGAAGTATAAAAGAACTTTCAGAAATTAAGAGCCCAGAAAAAATTGAACATATATACCATGATGTCCCTTCAGGCTCATTAGTAAAATGGGCTGACCTGGTGATTGATATTGGTACAAGTGCTGCATGGGGGCCTGTTAAACAAGGCGTACCTGTGTTAGCACCAGAATATCTTTATGCCAATTATTCAACAATTGCATATTACATAAAAACATCAGAAATTAGGTCCAGAGATGAAATATATGATATAATACAAAAATTTACTAAAGAAAAAAATCGTAAATTTTATAAAGAAAATGAAAGAAAAAGATTTATCGAGGAAATAATAGACGTACCTGATAAATATATCTTAGAAAGATATGTTAAATTTTTAAGGAAGTGTTTAGATGAATCAACCAAAAAGAAATAATTTAAAAAGCAAACTGAAAGAAGGAAAACTTACTTTTGGATCTTGGATTACAATAGGTCATCCTATTATAGCTGAAATCATGGCTCGATCAGGTTTTGAATGGCTTACTATTGACATGGAGCACAGTGCAATAACATTAAATGTTGCGCAGAATCTAATAAGAACAGTAGAACTTTGTGATTGCGTGCCGCTTGTTCGTGTTAGAGAAAATAATCCAGGATTGATTAAACAGGCGATGGATTCAGGTGCTCATGGCGTTATTGTACCAATGGTAAATTCCAAAAAGGATGCGGAAAAGGCGGTTAAAGCTGTCCGATATCCGCCAAAAGGGATTAGAGGTGTAGGATTAGCTCGTGCCCAACAATATGGATTTGATTTTGAAGGATATAAAAAATGGTTGGAAAAAGAAAGTATAGTCATTGTACAAATCGAGCATATTGATGGCGTAAAAAACCTAGGAGATATTTTGAAAGTAGAGGGAGTAGATGGTTTTATCGTGGGACCATATGATATTTCTGGCTCATTGGGAATGCCAGGGAACTTTGACCACCCTGAATTTAAAAAATGTATAAAAGATATTATGGCAAAGGCTAAAAACACAAAAAAACCCGCAGGTTTTCATGTCATACCTCCAGACGAAAATGAGGTGAAAAAATTCATAGATCTTGGGTACAAATTTATTGCAGTAAGTTTAGATACATTATTCTTAGGAACGTTGTGTAAAAATTTGATAAAAAAATTGAAATAGAAATTTCAACAAATCCAAGGAGGATAAAAATGACAAAGATAATGGGGATTATTCCTGCACGGATGGGGTCTAGCCGTTTTCCGGGCAAACCATTAGCAAAAATTAATGGTATCCCTATGGTCGGCCATGT
>Ga0209536_100005929_pt1 | contig 18853 bp, 16 predicted proteins | sample DeeMarSeWOR28_12_FD_187461 | JGI IMG/M metagenome (GOLD analysis project Ga0209536, IMG submission 187461) | Marine sediment microbial communities from White Oak River estuary, North Carolina - WOR-2-8_12 (SPAdes) (version 2) | ecosystem: Environmental > Aquatic > Marine > Intertidal zone >... | reverse complement strand
AGACAAAGTATTGCCAATTGCACTTATGAAAGGTAGGAGTTTTACTTTTAATCCTGAATAAAGCAGCTGATCAATATAAATTTTTAAAATGAAACGGCGAAAATTTTTACTATCTGCTTCTCTTGCCGGTATGAGCCCTGCAGTAATTTTGAATAAAGCCTACAACAAATCAATAGGAATGATGAAAACCATCCAAAAGAACGATCTCAAACCCTATGCCCTGACCATGTGGGATTTTTCATGGCTGGAACGGAGATGGAGCGGAGCAGGATATGAAGACTGGGATCTTGCCCTTCAGGAGTTGACCGAAAGAGGATATAACGCAGTGCGTATTGATGCCTATCCGCATCTGATCGCAAATGGGAAGACGAAAGAATGGAAATTAATGCCGGTATGGTCAGTATTTGACTGGGGCAGCCCTATGAGCATTGGGGTCCGGGTTCAACCTGCTCTGAATGAGTTTATTGACAGGTGCAGGGAACATGGGGTGAAAGTTGGTCTGTCGACTTGGTACAGGGAAGATGCCGATAATGTTAGAATGAAGATACAATCCCCGGAGATCATGGCAGATCAGTGGATCACCACCCTGGATAGTATTGATAAGGATGGGCTGCTGGATTCCGTATTTTATGTGGATCTATGTAATGAATGGCCTGGTGACCTTTGGGCACCGTATTTCCGTAATAATCCTCCGGAACTGACCTGGGGCGGCTGGTATACTTCCAATTCCATGAAATGGATGGCCAGGGCTGTTGAGAAAGTGAAGCATGCATATCCCGAGTTGCCAGTCGGTATATCTTTTGAAATAAAGAAACTTGAAGAACTGGAAAAACAGGATGTTTCTTTTGTGGATTATCTGGAACCTCATATCTGGATGAGCCAGCGCAACGACAATGAATTCTACCGGAAGATGGAGTTTCAGGATGATACGTTCAGCCACATGGGATTTGAAACCATGGCTGCCAAAGGATATGATCTCTACAATTCCAATCGAACATACTGGCAGGGGTTGTTAACCCAGTATATTGAGAAATTGAGTGGTATCGCACGGACTTTGAATCAACCCTGCATGACTTCAGAATGCTGGGCGGTAGTGAATTACAAGGACTTACCGGGATTGGACTGGGGCTGGATCAAGGAACTTTGTGCCCTTGGAGCAAGGACGGCTGCAGACACAGGCCAATGGGTAGCTGTTGCTACCAGTAATTTCTGCGGACCGCAATTTGCCGGAATGTGGAGGGATGTGGAATGGCATCAGAAACTCACCGGCCATATAAGATCTTCATCGATAAACGAAGGCCTGCCTGATACAAAACTGGTCAGAAGAATGCTAATATGACGGATATTGAAGATTTCATCATGCAGCATGAAGGAAATCAGCGACTGGTAATGAATTATTTTCATACCCTGCTGACTGAAGAATTTAACCTGATCGCCAAACTGGCCTATAAATTGCCATTTTATTACCGCAAAAGCTGGATCTGCTACTTATATCCTACGAAAAAAGGCAATGTGGACCTGTCCTTCCCCAGGGGAAAGGAATTGTCGAACAGCCAGGGCTTGTTAAAAAGCCGGGGTCGCAAAATGGTGTACAGTATCAACTTTACGGACCTGAAGGACCTGCCGGAAACCGCTGTGCGGGAGATAATCCATGAGGCCATTCTTTTGGATGAGAAAGTTCCTTATAACTGGCAGAGGGAAGGTTTTTGATCAGATCTTCTCATCAACCAGGGTATATAGGTTAATATTACCTTTGGGATCTGAACCCGTGATATGTCCACATTTAAGGGCTTGCATTGGCTTAGGAAGCTTGATCCTTTCCAGGATCTCGCCGGTCATCAAAAACTGCTTTTCCAGGTTTTTTAACTCATTTTTCAGGAGATTTGTGGTTTGAATGGTATCGCCGAGGTGAACTACCTGGCTTTTGACTTCCCCTATTTCACCCGTAGATACCACACCGCAATGCAAACCTGTTGTAAACTGGGGTACAAAACCGTAATTGTTTAAGTAGTACTCCTTCCTTCTTTTTATTTGGTACAAAGTATAAAAATAGGTTTGGATACAATTGGCGTTCTTGATTCCCCGTTTCATTGGCCACGTAATATCAATTTCATCCCCTACATATCTGTAAATCTCTCCTTTTGATGCCAGGATACATTTTGTGATGTCAAAATAGAAATCATTTAAGAGATTATGATACTTCAGGTTCCCAAGTTGCTCAGCTATTGTCGTGGAGGATTTCATGTCAATAAACATAAATATCCTTTCTTCCTTCACCGGTTTATGATATTTTCCTGTGATATAATTGATCATCATATCATAACCTACTTTTCTGCTCATCTGCAATGTGAAATTTATGATCGCCAGGAAAGCCAGGGTATATGACAGTATTACAAAAAAGTCCTCTTTCAGAATGAAATTCTTAAATTCGTCCCCGGTAACGTAATCCCATAATGGTATCTTATAAAACAGGCTGTCAACAATCGCTTTTACGGATAGAATAATGATTAGAAATCCAATAAGGTAGGCAGTTGTCTTGATCAAAAAGATAGGGATGAATGACAAGGTTCTTTTTCTGGGATTGAAAACCTTCATTTCAAAGATCCATATGAATACAGCACCCAAGAAACCTATTAACCAACCATTAAGCATAGCCCTTAATTCGCCAGCCTCCCCGGCAAATACGGGATAAAGGATTCCTGCTGATAACCCGATCAGCAAAAGAATCAGAAAAAATTTTCGCCGCCTTATTTGATGCCCGTGAAAATCCATAGTCTATACATGTTGAAATTCCCGCTCCTCTATTGAATATAGTTGTATTCTTTCTTTTTTACCCCGAAGTTCCATTATCCCCAGGTCAGTGGTATAGTATATGTTAGAAAGATTGATCCTGTCCAGAAGGATTTGGCTTACTAAAAGCTGTTTCTGAAGTTTCGAACACTGTTCCAAAATTCGGGAGGTTGTATTCAGAACATCTCCGTTGAAAATAATAGCTGTTTTTACATCCCCAATTTCCCCCCTAATCGCTTCCCCAATATGCAATGCGGCTGCTATTTCGGGAATGAACCCATATTTCTCTGAGTATTTAAATTGGTTTTCTTTCAGGGCATAGAGGACTTCAAAGAAGACGCGGATACAATTTGAATTGCGAATGCCTTTTTGAGGCGGCCAGGAGATTACCAGAACATTATCCACGTATTCGTAAATTTCCCCATAACGGTTAAGTATTAAATCCGTGATATCAAAAAAAATGTCATTAAAATACGTGAAATAGTCAAGATCACTCAGCGGTTTTTCCTTTTCATCCGGGTCATCGATCTTCAGGAACATAAAGATCCTTTCCTGGTTAACTGGGATGACATAACGTCCAAGTATAAAATTCCAGAAATTACCCTGACCGAGTTTGGCATTCATCTGCCGCATAAAATTAAATGTAAGTATCAGGATAAAGGCATAGACAATGGCTAATTTAAAATCTTCGTTGGCCAGATAATTCTGAAATTCAGGGCTAAATAATACCGCACTGAAAGAGGCCTTATCCCGGATCATTCTTGCCACGATGAGTTCTGTAAACATGAATCCTGTTATGAAAACAAGGTAATATGTGGTACGAATAAATAGGATAAGAATGAAATTCAGTCGCTTTAGGTAATTCTTGTATAGAAAAAATTCAAAGAACAGGATTAGAAAGGAAATAAAAAGGCCGATAATAAACGTGTTAATGTATGGGAAAATTTGTGTAAAACCATCTACAAGAACCGCGTACAGTAACGATAGAGAGACCGATAATACAATAATCCAGTAACGTTGTTTTGATCGACGGCTATTTTCCCTGGTCATGCTGAAGTTGTAAAACAAGTTCTTTAAATATAAAAATTTTCTGTTTTGAAAGCTTATGTATGTCGAATGAAATTATTTATCAATATTTGTATTGCTAAAAATGTAAACAATGAAAATCTCTGGCATCCTACTTTCTATTTCCTCCCTTTCAATTATAGTAATGGCATCTTGCAATAAAATTCCTTCCCGGGAAGAAGTTAATGCCAGAATGCAGAATGAATCCATCAGCCAGGAATATGATTCCTTAAGAGCGGCTGAGTATGGTGCAGATCAATATGGAATGAAAAAATATATCATGGCTTTTTTGAAAAAGGGTCCAAACCGTAACCTGGATTCAGCTGATGCAGTTGAATTGCAGATAGCCCACCTTGAAAATATCGGCAGAATGGCGGAAGAAGGTAAACTCGTCCTGGCCGGACCATTTTTTGGTGATGGGGATCTGCGTGGTATATATATTTTTAATGTGGAAAGCATAGAAGAAGCGGAACGACTCACCAATACTGATCCGGCCATCCAGGCAGGAAGTCTCCTCATGGAACTGAAGGAATGGTATGGATCTGCTGGATTAATGGCAGTAAATGAAATCCATAAATCGCTTTCGAAATCCGAGATAACAGCCGAGAATTAATTACACGGTGAAATGGAGAAATCCCCTTGATTCAAGAGGACTCCCATTAATTTATTTATCAATATACCGGTTTCTATTTTCAGGCATCTACCACTTCCTGCTTATTGCTATCCCACTTCAGATAGGCATTGTTTCTGAAGGATTGAACACCCATCATGCAAACAACCACCCCATAATAGCCCAAGTTCTGATCGCACTTAATAGCTTCTCCCTCTCGTATGGCATTCAGGAGATTTCTATGATGAAGGGTTACATCTTCCGCGCCTGTTTTTTTATGGATAAGCTTACCTTCCTTATTTACATTTTCTCCGGTACCACTTATTACGGAATCGGTAACTGCCTTTTGGGGGCTGATCTCAAATCCGGTTCTGGTAAATTCAAGGGTACCCATGTTCCCCCTTATAAGGTGCCTTATCGGTGTATCATTGGCAAGAGAGGAAACCACCAGTGCTGTCAATCCTTCAGGGTAATTCACCAGCATGTTAAATGTATCCGGGATGTCGCCCCTGGTTTTCTCATAGTGCCATAATCCCCCCGAGGCTACTACCGTATCCGGAAATTTCAGGTCTAAGGACTTGAGGATCCGGGTGATCCTGTGGATGAACAGGTCTGTTGCGATACCACCTGAATAATCCCAGTATTTTCTCCACTGAAAATACCTTCTTGGATCCCATGCCACAGTAGGAGCTGGCCCAAGCCACGCTTCCCAGTCCAGGTTCACCCCGGGTTTTGCATCATTGTCAATGGTATATGCCCAGAAATCATCCCCTTTATAATTTCGTGAATAGTCGATATGTGCCATGACCACATCTCCTATAGCGCCTTCTTTGATATACTTGTTGGCCGTTTCATAGGAGTCGTCGGACATGCCCTGCACACCAACCTGTAATTTTACTTTGGCATTCGCCATGGCATTGACCACTTCCCTGGATTCCTCAATGGAGTGGGTCATCGGCTTCTCTGTATAAATATGCTTCCCTGCCTCGATGGCATCCAGAATCATCCGGTGATGCCAGTGTTCCGGGGTGGCGATCAGGACACTGTCAATATCCTTGTCATTGAGGATGTCAAGGTAACTTTTCACAGCCTTGCCCTGGGTTTTTTCTTTGGCTGCATCCAATCGTTTGGTATATATATCACAGACTGTGGCAATGCTTATATTATCACTATCCTTCATTTTGAGGAGGGCATCCATGTGGGCATTGGCCATCCCCCCGCACCCAATTACACCCATATTGACCCTTTCATTGGCATTAAAGATCCGGGAATAGGATTTGGCTGTGGAAGGGATTACAGGGCTGATACCGGCGGTAAGTCCCAGACCGGCACTGTTCCGTATAAATCTTCTTCGGGATATTGATTTCTTTTCCATATTAAAAAACTTTAAGAATAGTAATGATTAGATTTTGAAGTTCCTGATTATTGATCTGTTAAGTTAACTGAAAAATCATTTAAAAGGTAATTTGAAGGAACTCAATAGGAGAATTTAATCCAGTCCAATGCCATCAGTTCCTCTTCTTCACCGTAAAAATACAGCCATAGTGCATGCACCCCGCTCACTGTTTTAATCTTACTACGATATTCCTGCCAGGAAGCCTCTTTATCCGGCGGGATATCAATAAATCCAATCTCAGGGTTCCAGGGTTGGTCAAGTCGCACTGATATTCTCCCTCCATGTATTCCTTTGGCCCGCACAATGATTTCATTCATGCCGTCCTTAAAGTCAAGGTATTTGTACGCCACGTTGTCGTTGTGTTTAATCTGACCAAGTTCTTCCTTGTATTGATCGAAGGCCTGGATCCTCACATTTCCAAACAATAGGCAGGCACGCTCAGCTTCCAGTTTCTCCAGGGCATTTAATGGTGGCCCGGCACCCTGACTGGTCATTTCCACTTCATTGATGCTGCCGTCGTCGTTGAAACTGATGGGCTCGACACAGGCTTTGCGCATCATGCGGCTGTTGTGTGTGGCCCTGTGGTAGAATACATACCATTGTCCTCTGAATTCAACGATGGATCCATGATTGTTCCAGTTGGATGGATCAGAATAATTGTTGTCTACAATCACCCCGCCATAGGTAAAAGGACCCAGGGGAGAATCGCTGATTGAATATCCGATACAGGTGGGACGGTTTCCTCTGCTGATGTCCGCATATACAAAATAGTACTTGCCATTTCTTTTTACCATATATCCCCCTTCATGAAAAAAATGTTCTTTTTCGGTAACCAGATCAGTGATTATGGACGTTGTATCGATTTCCTTCATATTGGGTTTCAGCCTGGCAACTTTTGCCTGGAATTGACCCCAGATATAATACCCTGTACCATCATCATCGATAAACACAGCTGGATCGATCTCTTCAATGCCCCCCAGCGCTATTTTCTGACCATTGATAAAGGGCCCTGTAGGGCTTGTTGAGGTAGCTACACCTTCTGTTCCGTTAATATCGGCCAGGCAATAATACAGGTAATACATTCCATCTTTATACATGCAATCCGGAGCATACAAGAAGGCATCGCTGTATGGCACTTCATCATTTTCTCCCTTTGAAGCAAACCTGTTTTCATAGATCCGCCAGTTGATCATATTGTTCGTTTCCAGGATATGGTGCCTGTGAGAACAATAATAGTCCGGGCTTTCATCAAGTGAACCATAAATGTACAATTTCCCATTATCCCATACATGAGCAGAAGGATCGGCAATATACACCCCTGCCGGAACGATGGGATTCTGAGCCCGGGAAACATAAGCAGATATCAACAGGAATATCAAAAAAAAATGTCTCATTCTCAGGAAAAAATAAGCATACTAATTTAATGCATTCTGGTGGACTTTAAAATGAATTCAGGGATCATAAAGATCCTGATGATCTACAATCGATCCGGATAGGTGCGTTTTTAAAACTTAAAAATTCAAATGCCGTGTAAATGCCGTCTAAATTTGGCTTTAATTGCTTCAGCTGTTAAAACTTTCCTGCTATATTCGGATGCGTATTATTCAAAATCGCAAACCTATGAAACAACCGGAATTGGGAAAAAAGGTACAGAAAATACGAAATCAGAAAGGGCTTACGCAACAAGAATTGTCTGATTCCTGTAATGTGGATGTCCGCACAATTCAACGCATCGAATCAGGCGAGGTGGTGCCCAGGTGGACTACTGTAAGAATATTGGCAGCGGCACTGGAATGTGAGGAAAGCCTGTTCAAGGAAAAAAAACTATCACATGAAGATTTGAAAAACCGAAATTTACTGCTTTTTTCCGCGATCATGGGATTCATTTATTTTTTGAACCTGATTGTATACAATGCACAAGTTCTGGGAGTTCAAATTGTCTTACGGCCGGGCATCTATCTAATGACCTCAACTATTCACCTGATATCTGGTATTTTGTTTTTTTATGGGTTCTATATATTAGGCAAGAACACCAGGAATGTTGTGCTCAAGATTACGTCAATAGTCACGATGATACTCATTTCTATATTTGTTCTAGCTGACGTGGCAGGGATCACGACTACGTATAATTTTATCCAGCATATTAAAAATCTAGCAGTGATCCTTATGGGTATTAATGGTGTTTTATTTGGTATCGGTTTATTAAACGTAAAAAGTCGATTCGCATTGATCCATAAAATTGCAGGTATAATCCAGATTGTTACAGCGTTGATGTTCATCGTACCTGCCCCTTCGATCCAGCTGATTGGTATATGGCTTTCCTTCCCTTTTGTACTACTGCTGATTGGCATACTTTTTCTTGAATTCGGGAATTATCAGTTCACATTTTCATCTGACGGTGAGAGATAATGTTTTAATTACTCTTCATAATTCAAGCCGTATACCTGTCTTGGGGTGAGTATTTCAGGATATTTGTCAATTAGGCACCTGCACATCTCCGTGCACATATGACATGCATCCACATAGTCAGCCTGATGGTCGAGGGTATAGGTTCTTGCGAGCTGTGCAGGACCACCCAGCAATAAAGGTCCGCTGACAGGGTGCTTGTCCGGATCGTATCCATTAACCAGTTTTGACAGTGGTATCTCCCACATATTGCCCATGCTCAATCCCTGGCAGAGGTGTACATTGCCGAATGCATCTACATGTACCCGGCCAGGATCCCTGAGATCCTCATATGGACATTCATGAAAGTTTACCCAGGACTGCCTGGGCAATCCCGCCGTTAATTTATCTACAGCACGGCCCCTGAGTTTTGGACCACCAAGGTAAATAGGTCTTCCCTTTGTCTGATGAACATCATGGGTAACCTTAGGTTCTTCAATAGATATGGACTGTACACGCAATCCCATTGATTCGGCAGCTATTTTAGCCCTTTTCGCAGGATTGGATCTCTCCTCGCCATGATGAAATGCATCATCGCTGACTTCCAAAAGATTCAAGCCTGCCTCCATCAAGGGCTTTAACCATAGTTTTGCATCCTCCACCGTGGTAGCCCAATAGCTATTGGTCTCAATAGCAGTTTGTAATCCTTGTTTGGTGGCAAGTTTTACGCATTCCAGCAAGAGGGGATAGAACAGAAAGGATTCTCCGCCTTCGAAACCTACCGATTCAATTGACTTGATCTTTTTAATTTCGCTCAGAACATTTTTTACCTGTTCAAGAGAAAAGGTGCCTGTTGACCGGGGACTGCAATACAAAAAACAGTGATCGCATTCAAAATTGCAGGTATAGGTAAGTATAAAATGAATTCCGGTAAGCATATTCCAGCGTTATTTTCGAAATCAAATAAACGATCTGATCAACTATTTCATAATGTTGAGAAGTTTTATCTAAATTTAAGTGAAATACTCCGATCATAAAAAGATTATCAATAGTTATGAAGAAGCTCATAGTATTACTCAGTGTTTTCCTATTGATCAAACCGGATGCCAATACTCAGGAAATCCAAGTCATCCAGGAAGAGATGGTCTATAAAGAAATCAATGGACAGAATCTGGTGGCTCATGTTTTTCATTCGCCTGAGATAATGAAAAAATCAAATAATCCGGCTATCGCTCTGTTTCATGGAGGGGGTTGGGCATTTGGAAGTCCGGAAGAGTTTTATGAAGCATGCAGGCGTTATGCCAGGTTAGGCTTCATTACTTTTTCATTTCAGTACAGGTTATCCATCAATAGCGATGGGAGTTATCCGCACCCGGAAATATCTCCCATAGAATCGGTCATGGATGCCAGATCAGCCATCAGGTGGCTGCGGAAGAATGCGGGTGAGTTGGACATTGATCCTGATAAAATTATCGTAGGAGGGCAATCAGCAGGTGGACAGCTGGCCTGGAGCACTGCCCTGATGGACAACATAAATGAAAAGACTGATGATTTGAGCATCAGTCCTGTGCCGAATGCCCTGCTGTTGTTCTCCAGTTGTTATAATACCATGGAAGCATGGATTGACAACCTCCTTGCAGAAAGAAGGCAAAGGATATGGGATATTTCTCCGTATCATAATCTGAGAGGCGATTTGCCGCCAGTGATTGCATTTCATGGCACAGCCGACACCCAGGTTTTATTTTATACCGTGCTTTTTTTTAGTGGTAGAATGAAGGAACTGGGCAATGATTTTGAGCTGCATACCTTTGATGGTAAAGACCATTACCTTGGTGTAGGAACCGAGGACGAAGAAAAATACGCCAGGTATTTTGATGAGGCAATACTCGAAAAGGTGGATGAATTTTTGGCAAGGACAGGATTCATGGAGTGAAGCACACGCTATCCCTCACCATCTTCTTAGTTTTCCCTGATAATTCCTTTGGCCAGCAATTCTTTCATGATGATTTCCGTCATATCGCTCTTGAATTTAAATTCATCACGGATATCAAAAACATAGGCCTTAACCTTCATCTTCATATAGGATCTTCGTTCTTTTATCTCATGCGCAAAGAGGATCGTAATAGGTTTGTTCAGGTAAACGTATTTGGATACGCTTACAGCTTCATAGACCAACTCCCTTATTTCTGCCGTATTGATCGAAACCGGCAGAAACATCTCAGTTACAACCTGGCAGTTTGATTCCCCTGAATTTGAATTGGCCAGGGACTGGTTCATCAATTCGCTGTTGGGAACAGTAACCATGGAATCGTCAGGTGTAACCAGGCGGGTTGATCTCAATCCTATTTCCGTTACCTCGCCATAGTATTTCCCGATCTCAATTTTATCCCCTACATTGAAAGGCCTGTCAAAAAGAATGGTAATCCCACCAAAGATATTTTTTAATATATCCTGGGAAGCAAATCCAATCGCTACGCCAATGGATGCAGCAAAAGCCAAAATGGTGGCTGCAGGAGGCCTGAAAATACCAGCGATGATCATAATAATAATCAACATCCAGCCAAAGATCTTTATGATTGGCACCACTCCTTTTATGGTGAACCGGTATCTGGGATTTTTTTCAGCAAATATTTCAACAGCCCTGGAAGTTATCCTGATACCCAGATATCCTATGATGATCAGGAGTATTGACCATAAGATTTTTGGAATGGATATGATTTCACTCAAGGGTGGGGGACCTCCCATTCTTTCCCTGAGAGAGGATCTATCCGAAACGTTAGTTGAATCCGCTTGTACTGCTCCAAGTGTATCACTTTCATTAATTGCAAGGCCTATTGAATCGATTTGAAGGCTACTGATTGCCTGGGCATTCACATAAATATTGCCTAAGGAGCTGAGCAATACTAAAAGTATGATGATTTTTAGCAATTTCATTATTGTAATAAATTTTTACTTTTCAATAACTTGATAACATTCCGGTAGATCAAAGGATTAACCAGGTACCGGTTATCCTGCTGATATATGATGCCGTCTTCAAGAAGCATGATCAGTTTCAACTTCGCCTCCTCGGTAGTGATATTGTTTACCCTGGCCAGTTCCAACTCATTCAGACCATCATGAAGAATCAGTGCCATCAAAACAAGGATTCTATCCATCTTTATCACCTTAACAAAGGACAGGTCCAGCTTTTTAAAGTATCCAATGATCAATTTGTTTTCAGTGATCTCTTTTGTAGATAAAAGCCAGAATAACAACGCAAAACTTATATTGCTTTCTGAAAAGTCAGACAAGGCTGTGAAGTAATTCTTCGATAAAAACGCCTGTTGTTCTTCCTGATTCATGCCTTTTAACTTTTTTCTGATGGCCGGATTTTCATCGGATTCGAAAATCACATTCAATCCGCTGATCTCATTTCTTCGTTTTATAATTTCTACAACCTGTTCCTGATCCAAATGCTCAATAATCACCACATTGCTAAAATAATCTTCTATGGATAGTGTTTTCTGCAGGAATTCCCATGCATATATGGTACAGCTGACCAGCCAGAAAATATTCCTGTTTGTTTCTCCTAATATCTTAAATAATGCTTTGAATGCTTCGAAGCCATGTATGGTTCTCAAAAACATTTTCTGAATATCCTCAATAATGAAGATCTGTTTCGAAGGCAACGCATTAATACTTGCGATCAATGCCTCAACATTGTCTACCTCCTGTATACCTATCTGTTCACTAATCATTTGAATAAATGACTTCTCATCATACAATCTTCCGGTTACTGAGATTCGGATAATCTTTTGGTTTAGTTGCTGTGTTGCGGTAAAATGAGAAATAAGTGAAGTTAAACCTCCCCACTTTTCGCCTATTAGTGCTGTGGCTGAAAAATTTCCGGAAGACCATTTTTCATAGGCTTCAGTTAGTTTCTTCAGCTCATTTTTTCTTCCTATGAAAAGATATTTATCTTGAACAGGCTGAATTTTATACAAGTTCTTATACAGGAAAGGCAGGCTTTCAATCTTATTATTTGAATAGGATAGAAAATCCGAAACTTCCCTGGATAAAACCGGTTCAGGTGCCGTCAGCAGGAACCTGTTTTTGACGAACACCACCCTTTCATAGACATATTTAAAGCCCCTGGAAAGATACACCAGGGAAAGTTTCAAGGATCTTTTTAGATTTTCCAGAGTCTTTTTTCGAAGGGCCCGGGTATGTTCTATAGCCTTACTCTTAACTATCCTGATCTTGATCTCAAGCGCATTCTCATTAATTGTATATTCGGATAGTGATTTGTTAAATTCTATAATGATCTTCTTAATTTCCTCATAGGTATTCTGATTAAGATCACTGAGGCCATTCTGGATTTGCTGCAATTTATTTTTTGTTCTTTCAACACCGTCCAGGGCCATCTTTATACTTTCATTTTCATCAGACTCTTTGGTTTCGAAACTGGTTAAAGCAGACTCTATCGCAAACACTCCGATTTTATCAAGACCCAGAATGGATTCGTGGATGTTGCCCAATTTGTTGAATATGGTAGTTTTAATATTCCCCAGGTTTCTTTCAAGGCCTGGCATTAATTCATAGTTGGTAAGGTCGAAAATTGAAATATTTTCCAGTTCACTTTTTTCCAGAGGTCTTGAGAAATTTTCAGATTTAATGATGCTGAAATTGCCAGAAAGGTCTTGTAAGTGTTCCCCCAGGCTGTTTTCCAGTTGCCCGATCAATCCAGAAATATTCTTATTGTGAATTTTTTCCGACAATTGGGGCAGGATAGTCCGACTTAACTGTTTATTAATCAGATATTTAGCTTCAACAAGTGTTTTTCGGATATTTGTATCATCAATATTAAGTTTCATCGATGTTTCATCGAGAACTTTTGCAATTTCGGCATATTCTTTACTGAAACGGTATTCATCTGACCCCTGCATCTTGTTCAGCGCATCAATGTCCTGTATAAGTTTTTGCTGAACGATGTAGACCTTCACATCGCTTCGGAGGTCATCATATATTGAAAAGAAGGTATTGTCCCATCCGCTGCAATTGAAAGACCAAATCTTCCTGACCTTATTCCTGAAATATTCAAGGTTCTTTTTCTTGAGTTTTCTATTGGGGAATTCAATGGTACCTGTTATTGAAACATCCTTTCTTAATTCTTCGATCCTTTTGTCAGCAATCTCCGTTAAATCAGGCTTAATCATGGAGATGAGTTTTTTGATCTCGGCCAGATGGTATTTACCGGTTCTCAGGATCGATTCAGCCCGATCTGCAGAAATATCTCCTCTTTTGTCCAACCGCTCAAGATCATATGTTGTCTGGTCTATGAGTTGTTGCCGGGCCTGGTAAATAGTGCTGGTCAGATCAGCATTCAGTTTGCTTTTGTATTTTTCCAGTTCAACCGGGAATAAGTATTCAAGATGATATTCACATAACCATTGCAGCTTGACAGTATGATGCCATTCCGGTAGATCTTTCGTATTCTTTTTAAACACGCGTCGTATCCAGTTAAGGAACCGGGCCGGTACTCTATACACGTTAAACAAACCATTTTTAATTGGCTTTAATACCTTGATGAACAAAGGATCACCAGGTTGGACCTTGAACCTTTCCCAGGACTGCTCCAATCTGATTGTTGGAGGGATTTCATTAAACAATTCAGCAATTCCGTTATTCAACGCTGAGAAATCCGGTTCCTTTCGCTTGTCGCTAGGATCTATACCCCTATCCTTTATCAAATCAAATATTTGATCATAAAATTCCACATAGGTTTCATTGACGGCTTGACCGGATATAGTATCCAGTTTTGTAAGGATTGATTTCGTCAATTCGGCTACGTCATCCAGGATCTGGTATTCAGATTGAATCTCCTTTGTCCATTCGGTTATAATACGCCTGGAAATAAAATCATCAAGAAGATTTTCCAGTTTCTCATACAGTTTGTCAATCATTTTAACAATGTATCTGATTTTACGCTATAAATATTTGTCGACCGCACATCCCGGATTATTTAATGACACTTAACAAGGAATCCCCGTCTGCAGGAAAAAATCATATTTTGATATGTATAGGACGAGTAGAATTTCAAAATGTCACTGTCTCCAGATTAGAAAGTTAAGTAAATCCGCATAGAATTATGTAATTCTGAATGGAAAATAAAATATTCAATATTCAATTAAGTGACTTTTTATCTGCCTTATCGTCAAAATATTAGTATCTTAATCAGCATCCATTAAAGAACTGAAAAAGAACAGGATGTACATTCTCCGTTTCAGTTTTTTAATCTCTGTATGCGTGAAATTTTTGCAATAACAAGTACACCTGAATGACATCAGACATAAAAGAAAAAATCTATCATTTAGAGACCGGAAAGGGACCGTTCATAGCTGCGGCGATTCATGATGGTCATTTTATAAGAGAAGAACTGCTCAAAAAAATGTCAATAACCGAACTCGGGAGGTTACGTGAAGAAGATCCTCATACAGGCAAATGGACAAATATAGCAAGTACAAGGATCAAAGGATTGCGTTCGAGGTTTGAATTCGACCTGAACCGCCCCAGGGAAAATGCCGTATACATTAATCCTGAAGATGCCTGGAATCTCGAGATATATGATACAAAACCCACGGAAAGAGAGGTAGACATTTCACTTGCGTATTATGATCGTTTTTATTCCAATGTACATAAGCTGCTTTCTGAATTTGAGTTAAATTATGGGCATTTTGTGGTATTTGACCTGCACTCTTATAACCATAGAAGAAATGGGCCAAATGAACCGCCTCAGGATCCTGAGCTCAATCCTGAAGTCAACGTGGGCACCGGGACTATGAACCGGGATTACTGGGCTCCGGTGGTGGATAGATTTATCGCTGCACTTCGGGATTTTGACTATCGGGGAAGGAAGCTTGATGTCAGGGAGAATATCAGGTTTCGGGGAGGATATTTCCCCAGGTGGATCCATCAGAATTTTCCCGTTTCGGGTTGTGCCCTGGCCATCGAGGTAAAAAAATTCTTTATGGATGAATGGACGGGAAAGGCTGATATGGAAATGGTAGATCTAATCACCAAGGCTTTACATTCAACAATTCCGGCTGTAAAGGTAGCACTTGAAAATTATGCGGATAATGGCAGGTAGTGTACGTAAAAAAACTCCATCAATCCCAGTTAAAAAATCTGCACGGCACATCATAAGTCCAGAATTTATTGAAGAAATAAAAAGCAGGTTGATTGAGGGCAAACGAATACGCAGGATCCTCCCGATGGAAGGTCGTTTAAACATTGACAGACCCCTGCCATTTCTTGTAGTGTACAGACGAACAGCAAGGAAAAAAGATCCCGGCACGGATAAACTGGTAATGGGTGAGGCCTCCTACCTGATCGCTCCTGGCTCGAGATCACAGCATGCAGGATTGATCAAACTGATACATGCCATAATAGAAGCACAGGTTAATACTTTCGGTTCCTTTTTGCTCCTTGAAATATGGAGTGGCCCCATTACGCAGGTAAATCCCATAGAACCCAATCTTAACAGTCCTGAATTCAAAATCATCACCTCGCCGACGAGGCCACCCTCCTACACGATTGAGGCGTTGCAGGATTCTTTAAGAAGGATAAAAGTGAATAGACTGACATCCAGTGTCAATATAGTATACAGCAGTGACAGGAAACCCCTTGGATTATCTCCCCTCATACCCTTTCATGATGCCAGAAGAATGAACTGTTATCTTGTCGGTTTACAGATCGGAGCAATGTACAGGAATCAGGATACCGGCAAAATTTTTCCCCTGGCCCTGAGAAGATTGCATCTGGGACTTTCCAGAGCATTTAAATTAGCAGCATTTACATTTGCCAGAAAGCAGACGACCATGCGTCCAAAACACTTCCAGGCTTTGGGCAAAAGGGCGCTGGTAAAATCCGTCTGGGATATAGACCGTCAGCTGGCGGAAATTGACAGTATGTTTAATTTTTTACTGCTCGTTACCCCTGTTAATGTAGACCAGGCCTGGCAGTTGTTCAAAAAATACAAGTATGAGAAAATTCCTGAGTTATATTATCGTCTGAGGCCCATAGATCCAGCTTTATTAAAAAGAAAGCTTTATGAAATACCTGTTGAATCCATTGAGGATCCTGTAATTGCCAACCTTTTACGGGAAAAAAGGATGGAGATCAACAGAAAACTTACCATGCTGGAAGACCGGAACCAACCGCAATTTTTGTATGGAAGTCTCCAGCTCTATGGTGGAATATCTGCCGAGCTCAAGAGATTGGCTGTGCAGATACTGAATACACTTAGGCCGCATAGAAGGAATGGGATGAAAAGAGAATTTGTGAATGCGGAACAATTTTACAAACGGGCTGAAGAGGAAATGGAATATTACCGGGCAGAGTATCCGGCGATGCAGGCAAAAGTTGAAATACGAAACGACATTGTCGGATTGATGGTGGCTTCCGGGAACCTGCTCCTGAGTGACAATGTAAATATATTGCCTTCCAGGGTTGAAGCACTTATCCAGCATGAGATAGGCACCCATGTTCTGACCTATTACAATGGAAAACATCAACCTTTCCAGCAATTGTATTGCGGATTACCGGGATATGAAGAACTTCAGGAAGGCCTGGCCGTTATGGCCGAATACCTGGTGGGGGGATTGAACCATACGCGGTTGAGGTTACTGGCAGGAAGAGTAGTGGCATCAGATCTGCTGATTAAAGGGGCAACCTTTATAGAATCTTTCAGAATACTGAATAAGGATTTTGGTTTCGATAAACGGACATCGTATATCATAACAGTAAGAACCTTTCGTGGCGGAGGTTTCACCAAAGATGCAGTATACCTCCGTGGACTCGTCCAGCTGTTGGAATACCTGAAGGAAGGAGGAGACATAAAACCACTCTTTGTAGGCAAAATAGCCCTTGAACACATTCCGGTAATCAAAGAATTACAATGGCGGGCAGTACTGCATCCCACTCCACTCATGCCAAGATATTTGAAGAATGGCGATATGTTGGAAAAATTAAGTAAATTAAAGAATATCAAAACAGTTGTTGATCTTGTAAACTAAAATATTGAGAATATGCGAATTGGATTTATGGTAAATGACATCAAAACGGAAGAACCAGGCTATACTACAACGCGATTGGCAATGGCTGCGCTCAATCGGGGTAATGAAGTCTGGCTGATGGGAGCTGGCGATTTTGCCTATGACACGGACGAACACATCTACGCCCGGGCCAGATCGGTGCCAAAACCCAATTATAAATCCTCCGAGACCTACCTTGCCCATCTGCAGGGTAAACAGGCAATAACTGAGCGCATAAATGTAGACGACCTGGATGTGCTGATGTTGAGAAATGATCCTTCGACGGATACCGGATTCCGGTCATGGGCACAGTCCACAGGGGTCATTTTTGGAAGGGCTGCGATGCGGCATGGGGTTGTCGTGCTGAACGATCCCAATGGATTAGGGAAGGCTATGAACAAGATGTATTTTCAATTGTTCCCGGAAGAGGTTAGGCCCAGAACATTGATTACCAGGGATAAAGCGGAGATCAAAAGATTTGCCAATGAAGAGGGCGGGAATATTGTACTTAAGCCGTTACAGGGTTCAGGCGGATCCAATGTATTTCTCGTACGAAAAGAAGACCTTTCCAATTTAAATCAGATGGTAGAGGCGGTGAGCAGGGACGGATACGTTATCGCCCAGGAATACCTGCCGGCAGCGGCGGAAGGAGATGTGCGTTTATTCCTGATGAATGGATTGCCCTTAAGGTATAAGGGAAAATATGCAGCTTTCAGAAGAGTAAGGACAGGAGATGATATGCGAAGCAACATACATGCTGGTGGCAGACTCCGCCAGGCCGAAATAACTGAAGAACACTTGAAACTTGCAGAGATGGTACGGCCTAAACTGGTACAGGACGGGATGTTCCTGGTCGGGTTGGACATCGTGGGAGATAAGTTAATGGAAATCAATGTATTCAGCCCGGGAGGATTGGGCAGTGCGCAGAAATTTGAAAAGGTGAACTTTGCGCATGCGGTAATTGCCTCACTGGAGCGTAAGGTGGAATATATGACCTACTATAGAAGGAATTTCGACAACGACGAGATGGCCACGCTCTAAAAAAACTATTTATCCAGCCTCCTGCCCGGCCATCTGCCTTCGGATATCTTTAGTTTACGCAGCATCGGTGTCTTCTTGTTGTTGTGGTCCATCATCCGCATCAGGATGTTGTTAAGAAATCTGACCGTTTCGACTATAAACGGACCTTTGTTTAACATTACACATTCTGCCCTGGAACTCATGGCCGCATCGGTAACCTCTCCCCGTGTAGGAAGACCGGTCTTATTCATCTGTTCCAATACCTGTGTAGCCCATATAACCGGAACGTGTGCCGCTTCACACAACCATAAAATCTGTTCCTGGACTTCCGACATTCTTTCAAATCCTACTTCCACACCCAGGTCACCCCTGGCAACCATTACGCCAACGGGTGGTTTCTTTAAACCCGTCAATAGCAACTGACTCAGATTCTCAAAAGCCCTTTTAGTTTCTATTTTTAATATGATCCCTATGTCCTTTTCGGTTCTTTTTGAAATTTCATCGTGAAGCAATGTA
>Ga0209536_100005928_pt1 | contig 18854 bp, 12 predicted proteins | sample DeeMarSeWOR28_12_FD_187461 | JGI IMG/M metagenome (GOLD analysis project Ga0209536, IMG submission 187461) | Marine sediment microbial communities from White Oak River estuary, North Carolina - WOR-2-8_12 (SPAdes) (version 2) | ecosystem: Environmental > Aquatic > Marine > Intertidal zone >... | reverse complement strand
ATCGGCTGGCAGGAAGGCGAAGGTGGGTTGGCACAGGCGCAGCAGCATCTCGAGCTGCTTCGCCGCGGCGAGGGGCTCCTGGGCTGATCGCCATGACGACCACGTTTCCCCGGGCGCTGGCGGGCGCCCTCGCGCTCTTCGCTCTGGCTCGGCCGGCCACCGCCCAGGCCCCGGACACGGCGGCCGTCGTCGATTCCCTGGCCGCCGATTCGACCGACGTGCGGGCGCCTCTGCCCCAGGAGGTCGTGGGGTACCTGGAGTCGATGACCAGCGTCTTTCCCGGCGCGCCGTTCGGGATGGGGCTGATCCCCACGGGCGTGGTGGAGGCCCGGATCGCCGAGGCGTACGTGCTGATCGCAGGCAGCGACTCGGCGAGCATCGACAACATGACCGACAACATGGTGCACGTCCTGCACGCGATAGATCCCGGCCTGGTACCCGACGGCCTCGGGCTCGGCTACGGCTTCAAGCAGGCTGCCGAGGGTGTGCGGACGTACATCGGTCTCGCCCTGGCCGCGGACGGCGTCTCGGAAACGGTGCGCTACCACGCGCCCTTCATCGAGGGCGCCGCGACCGGGGCGCTCGCACGCGCCGACGAGGCGATCGACCTGACCCGCAGGATCGAGGCGTCCACCGACCCCGAGGCCACGCTGCCGCTCCTCGAGCGGCTCGCGAGAATCGTTCGCTCCATGGCGTACGGCTTCGACCGAGACCGTGACGGTCGGATCGGGAACGACGCCTCGGAAGCGGGGCTCGCGCAGGCGGCCTACCACCTGGAGCTGATCCGCCGGGTCGAGGGCCTGGCGCCGCCACCGCCGTTGCCCCCCGACCTTCCGATCCCGGAGCGCCCGGAGCGGTCAGGAGCGGAGGGGCGCGCGGGCCGCTGAAGCGGCGCGACGAGGGCACTCGAAAGGGTCAGGTGCGTCCGTCGCGAAGCCGGAGTACCAGTCGGGGCGTCACCGCGAGCCAGAGCAGAAAGAGCGACCACACGCGGCCGGTTGTCACATCGTAGTCCTGGAGAAGGCGAGCCCAGGAATGCCCGGCCACGCAGTGCCCGAAGCCGAACTCGAAGGTCACGGTCAGCGCGAGCCATGTGAAGCCCACGAGCCATGCCTGGCGCGCGCGCTCGATTCGGAGTCGCCGAAAGACCAGCCAGGTATACGTGCCCACGATCACCGCGCCGGTGACTGTGGAGAGCTGATGAGCGGCCAGCTCGCCCATGGCGGGCCCGTACACGAACTGCCGCGCGACTCCGTTGCCGATCATCAAAGGGACGAGCGGCACCCAGAAGAGCGCCCACCGCGTCACGCGCGGGCCGCCCCTGTTTCCGCTACTCGCAGGAGACGCAGTTGTTGTTGTTCTTCGAGCCGAGGCTCTCGAGGAGCTCGATCGTCTCCGGGAACGGTGAGATCCGCTGGACGGGCCCATTGGCCATGTCGGCCGTCGTCTGGCCCGACCGGGCCACCGCGGTCGCGTCGGCTCCCTTTTCCACCAGGTAGAGAATCACCTCGTTGTCGCCCCGCGAGGCGGCCCAGTGCAGCGGCGTGAAGCCATTCGCGTCCCGGGCGTTCACGTCGGCTCCCAGCTCCTCGACCAGATACTGGACCGCGGGAAGCCAGGCGTCCGGGGCATGACGGTGCGACACGCCGGCGAAGCCGGTCCCGTACGCATGCCCCGTCGCGGCGTGGATCGGATACACGTCCGGCCCTCCGATCGGCACGGGTGGCAGCCCGGACGGGTCCGGAGCGTCCTCTGCGGGGCCGGGGCGGAAGCGCCGCGGCGGCGGCTTCATGGTCGGAACGCCCGCATCCGCGCCCGCCGCGACGAGCATCTTCATCGCCGGGAGGTCGAGTGCGTACGCGGCGCGCCAAAACGGCGTGGCGCCGCGGGTGTCGACGTCGAGCTGGCTGAACGTGTACTCCATGAACCAGAGGTGCTTGGTCAGCCGGGCATTCGGATCCGCGCCGGCGTCCAGCATGGCGCGCATCACGACGAGGTGCGTCGCTTCCTGCTGCTGATACGCCTGCTGCTGCGGGTACCGGGCCTTCGGGGCCCAGTACGTGTTGATGGCGGCATAAAGGGGCGTGAGCCCGGCGTGGCTCGCGAGGTTCGGGTCCGCCCCGCGCTCCAGCAGGTCGAGCGCGAGGTCGAAGTGGCCGTTGATGACCGCCATCAGCATGGGCGTCGTGAGGTCACCGGCCGTCTGCTGGTCGATGTCGGCGCCTGCGTCGAGGAGGGCGAACGCGGTTTCGGCCTCCCCTTCCCGCACGGCGTGGTGCAGCGCGGCGAGTCCGCCCTGGCGGTAGACCAGATCGGCGTACGAGTTGCTGTAGCCGCTGTCGCCCCCGGAGCTCAACGCGACTTCACCCAGGTCCGGGTCCGGTGCAGGCTCGTCGCGGCGCTGTGCCGACGGAGCGCTGGCAGGATCGACCCGCGCCGCGTTCGCCGCGCGGACCGCCGCCTGAACCTGCGCGGGCGTCGGCTGCCACGAGGTACCCTCGGGCTCGTCACCACGGAAAGCCGCGATCACCTCGTCCCGCACCTGGCCTGCCGCTCGATCTTCGGCCGCGCGCCGCGGAACGTCCACCACCGTCGACGTGACCGCCGGATCGGCGCCCGCCTGGAGCAGGGTGCGCACGACGTCGACCCGTCCGAAGGCGGCCGCGAACATGAGCGGGGTCTGCCCACGGGCGGCCTCGGCGGCATCGACCTCCGCCCCTGCTCCGAGGAGCAGCGAGACGAGCTCGGGGTCCCCGGCCCGGGCGGCGAAGTGCAGCGGAAGCACGCCGCCGGTGGACGTCCGCGCCCCGACGTTCGCGCCGGCCTCGACGAGAAGCCGGGCCACCCCGGTGTGACCCGAGCGGCTCGCGACGTGCAGCGGCGTGTAGTCGCCGAGTCGCGTCACGGCTTCGAGGTGAGCACCCGCGTAGAGGAGCATCTCCGCCAGCTCGACCGTACCGGACTCGGCGGCCCAGTGCAGCGCGGTCATCCCGTCGCCCTGCGCGGCGTTGACGTCCTCGCCGGCCCTCAGAAGGCTGCGAACGGTCTCGACGTCGCCACGCATGGCCGCGTCGGCCACCGGCGCCTCGGGCGGCGAGCCCGCCCAGAGCAGAAGGGTCGTGAGTAGCGCACCACCGGCGTGGCCCCGAAGCGTGCCCATCTTCGATTTCTTCAACGTGCCTCCCGTACCTTCCCTCGCTGGCTCAGCCCTGCATGGCCGAGGTCATCGGCATCGTGAGCGACATCGCCCCCGTGGAATCACCGAACGACTCCCTGTCGGAGTGCCCGAGCGCGTGCAGGAAGCTGAGCATCGCATTCGCCATGGGCGTTCCGTCGGGCGCCTTCAGGTGGAGGTTGCCCGCGAGGGCCCCGTTGGCCCCACCGAGCGCGATGAGCGGCGCCCGGCGATGGTTGTGCAGGTTCCCGTCCGCCATGGGCGAGCCGTAAATGATCATCGTCTTGTCGAGCATGGTCGCGTCCCCTTCCTGGATCTCGTTCAGCCTCTCCAGGAGGTACGGCAGCATGCTGACGTGGTACCGGTTGATCTTCTGGAAGTCGAGGATCGCCTCCTCGCGTCCACCGTGGTGCGATGCCGGATGGAACGGCTTGTCGGTGCCGCTCTCCGGGAAGACCCGAGCCGAGGAGTCGCGGCCCATCTTGAACGAGAAGACCCGTGTCGTGTCCGACGCGAAGGCGAGTGCCTGCAGGTCGAACATGAGCTGCACGTGCTGCTCGAACGAGTCCGGCACTCCGGCCGGCGCGGTCGGAAGCTCTCGCTCCTCGCCCGTGGAGTTCTGCGCCTCGACCATCTGGATCCGGCGCTCGAGCTCACGGACGTTCTGCAGGTAGCGCTGGAGACGCTCACGATCGTTCGGCCCGAGCTCGCGCTCGAGCTGGGAGATGCGGCCCGTGACCCAGTCGAGGATCGACGCCGAGGTCCGTCGGCGGAGCGCCCGCTCCTCTGAGGTGCCACCGGCCCCGAAGAGCTGCTCGAACGCCACCCGGGGGTCCCGGATCACCGGCAGCGGCTCCGTGGGAGAGGCCCACGAGATGGAATCCGTGTACACGCACGTGTATCCGTACGCGCACCCGCCCGACTGGTTGATGTTCTCGATGCAGAGCTGCATGGAGGGGAGCGGCGTGTCCTGCCCGAAGCGCTGCGCGTGCATCTGGTCGAGAGACGTGCCGACGAACACGTCGGAGCCCTCGGTCTGCTTCGGATGCGACTGGGTGAGGAAGACGGCGCTGGAACGGAAGTGGTCGCCGCCGATCTCCGGCGCCTGGAACGCCTCGGCCATCCGAACGTCGGTGTTGCTGACGATCGTGAGGTGCTTCCGCCACGGGTCCAGCGGCTGAAGCGCGCTCGGCGTCAGGTCGAAGTTCCGGCCCACCTCGGCCGGTGACCACAGGTTCTGCGTGGCACCCCACTCGTTGCAGCCGGCGGCACCGTGAACCATCTCGATGGCAATGAGGCGAGTCGCGTCCACCTCGGCCCGCGTCGCGGCCGAGAGGCGGCCCGCCGGCACCATCGCGTCGAGGAGCGGAAGCGCGATCGAGGCGCCCATTCCCCGAAGGAACGTCCGGCGCTCCATGTGCTTGCCGGTGATGAAATGCATCGTCTGGTCTCCTCTGGATCCCGGTCGGGCCGGTCGGTCTGGCTGGGTCAGTTGTCTGCGTCGGCGACGGCGCCCGCGCGCTGCATGCGGAAGGCGTCGCTCTTCACCACGCCCAGGATGAACGACGACATGCGGTGGTCGTTCTCCTCCGCGTCGCGCACGATCGCTCGGATGGTGGGCTGGTCGTAGTACTCGACACGCCGTCCCAGGGCGTACGCCATGAGATTCTGCGTGAAGGTCCGGACGAGCGGAGTCGGCCGGGCCAGCAGCGCGGCGTTCAGCTCGTTCGGGGTCGTGATCGGCGTCCCGTCGTACAGCTCGCCGCGCGTGTCCAGGGCAACACCGTTCTCGCGGATCCGCCACCGCCCCGTGACGTCGTAGCTGTCGAGCGCGAGCCCGATCGGGTCGATGAAGCGGTGACAGGCATTGCACGTCGGGTTCGCCCGGTGCTGCTCCATCCGCTGGCGCGTCGTCAGCATCTGACCGTCGGCCGCGCCCTCCGTTTCCTCGAGCGTCGGCACGTTCGGCGGCGGCGCCGGAGGCGGCGTCCCCATGATCACCTCCATGACCCACTTGCCCCGGAGCACGGGGGACGTGCGCCCCGCCACGGAGGTGAGGGTCAGGATGCTCGCGTGCCCGAGGATGCCGCGCCGGTACTCGTTCGGGTATTCCACCCGCCGGAACTCGTCGCCGACCACACCCGGAATCCCGTAGTGGCGGGCGACCCGCTCGTTCATGAACGAGTAGTCGGCGGTGTACAGGTCGAAGACGCTCGCATCCTGGCGGACGAGGTTGGCGAAGAAGATCTCCGTCTCGCTGCGAAGATCGTCGGCGAGCTGCTGGTGGAAGTCCGGGTAGAGCAGCCGGTCCGGGTGGACCTTGTCCAGGTCGTCGAGCCGGAGCCACTGCGCCGCGAAGCGCGTCGCCAGCGCCTCGGAACGCGCATCGGCGAGCATCCGGCGGACCTGCGCCTCCAGGACGTCGTCGTCCGACAGGCGTCCTTCGGCGGCCAGCGTACGGAGCTCCTCGTCGGGCGGCAGGCCCCAGAGGAAGAAGGACAGTCGCGCGGCCAGGGCCGCGTCGGTCAGCTCGTAGTTCTGGCCGACCTCCACGTCACCCGGTGCGGCCTCCATCCGGAAGATGAAGTCCGGGCTCGCGAGCATCGCCTCGATCGCCGTCCGCACCCCCACCTCGAACCCACCTTCCTCGACGCCGAGCTCGTAGAAGCGCATCAGCGCCTGCTCGTCCTCTTCGGTCAGCGGGCGTCGGAACGCCTGCGGTCCCAGGCGCGAAACGATCTCGAAGGCACAGGGGCGCTCCTCCTCGGGCGTCGTCGGCCTGCAGGAGAAGATCCGGTCGCGGCTCGGGGTCTCCGAGACGCCCGTGACCCCGGTCGGTCCGGCGACCACGAGGTCCTTCAGATGCCCGAGCGAGGTGATGCCGTATCCGCTCACGCCGATCTGGCGGTCCGACAGGGACCAGTCGTGCGGGGACATGAGGTCGTCGACCGGCCCCTCCGACTGCTTCAGGAAGGCAGCCGTGACCTGGCGTGGCCCGGCGCGCACGAAGATCGGCTCCGTCCGCATGTTCACGCCGTTCGGGTCCGCCACGCTCATCCAGGTGTCCATGTCGAGCAGCGCCACGCGCTCCCCGTCGATCGAAACCTCGATCTGCTCGTAGCGTGTCACGGTGCCGAAGTAGCCACCCGTGGTCGTGTGCTCGAACGCGAGCCGGAACTCGTACTCGCCGTCCGCGATGAAGTTGTGAACGACCGAGATCCCGCCGCGCGTGCCGTACGGGGCGCCCTCGACGCGCTCCCACTGGGAGGCGTAGCCCGGGTTGGTGTACGTCGTCGAGCTCGGCGCCGCGTTCGGGTCCCCGACCGCCATGCGGGAGATCGAGGCCGCCGCGTTGAGATAGGAATCGAGCAGCGTCGCCGAGAGCATCTGCGCGTCGGCGATGTTGTCGAAGTTCGCGCTCTTGGTGTCGAGCGGGAGGTAGGCGCTCGGATCGATGTCGAGACCGAGCAGGTCCTTGATGGACCGGGCGTACTCGACCTGGTTCAGCCGCTGGAACGTGCGGCCGCCGGGGTTCGGGTTCCGCGCCGCGGAGTCGTCGATGCGATTCTCGAGCGAGGCCACGAGCGCCTGCAGCGTGTCGCCGGCCGGCCGCGCCACACCGGGCGGCGGCATCATGTTGGCCCGGAGCTTCACGATCATCTTCTCGGCGACCTCGGCCGAGAGGTGCGGCTGGGCGGCGTCGAACTCCTCGAGGGAGAGGTTACCGCGAAGCCGGCGATCGCTGTGGCAGCGGACGCAGTACTCCTCGATGACCGCGTTGTCCTCTTCCGGCCCCCAGGAGGTGACGTCGACCGACGCCGACGACATCCTCGCGGCATCGGCGAGGTCGAGGAGCGAGCGGGGGGCGGGCGCCTCGACGGAGCCCGCCAGGGCGAGAGCGGTTCCGACGACCGCCAGAGAGACGCTGATCGACTTCATCAGGCTTCAGACCCCGGGATGCGAGCTGGGTTTCACGGCGCGCCTTCCGTAACGCGCTCAACTACTTATGACCCCGTGCGAGGCCGATTCGTTGAGGGCCGACCCAACCCGGGAAGATGCTCGCAGTATACCGGGCCGGAGAGCCCGCGAAAAGCGAAACCCGCTGCCTGGCGACAGGCTCCGGGGACCGCTCGCCGGCTAGTGGTCGTCGTGGTTGAGCTCGTACTCGCGCTGCGCGTGCATGCGCTCCGAGCCCTGCCGCTGATCGCGCTTGCGGGCGGCGCGCATCGCCATGTCGTGCGTCCCCGACGTGTGCGGCGTCGGCAGGGAGAACAACCGCTCGAGATCCGTGCTCTGACACTCGGGGCAGGCCGGCTGCGCAGACCCGCGAACGAGCGCCTCGAAGTCGTTCCCGCAGGCTTGGCAGGAGTATTCGTAGATCGGTATGATGATACCCTGATCGTCTGGAGTGCGACCGCTATTCGATTCTACGGTACTAGACTACCGAAGGATGCAGAATGTTGGTCCCTGCCCCGCTCCGGAACGCCGCGGAGTGAGCTGACACCGGCACGGAACGAAGACATCCGATGATGAACAGGCGCACCACGAGTCGCGGGCTTCTGTTGCTCGCTCTCGCACTGGCCGGGGGAACCGCTCCGCTGGCCTCTCAGGAGGAGCAGGCGGAGCCGCTCACCCGCGAGCAGCTCACGGAGTTCGCCCGAGCGCACCTCGCGATCAACGAGGTGCGGGACGAGTTCCACGGCGAAGTCGCGCGCGTCCACGACGAGGAAGGGCGGACCCGTGCCCGCGAGCAGGTCGAGGAGAAGATCGCGTCGATCCTGGAAGAGCACGAGCTGACCCGCGAGGAGTTCGACGAGATCACCCTGCGGATCAGCCTCGACGGGGAGCTCCGGGCGATGTTCGACGAGATCTTGGTGGAGCTGGCCGAAGAAGGGACCTGAGTCAGCAGGACACGCAGTTGTGGTTGTTCACGGCCCCGAGGCCCTCGAGCAGCGCGATCGTCGACGGGAAGGGGCTGATCCGCTGGACCGGCCCGTTGGCCATGTCCACCGTGGTCTGACCGGTACGGGCCACGGCCATGACGTCCCCGCCCTTCTCCACCAGATAGAGGATCAGCTCGTTGTCCCCGCGGGCGGCGGCGTGGTGCAGCGCCGTATACCCGTTGTGGTCCCGCTGATTCACGTCGGCCCCGAGCTCCTCGACCAGGTACTTCACCGCGGGCAGCCAGCCGTCGGGAACGACCCGATGGATGTTCGCCGCGAAGCCCTCGCCGTACCCGACGCCCGACGCCGCGTGGATCGGGTAGACGCCCGGCCCCCCGATCGGGACGGGCGGTAGCCCGGACGGGTCCGTCTCACCCGGCTCGTTCGAGACGAGCCCACCCGCCCCGAAGCGCGGGGGCGCCGTCTTCATGGTCGGAATGCCGGGATCCGCACCACGCTCCACGAGCAGCTTCATCATCGGGACATCGAGCGCGTAGGCAGCCCGCCAGAAGGGCGTCGCCCCCATCCGGTCGACACGCAGATAGTCGTCGCCGAACGTCGTGAACCAGAGCTGCTTCGTCAGGCGGACGTTCGGATCGACCCCCGCGTCGAGAAACGCCACCGCGAGGTCCATGTACGTCACCTGCTGCTGCATGTAGTCCGCGGGCTGCGGATGCCGCGACTTCGGGATCCACTGCGTGTTGATCACCGCGTAGAGCGGCGTCGCGTTGGCGTCGCTCGCGAGGTTCGGATCGGCACCGCGCTCGAGGAGCGCCATGGCGAGGTCGAAGTGCCCGTTGATCGTCGCCATCAGGAGCGGCGTGGTGTGGTCTCCCTCAGACGGCTGGTCGATGTCGGCTCCACCGTCGAGCAGGGCCGTCGCGGCACCGGCCCGTCCGTCACGGACGGCGAGGTGAAGCGCCGCGAGCCCTCCATAGCCGCCCACGAGCTCGGCATGGGAGAATCGGGACGAGGGCCGCCGGTCACGCTGCTGCGCGTTGATCTCCTCTCGCGTCGGCCCCTGCTGGGCATTCTGGGCTCCCTGCCCCGGAACGGTGGGCCCCGAACCGGCCAGCCGGACCGGAGCCGCTCCCTCGCCCTCACGGGCGGCCCGGATCCGGCTCTGGATCTCCTCCTGGCGGCGGCGGTCCGCCCGGTCGAGTTGCTCCCGCTCGGCCATGTCCATCACCCGGGCCGTCGCCGAGGGATCGGCGCCGGCCTCGAGCAGCGTCGTCACCACGCCCGTGTGCCCCCCGGCCGCGGCGAACATCAGCGGAGTCTGGTGCCACATCCCCTCCCGAACGTCGACCTCCGCCCCCTGCTCCAGAAGAGCGTTCACCACGTCCTGATCACCGGCTCCGGCCGCGAAGTGCAGCGGCGCGGCACCGCCGGTCGACGTCCTGGCCTGCGGATCGGCACCATGCTGGAGGAGGACCCGCACGACGCCGTCCGAGCCCGACTTGCTCGCGACGTGCAGCGGCGTGTAGTCGCCGAGGCGCGTGACCGCCGAGGTGTTGCCCCCGGCCGCCAGCAGAGCCTCGGCCATCGCCGCATCGTCGAGCTCCGCCGCCCAGTGGAGCGCCGTCATCCCGTCACCCTGGGCGGCGTTCACGTCGGCCCCCGAGCGCAGGAGCGCGCGCACTTCCTCGGCGTCGCCGCGCATGGCGGCGTCCGCCACCGGAGACTCGGGCGGCGTGCCCGCCCAGAGCAGCAGCGTCGCGATCAGCGCAGCGCCGGCGTGCGCGTCGAGTCGAGCCAAAGGCCTCATGTGCCCTCCTTACCGATCCACCGACGCGACCGGGGACCCGTTGAGCGGGAACTCGCCCGTGCTGTCGCCGAAGCTCTCCATGTCGTCGTGCCCGAGCGCGTGCATCATCGAGAGCATCGCGTTGGCCATCGGGGTCCCGTCGGGCGCCTTGAGGTGCAGGTTGCCCTCGAGGGCTCCGTTCGCCTTTCCGAGCGTGATGAGCGGAGCCCGACGGTGGTTGTGCACGTTTCCGTCCGCCATCGGCGAGCCGAAGATGATCATCGTCTTGTCGAGCAGGTCGGTCCCCGCCTCGTCGATGTCCTTCAGCCGCTGCAGGAAGTACGGCAGCATGCTCACGTGATACCGGTTGATGACGGCGAAGTCGAGGATGGCCGCCTCCCGACCCCCGTGATGCGACGCCGGATGGAACGGCGTGTCGGTGCCGCTCTCCGGATAGACGCGTGAGGAGGCGTCCCGTCCGGTCTTGAACGAGAAGACCCGGGTCATGTCCGACGCGAAGGCCAGAGCCTGCAGGTCGAACATGAGGCGCATGTGCTCTGAGAACGAGTCGGGTACGCCCGCCGGGGCGCCGGGAAGCTCACGCTCCTCGCCCGAGCGGTTCTGAGCCTCGACCGCCTGGATCCGACGCTCGATCTCCCGGACGTTGTCCAGGTATCGGTCGATACGCTCGTAGTCGGCCGGGCCCAGCTGCCGGCGCATGCGTGCCATGTCCTCGGCGATCCAGTCGAGGATGCTGCTGCTGGTGCGGCGCCGGCGCGCACGCTCCTCGGGGGTGCCTCCCGCCCCGAACAGCAGATCGAACGCGACGCGCGGATCCCGGATCATCGGGAGCGGCTCCGTCGGAGAGGCCCACGAGATCGAGTCCGTGTAGACGCACGAGTATCCGTACGCGCACCCGCCGGCCTGATCGACGTTCTCGATGCACAGCTGCATCGAGGGAATCGGTGTGCCCTGGCCGAAGCGTCGCGCGTGCATCTGATCGAGCGACGTGCCCACGTAGACGTCCGAACTCTCCGTCTGCTTCGGGTGCGACTGCGTGAGGAAGACCGCGCTCGAGCGGAAGTGATCACCACCGATCTCGTTCGGCTCGAAGGCTTCTGCCATCCGCACGTCGGTGTTGCTGACGATCGTCAGATACTCACGCCACGGCTCGAGCGGCTCGAGGGCGCTCGGGGTCAAGTCGAAATCCGAGCCGACTTCCGCCGGCGACCACAGGTTCTGGCTCGCGCCCCACTCGTTGCTGCCGGCGGCGCCGTGGACGAGCTCGATGGCCACGAGCCGCGTCGGATCGGACTCGTCGGAAGCGCCGGACGAACGAAGCCGGCCCGCCGGGACCATGGCATCGAGGAACGGTAGCGCGACGCTGGCACCCATCCCCTGAAGGAACGTGCGCCGGGGAAGCCGCTTGCCCGATATGAATTCCATCTTCCTACTCTCCAGGCGCCCGAAGGCGCTCCAATCAGTGGTCGGCGCCGTCCTCGGCGGTGGTCGGTACGGCCTGCATCCGGAAGGCGTCGCTCTTCACGACGCCCGTGAAGAACGCGGACATCCGATAGTCGTCCTTCTCGGCCTCCCGCACGATCCGCCGGATCGTGGGCTGGTCGAAGTACTCCACCCGACGGCCCAGCGCGTAGGCCATCAGGTTCGCGGTGAACGTCCGGACGAGCGGGATGGGGCGCTGGAGCAGCGCCGCCTGCAGCTCGGCCGGGTCGTTGATGGGCGTTCCGTCGTAGAAGTCGCCCCTCGTGTCCAGCGGATTCCCGTTGTCCCGGATGCGCCACTTGCCGGTGACGCCGTACGAGTCGAGCGAGAGTCCGATGGGGTCCATGAAGCGGTGGCACGCGTTGCACGTCGGGTTGGCGCGGTGGATCTCCATCCGCTCGCGCGTCGTGAGCACCCGTCCCTCCTCTGCGGCTTCGGTTTCCTCGAGGGTCGGCACGCCGGGCGGCGGGGGCGGGGGCGGCGTCCCCATGACGACCTCCATCACCCACTTGCCACGCAGCACGGGCGAAGTGCGGTTCGCCATGGACGTGAGCGTCAGCACGCTGGCGTGACCGAGCACGCCCCGTCGCATCGACCCCTCGGGATACGCCACGCGACGGAACTCCTCTCCCGTGACGCCTTCGATCCCGTAGTGCCGGGCGAGGCGCTCGTTGAGGAACGTGTACTCCGCCGTGTAGAGCTCGAAGACCGGGCGATCCTCCCGGACCAGACTCGTGAAGAAGAGCTCGGTCTCACGCAGCATGTCGTCGGCCAGCTGCTGGTGGAAGTCCGGCTCCAGGCGCACGTCGGGATGCACCTTGTCGAGGTCCTGGAGGCGGAGCCACTGCGCCGCGAACCGGTTCCCGAGCGCCTCGGCGCGCGGATCGGCCAGCATGCGCTCGACCTGCCTCTCGAGCTCGTCCGGGTCGGAAAGCGCCTCACGGGCCGCGAGCTCCCGGAGCTCGTCGTCCGGGGGAAGACCCCACAGGAAGTAGGACAGCCGAGCCGCCAGATCCTCGTCCGAGATCGAATAGACGTCGGCCGACGACCCGCCGCCGGAGACCTCCTCGAAGCGGAAGACGAAGTGCGGGCTCGCCAGCATCGCCTCGAGCGCGGTGCGAATCCCGATCTCGAAGCCGCCGTCGGCGGCTCCGTACTCGTAGAAGCCGAGAAGCGCGTCCCGGTCCTCGGAGGTGAGCGGGCGGCGGAACGCCTCCGCCCCCAGTCGCTCGATGATCGCCTCCGCGCAGGGCCGCTCCTCGTCGCTCGACGTCGGGCGGCACGTGAAGATCCGTCGCCGGATGGGCGTGTCCGAGACGCCGGTGACGTTCTCGGGCCCCACGACAACGAGGTCACGCAGGTGCGGGAGCGACATGACACCGTACGTGCCGGCGATCGCGGTGCTCGCCAGCGACCACTCGTGGGGCGAGACCAGGTCCTGGACGGGCCCCTCCGCCTTCTGGATGAACGCGGCGGTCACGCGGTGCGGACCCGCCGGCACGGCGATCAGGTCGGTGCGCATCTCGACGCCGCTCGGGTTGGACACGTGCATCCAGCGGTCGATGTCGAGCAGGGCGACACGCTCCCCGTCGATCGAGATCTCCACCTGCTCCGGCGACTCGGGCGTCGTGTTGAGCGCCGAGGCTCCGTTGCCGACCGCGGTACCGGTCGTCTCGTGGTGGAAGGAGAAGCGGAAGACGTAATCGCCGTCCGCGGGGAAGTTGTGCACGACCGAGACCCCGCCCCGCGTGCCGTAGGGCGCTCCGGGCACCCGCTCCGTCTGGGACGCCCATCGGGGCACCCGATACTGCGTCTCGGTCGAGGTCGCGTGGGGATCGCCCACGGCCAGGCGGCTGATCTCCGCCGCGGCGTTCAGGTACGCGTCGAGGAGCGTGGGCGACAGCATCTGCACATCGGCGATGTTGTCGAAATTGGCGCTCTTCGTGTCGGGCGGCAGATAGTCCGCCGCGTCGATCCGGAGTCCGAGCAATGCCTCGATCGAGGCCGCGTACTCCGCCTGGTTGAGACGCTGGAAGGTACGGCCTCCCGGGTTCGGATTCCGAGCCGCGGCGCCGTCGAGCTTCGCCTCGAGCGATTCCACGAGTGCGAGCAGCGTGTCGCCCTCGGGCCGTGCGACTCCGGGCGGGGGCATCATGCCGGCGCGGAGCTTGACCACCATCTTCTCCGCGATCTCGCCCATCGCTTCGGGACGCTCCGCGTCGAAGGCCTCGAGCGAGAGGTTCCCGCGCAGTCGGCGATCGGAGTGGCATCGCACGCAGTACTGCTCGATCACGTCCCCGTCGTCGACGTCGGGGATCCCCGACGCGTGGGTGACGCCGGCGCGAGGAGGCGCCGCATCCCGCCACGGCGACACGCCGTTCCCGTCGCCGGAAGCAGTCCCGAGCAGTACCCCGCCGGCGGCGAGGATCACGGTCGTCAGCTTGCTTGCGGTCATCCTTCTCCTGACTCCTGCACCCGTCGTTCGAAGCCCACGCTCACCCGGTCGATACGCTCGAGAACCCCGGTCTGAGCGAGAAGCTCCCCGTGCTGTCGCCGAAGCTCTCCATGTCGTCGAGCCCGAGCTCGTGGAGCAGGCTCAGCATGACGTTCGCCATCGGAGTGCCGTTCGGCGCCCGAAGATGGACGTTTCCGTCGAGCTTGCCGCTCGCACCACCCAAGAGGACAAGCGGGCACCTCCGATGGTTGTGGAGGTTCCCGTCGGCCATCGGGGAGCCGAACACGATCAACGTCTGATCCAGAAGGTTGCTGTCGCCCTCGTCGAGCTCGCGGAGACGCTCGAGGAAGTACGGCAGCATGCTCACGTGGTAGGTGTTGATCTTCTGGAAGTCGAGGATCGCCTCCTCCCGGCCACCGTGATGCGAGGCGGGATGGAACGGACGATCCGTGCCGCTCTCCGGATAGACCCGGCCGGAAGCATCGCGCCCCGTCTTGAACGAGAAGACGCGGGTCATGTTCGACGCGAAGGCGAGCGCCTGCAGGTCGAACATCAGGCGCATGTGCTCCTCGAACGAGTCCGGCACGCCCGCCGGTGCCCCCGGCAGCTCGCGTTCCTCGCCCGACGCGTTTCGGGCCTCCACGGCCTGAATGCGGCGCTCGAGCTCCCGGACGTTCTCCAGATACCGGTCCAGCCGCTGCGTGTCAGCGGGTCCGAGCTCCTTCTTCAGGTACGCGATCTCCTCCGTGATCCAGTCGAGGATGCTCGCGTTCGTGCGGCGACGGCTCGCGCGGTCCGCGGCGTCGCTTCCGGCGCCGAAGAGCATGTTGAACACGGTGCGCGGATCGCGGATCATCGGCAGCGGCTCGGTCGGAGACGCCCAGCTGATCGTGTCCGTGTAGACACAGGAGTATCCGTACGCGCAGCCGCCCGACTGATCGACCGGCTCGATGCACAGCTGCATCGACGGGATGGGCGTGTCCTGGCCGAATCGCGCCGCGTAGATCTGGTCCATCGAGATGCCGGCGTACACGTCCGACCCGCGCGTCTGCTTCGGGTGGGACTGCGTCAGGAAGACCGCGCTCGACCGGAAGTGATCGCCCCCGATCTCGTGCGCCTCGAACGCTTCTGCAATGCGCACGTCGGTGTTGCTCACGATGGTGAGGTGGTCTCGCCACGGCTCGAGCGGGCTCAGGGCGCTGGGTGTGAGGTCGAAGTCGCGCCCCACGTCGGCCGGATCCCAGAGGTTCTGGCTGGCGCCCCACTCGCTGCAGCCCGCCGCCCCGTGCACCAGCTCGATCGCGACGAAGCGGGTCGGCTCGGAAGGCAGGGAGGACGAGAGCCGGCCGGCAGGCACCATGGCGTCGAGGAACGGGACCGCGAGGGACGCACCCATGCCCTTGAGGAAGGTGCGTCGGTGCACGTGCGCGCCGGTGATGTAGTTCATGCGCGGATCCCTCCGGGTGGCCTTGCGTCCAATCTAGTGGCCCTCTTCGAGTTGGACACCGAAGTCGTCCTGGGTGCTCACGGATTCCGATCTCATGCGGAACGCGTCGGAGAGGACGATCCCGCGGACGAAGGCCGAGATGCGATAGCCGTCGTCGGCGGCCTCGCGGACGATGCGGCGAACGGTCGGCTGGTCCGTGTATTCGACGCGACGGCCCAGCGCGTACGCCATCAGGTTCTGCGCGAACGTCCGCACCATCGGCTCCGGGCGGCGCAGCAGGGCGTCGACGAGGGCCGTGGGCGAGTCGATCGGCGTCCCGTCGTAGAGCTCCCCCCGCGAGTCGATCGGGGCTCCGTTCTCGCGGATGCGCCACCGCCCCGTCACGTCGTAGCTGTCGAGGGCGAGGCCGATCGGGTCGATGAAGCGATGGCAGGCGTTGCACGTCGGATTCGCCCGGTGCTGCTCCATCCGCTCACGCGTGGAGCGCGCCCTGCCGTCCTCGGCGGCATCGGTCTCGTCGAGGTCGGGAACTCCCGGTGGCGGCGGGGGCGGAGGCGTGCCCATGAGCACCTCCATCACCCACTTGCCGCGAAGCACCGGCGAGGTACGGTCGGCGTGTGAGGTGAGCGTCAGCACGCTTCCGTGTCCCAGAATCCCGCGCCGCCGGTCGTCCGGGTACCGCACGCGCCGAAACGCGTCACCCCGGACTCCGTCGATCCCGTAGTGCCGCGCGAGGCGCTCGTCCAGGAAGGTGTAGTCGGCCGTGTAGAGCTCGAAGATGCTCCGGTCCTCGAAGACCAGATTCGCGAAGAAGAGCTCGGTCTCACGCCTCATCGCGTCCGCGAGCTGCTGATCGTAGTCGGGGAACCAGTACGAGTCGGGGTGGACCTTCTCGAGGTCCTGCATGCGAAGCCACTGCGCCGCGAAGCGCGTGGCCAGGGCTTCGGCACGCGGATCGGCGAGCATGCGCTCGGTCTCCGAGACGAGGGTCGCGGCGTCGGCCAGCTCGCCCGAGGCGGCCCGCGCGCGAAGGGAGTCGTCGGGCGGAAGGCCCCACAGGAAGAAAGAGAGACGCGACGCGAGCGCCGGACCGGAGAGCGGTACGGCCACCGCTCGCGTGCCTCCACCCGCGCCGGCGCTGCCCGAGGCAGCCGGCTCGAACCGGAAGACGAAGTGGGGGCTGGCCAGGATCGCCTGCAGCGCCGTCCGGACCCCGATCTCGAACCCGCCCTCGGCGGCGCCCTCCTCGTAGAAGCGCATCAGGGGCTCGAGGTCCCGAGGCTCGACGGGTCGTCGGTACGCCTCGCCCGCCAGGCGCTCGACGATCGAGCGGGCGCAGGGTCGCTCCTCGCCCGCCGTCGTGGGCCGGCAGGTGAAGATCCGGTCGCGCACCGCATGATCGGAGACGCCCGTCACCCGGTGAGGCCCGCCGACGACGAGGTCCCGGAGATGCGGCAGAAGCGTGAGCCCGTATCCGTCCATCCCCGTGTGCCGGTCCGCGATGGACCAGTCGTGCGGGGACATCAGATCGTCTACCGGACCTTCCGCCGTGGTCAGGAAGGCCGCCGTGACCCGGTGCGGACCCGCGCGCACCGCGATGGGATCCGTCCGCATCGAGATGCCCCACGGATCTGCGTAGCTGAGCCACGCATCGACGTCGATCAGCGCGACCGGCGCGCCGTCGATGGAGATCTCGACCTGCTCGCCTCGTGCGAGCTGCCCGGCGAAGCCCGCCCCCGTCGTCGTGTGCTCGAAGACGATGCCGAAGACGTACTCCCCGTCCGCGGGGAAGTTGTGCACGACCGAGACGCCACCCCTGGTGCCGTACGGGGCCCCGGGGACGCGCTCGGTCTGCGAGGTGTAGCCGGAGACGCTGTACGTGACGTCGCGGGGGGCGGCCGCCGGATCACCGACGGCGAGCCGCGCGATCTCGGCCGCGGCCGTCAGGTAGGCGTCGAGCAGCGTGGGCGACAACATCTGCACGTCGGCGATGTTGTCGAAGTTCTCGCTCTTGGTGTCGAGGGGGAGGTACGCGCCCGCGTCGATCTCGAGGCCCAGGAGGTCCCGGACCGAGCGGGCATATTCCGCTCGATTGAGCCGCTGAAAGGTCCGACCGCCGGGGGTCGGGGCGGCCGCGGAGGCCGCGTCGATCCTCGTCTCCAGGCGCTCGACGAAGAGGTCGAGGGAGTCGCCCGCCGGCCGCGCGGTGCCGGGGGGAGGCATCATCCCGGCCCGCAGCTTGAGGATCATCTTCTCGGCGACGGCCGCGCGATCGTGCGGGGCCTCCGGGTCGAAGTTCTCGAGGCTCAGGTTGCCACGAAGGCGCCGCTCGTTGTGGCAGCGGACGCAGTACTCCTCGACCAGGGCGCGGTCCGCGGTCGCGTCGAAGGGGGCGTCGGAAAGCACGTGGGTCGCGCCCCCGGCCACGCCACCCCCGACCACGACCGTACGGGCAGGTCCGCCGGGTACGGCGCCCACCCCCAGCGCGAGGATCGTGCCCCCCGTCGCCAGCGTTGTGGTCAGCGCCCTCATGCTCTGCGTTCCGTCGCGCGGCCGACCCGGGGGCGCCGGGGGCGCCGCGACACCCCGAAGCCCGCGCGCCGCAACGACTTTCGGCGCACATCGATCCACCATTGTACGCCCGCCGCCGCGGGCGAGCCAGCATCGCCGTCCCGCCTGGCTTTGCCTGCGCATGGCGGGGTCGATACCGTGCGGCATGCCTACGTCGATTAGAGCCTTCGCGATCACCCTGGCCCTCGGGATCGGCGCCTGCGCCCCGTCGGCCGAACCGCCCGCCGAACCCGTCGCCGTCACCGCCTTCCGGGGCGCCACCGTCTGGGACGGAACGGGCGCTCCGGCCCGGGTCGCCACGATCTGGGTGGCCGACGGACGGGTTCACGCCGTCACCGCCGGAGACGCCGAGCCGGAAGGCATCCGCGTGGTCGACGAGGTCGACCTCACGGGCACGCACGTGATCCCGGGCCTCGTCAACACGCACGGGCACGTGAGCGGGCTCTGGGCCCACTCGGAGATCAGCGACGATCTCGAGCGCGTCCGCGGCGACCTCGAGCTCTTCGCCCGCTACGGGGTCACGACCGTGAACAGCCTCGGCGACGACGAGACCGTGGTCGCGGCCCGTGACCAGGCGACCCCGACGGATCCCCGCGCCCGCCTCCTGGCCTCCGGCCCCGTGGTCACAGCTTCGGATCCGGCGGCCGCGCGGGCCGCCGCCGAGGCCAACGCCGACCTGGGCGTGGACTGGCTGAAGCTGCGGGTCGACGACAACCTCGGCATGACCGAGAAGATGCCGTGGGAGGCCGTCCAGGCCGTGCTCGACGTGGGCCGCGAGAGAGGGATCCCGGTGGCGACCCACCTCTTCTATCTGGAGGACGGTCGGAGGCTGCTCGAGATGGGCACGGGAATGATCGCCCACTCGGTCCGCGACGCCGACGTGGACGACCGCTTCGTCGCGCAGCTGCGCTCGAGCGGCGTGTGCTACGTGCCGACGCTCACCCGCGAGGTCAGCACCTTCGTCTACGCGGAGCGGCCGGAGTTCTTCGACGACGCCTTCTTCACGCGCGACG
>Ga0209536_100005927_pt1 | contig 18855 bp, 16 predicted proteins | sample DeeMarSeWOR28_12_FD_187461 | JGI IMG/M metagenome (GOLD analysis project Ga0209536, IMG submission 187461) | Marine sediment microbial communities from White Oak River estuary, North Carolina - WOR-2-8_12 (SPAdes) (version 2) | ecosystem: Environmental > Aquatic > Marine > Intertidal zone >... | reverse complement strand
GCTGGATAAGGATACGTCGGGCACGCTGGTGGTGGCCAAAACGACATCCGTTCATGAGGATTTGGCACGGCAATTCAAAACCCGAAGTGTTCAAAAAAAATACCTGGCACTTGTTTTGGGTAAAATGGCGAAAAAAAAAGGCACGATCAGGCTGCCTATCGGCCGTCATCCGGTTGATCGCAAGCGTATGTCCACCGCAAGCCGCAAAAGCCGTGAAGCTGAAACCCACTGGCAGGCGCTGGAGCGGTTCCGGGGTGCTTCTCTGCTCGAACTTGATTTGAAAACCGGCCGAACTCACCAAATTCGCGTTCATTGTGCGGCCATCAATCATTCCATTGTTGGAGATTCCGTCTACGGTCCCGGCAAACTTCTGAAAAAGCGGTCTCAGGATTTGTCAAATATGTCATATTCAATAGCTGATTTAATAAAATGCGCCAGAAGGCAAATGCTGCATGCCTGGCGCCTTGGATTTTCTCATCCGCATAGGGGAGATTGGATGATTTTTGAATCTCCACTACCACCGGACATGCTTGAATTGCTATCTAAACTGCGCGCTGATGGATAAAAAGTGGCGGCTGTCCCATCGCTGCCGTTTGATTGCCGGTTTCAGTGTTCAGGTATCGGGTTTCGGTACCGTGTGATGTTATGCGGGTTTTGAAACCAACGCTATCCCTTTATTATGAGATATGTCAGATAGCCCAGGTAGCATGCGAGCAGGGTCAACCCATCCCGTCGCGACACCGTCAAATCCTTTCTCATCATCAGCCAAGGCAAAAAACTGGTAAAAAGCATAACCAGGTAATCAATCCACAAACCGCTTTCGAAAAACCCGCCGGGAATCGGGATCGGCCGCACCAGTGAGGCGGCACCCAATACGCTCATGATATTGAACACATTGCTGCCCACCAGATTGCCGATGCTGATGTCCATTTCCTTGCGCAAGGCGGCAACGACCGAGGTGGCCAGTTCCGGTAGGGAAGTCCCAAATGCAACGATCGTGAGGCCGATGAACTTTTCGCTAACTCCCAATATCTTCATAATTTCAACGGCATATGTGACAACGATCTGAGCACCGCCGACAACCCCGCCAATTCCAATCAGAATCAGGATGATTTGTTTCGGCCTGGAGGCAATGAATCCGATTTCCTTCAGTTCGGCCTCGATTTCTTCCGCCCCCCTGGTTTCCTTTTTCGCATGATAATAATTGAAAAAGGTGTAAAGTAGAATCCCGGCAAACAGTGTGGCACCTTCAATGCGCCCGAGTCTTGAATTCATGGTCAAAACCAGAAGATACAAAGATATGCCGAGCATGATGGGGATGTCACGCCGGATAACCGACGGGTCACTTTTGATCGGCTGAAAAACAGCGGCCAAACCGAGCACCAGGGCGATATTGCATATATTACTGCCGACGACGTTTCCAACTGCAATCATACTTTTACCCTGAATCGAGGATATGAGACTGACGACCAGCTCAGGGGCCGAAGTCCCAAAGGCAACAACCGTAAGCCCAATCACAAGGGGTGTTACACCCAGGCTTCGTGCCAGGCTGGAAGATCCCTTGACCAACCATTCTGCGCCGAAATAAAGCAGGATAAAGCCGACAAGACACAACAAAGCATAGAGTACCATAGTTTGGAGCTCCTTTCACAGGCCAGAAAAATTTGTGACAGAAAAAATTCGCTTGCGATCACCGATTTTTGCGCACGGATAATAGGAGAGACGCATGTGCGTGTCAAGGATATATCATCCTAAATATACATGCTTTTTTTACAAAACGGCAAACTTTACGGCAAAATTTATTTTCCTTGCATTTATCCAATGCATTTTGTATTTAGCTGGTGAATCCAATTTGGAGGAAAAGGGTTCATGTTTCAGATCTGAAGAAATTTTAGGCGAAAGGAGGTGAGTTCCGATAGTTTCGTGAATGACAAAGCGGTAAGCCATAGAAAATTCACTAATTGTCATTGGATTGTTTCACGAAAAAATGTTTTTGAATCCATCGGAAGGAGGCAAACTTTATGAGCAACGGAAATGAAAGACCTCCAGTCTGGCAAAGTGAAGACTGGTGGGCATGTTTTCTAGGCTGGTTCATTCTGTTAGTGGCCATTATCGGGTTGAGAGAGCTTGAAGGCGGCAAATGGGCTGTCGGGTTGTTGCCCCTTGGTCCCAAAATAGCGAAATGGTCAAGCCTGGCTGCGGCTTTTCCCAAAGGATTCGGGGTGTTCCTCTGGCAATCCCTCATTCTATTTGTCTTTATGCTGGTCCTGACCTCTGTTGGCGGCGCCTTCATGAAGTTTGATTTCAAACGTTACATCCCCGGTTTTATCGTGGTCTTCATTTTGGCTTTAGTGGCCATGATTTTGTCCAAACAGGCATTTTTTTCCAAGTGGGGAATTGAGTATGTCATCTTCGCGCTCATATTTGGATTGATTATCAGCAATATTTTCAAGGTGCCTCAAATTATGCGGGCTGCCGGACAGACGGAATATTTCATCAAGATCGGCCTGGTCTGTATGGGGGCCGGTATTCTTTTCTCAGATGTCCTCAGAGGTGGTTTCATGGGTCTTGTCCAGGCCGTTTTGGTGGCCACGGCGGTGTGGTTTATGACCTACTGGATCTGCCGCAAATTTCAGGTATCCGAACGGTTTAGCGCCATCATTGCGTCTGCCAATGCGATTTGCGGGGTTTCGGCGACCATCGCAGCGGGGGGGGCAATTCAGGGTAACAAGAAGGAAGTCAGTTACATGGTAGCCTGGGTATTGGTATGTGCGGTGGTGCTTATTCTAATCATGCCGCCCATCGCCAAATGGATGGATCTGCCCAACAACTGGGCCGGTGCCTGGGTCGGCGGGGTAATCGACAATACCGGGGCGGTGGTAGCCGCCGGCGGTATAATCGGCGGCGACGCCGCCTATAAGGTAGCCGCCATGGTCAAGATGGCACAGAATGTACTGATTGGCGTGGCCGCCTTTTTAATGGCCCTGTGGGCGACCATGAGCCTGGATCGCAAAGAAGCGGGCACGACCGAACGCCCTTCATTTATGGAAATCTGGTATCGGTTTCCCAAGTTTGTGCTCGGCTTTGTGGTAGCTTCGATTGTCGTTTCGATCTTTATCGAGCCGGCCTCGGGGCTCAAGGCCGTTAAAGCCGTCGGCAGTGCCACCAAGGTCTATCGGAATTGGTTTTTTGCCCTGTGTTTCGTATCCATCGGCCTGGAAACCAATTTCAAAGAGCTGATTTCCGTCGGTGGCGGAAAACCGGCGGCGGCCTACTGGATTTCTCAGACAGCCAACGCCATCTGGACCCTGTTCATTACCTGGATTTTGTGGTCCAGTACATTCTTCCCGGCGGTCATTCCGCCCGATTGATGTTCAATCTGAAATTCCGTTAATTCAAGCGAAAAGGGCAGGCGCCCGTTGCTTTGGCGCCTGTCCTTGGCCCGCCTTTTGAAGTTTTGGCTTTCGTTTTTTTTAAAGATTCCCCTGTCCCATTTGCCTTTGAATACGACCCGGTTTTTCCGGTCTATGCCAGGAGCATTGACAGATGATGACCGGCAGTGGTATGCCGAGGTCGAGGATATTTTGGCATGGATAAATATGATATGATTATATCGGCCGAACGCCAATTTGCCAGGGAAGTCACATTGGGCGTTATCGTTTCGCGGCCGCCATCGGTTTGGCATTATATTATCCCGGGCATGTTCATCTTCGATTTTTTGAGACGCAGCATTGCTATCAGGGAATACACCAGACATTTTTTATTCCCGCGGCAGCTTGCCCTTGAAGCAGCGCAGCATCTTTTATCCGGATACGACAGCGCGTCGGTCGACGCGCGGATCGAAACCGGCATCGAAAATTGGTTGCAATCACTTTCGCTTCACTCTCGCAATTTGGCTGAAGCCCAGAGAGAAACAGTGCTTTTGCTCGTCGATCATTACCGCAGGCTTCTTGACGTGCCGGGCGACAGCTACCCTGATTTAATTCAAAATGCCTACCGATCCGGGCAAAAGTTTCAGGAACATCTTCAGGAACTGACGGAGGCCGAAAAAAAGGTGGATAAAGCCGTTATCGAAAAGACGGGGGAGAACGAAAAACTCATTGAAAAATTGAAACTCGAGGCACAGCAGGTTGAAATGCGGCGCAACAAGATTTTAGAGCAAGTCTTCTAAATTTGCCGCGCTTTTGAATCTCCGGAGGGTTCTTGCCCGCAGAAATAAAAAAAAAATTTGATGCCATCTTGGCCCGCGAAAAACAGATGGCGAAATCCATTGCATTGAAAGCGATGCCATCGAAGCCTCTCTCGGTCTGGGAAGTGCTGATTCCCGTTGTTTTCATCCTGGGCTACATGCGCTCCAAGGCAGACCGGGATATTTTCTCCCAGAACATGCTTTTTACAAAAAAAATGGCACTGGAGGCGGCTCTGGACATGCTCAAGACAAAAAAAAGCAAGGCAGCGGCTTTGATGCAGATTGAACTTAAAACCAAGGAATTGCTGTGCTCCCTTCCCGACGGAATATACTCTGACGACATCCGTCAGGAGCAACTCGGAGAAATTAATTTATTGATCGACCATTATGCCCTGCTTTTGGGGGCAGGGGGAGAGGATTACGCCTCCCTGGTCGTCAGTTCCTATCGGACTGGCAAGGATTCTGCGCTTTTTAATGATATGCTCGCTTCGGCCGAAAAAAAGGTGACCGAAGCCGCCCGCCAAACGCTGGGGCACCAGGCAGATAACGACATGGCCGCAAAAATCGAGAAAATCATTGATGATTTAAGACGCAAAGAGGTCGAGACAATTTTTGGTCCTCACCGACGGCACTGAGATGCTTAGCAAGGAAGAACTTCGATTTATCTACCGGCACGCGTATTTACCCGAACACCTCCCGGACTATGTCGAAGCGGTTTCCGGCGCCAAACCGCATCTTGCTGAAAACTATCTTTGCTTCTTGCGACGCAAGCACCTTATTTTCATCGGTTTTCCGTTGGGAAAGACGGACACCGATATTGCGCAAGCCTACCTCAGCGCCTGCGAGCGCTCCAATCCATCCACGGTAGCCATCGTCGCCCCGGCTATCTGGCTTCCGGAAGAAAGCTGTGAAAAACAGGCACCGGATCAGTATTACCGGCTGGATCTGCCGCTGAATCCTGTCGATTCTTCTGTGGCCTACATGCTGCGCAGGGCGCAAAGAGAGTTGAACGTTACGACCGGAGGGTTTGGGCGAGAACACCGCAAAATCGTTAAAGCATTTTTGAGAACACAGGCGCTAACAACTGAGCAGCGGCGCCTTTTTGAGCAAATTCCAAAGTATTTGAAACAAACCCGAAGTGCCAGAATTCTGGAGGCGAGAAGAAAAAACATGTTGGTCGCCTTCACAATTGTTGATTTGGGTTCTGCAGATTTCGCATTTTATCTGTTTAATTTCAGAGCACTAAAAACCAATGTCCCGGGAGCCTCAGATCTTCTGCTGCAAGCGATGGTAGACTTGGCCCAATCCGAAGGAAAAAAGGCCCTTAATCTGGGACTTGGAATTCATCCCGGCATTCAGCACTTCAAGGAAAAATGGGGCGGCGTTCCATTTTTGCCATATGCGTCAGCACTGGTTCAGCGGGCGCCGATGGACATCGGCAGACTTGCCGACAAGCTCTAAAACCACTTGTAGCTGCTTCCGTGGACGCTCCGCATTAAATCCGGGGGATACCCCGCTCTCAAACTTGCCTTGTTTCGCCGGCGTGGTTACTATTTGAGCAACGTTAAAAATCATTGGATGGATTAAGCAATGAAACGATATTCCTTTGAAGGAAAAAACATCTTGGTTACCGGAGCCAGTGGCGGGTTGGGATCGGCCATTGCGAAAAACCTGGCTGCCGCCGGCGCCCATTTGGTGGTAACCTCCCGATCCGATCAGGCGCTCAACGAATTGATTTCCCATTTTCCCGAGGGCTCAATTGCCCTGCCCCTGGTTGCAGATTTAAGTGTGCCGGGAGAAGCCGGCAAACTGGCCCGGGAAGCGCTAGCGGCCATGGGGCATATAGATATTCTTTTCAACAATGCCGGTGTCGGATATTTTGCTTTGATGGAAGAAGCCACTGAAGAAAATATCCGCCACCTTTTTGAAGTCAACACGCTCGCCCCTCTTGAATTGATCAAAGCACTGCTCCCGCAAATGATCAAACGAGGAACCGGAAGAATTGTCAACATCCTATCGGTCTCCGGTCGTGTGCCGATTCCCAGCACGGGCGTATACGGCGGAAGCAAATCGGCTTTGGCTGCAATGACCAGTACCATGCGCTTGGAACTGGAAGCCAAGGGAATCGATATCATCAATGTTTATCCCGGAACCATCGATACGGCTTTTGAGGAAAACGCTTTGAGGCAGGAAGCTCGGCCGGGGCTTTGTCCCAAAGACAAATGCGGTGAGCCGCGCTTTTTTATTGCAAATAAAATAGTCAAAGCCGCCACCGGACCACCCGGAGAGGTATGGCTGGATCGGCCGGGAAGGTGGCTGGCTCTGCTGGCCCTTGCCTGGCCAAAGTCTGTAGATCGCCGCTTGGCGCCATTCAGGGACAAGGTTGTCAATAAAATTTCTCCTAAAGATAGGCGCTGGCGGTTGTTACAGGTGGAATCCGCGATTGCCTGCAATCTTCGTTGTGTAATGTGTCCTTGGAAAGAAATCAGCAGAAAGGCTGAAAATCGAGGCTTGATGTCCCAGGCGGTATGGGATGCGATCCGTCCTTATCTGTCTGATTTTCATTCGATTGACTTTACCGGTGGCGGGGAGCCTTTGCTGCAGCCCAAATTGGAAGAATGGATTGCTGAAGCCAAAAACGCCGGTTGTGAGACGGGATTTCTTTCAAACGGGTTGCTTTTAAATAAGGATCGCTTAAAACGAATTTTGGATGCTGGGCTCAACTGGATTTGTATCTCGATGGATGGCGCCACGGCGGATATGTATGAAAAAATTCGATTGGGATCCAGCTTTGAGCGGGTGTGCCATAATGTAGCCAGCATTGCTGAAATGAGGACCGGCAATATTCCGAAGACCATGATCAATTTTGTACTGATGGAAAGCAATTTTCATCAGGTCGAATCAATCATCCGTCTTGCTCAAAAACTGGGTGTTGATCAGGTCAATTTCAAGCAATGCGACGTGATACGCGGCGAACACGGCAAAGGGCTTGGCTTATTCAGCCCTGCGGAAACCAATAAAATTCGCAAACTCCGCAGAGCCCTGGACAAAGCCCGCCGCCTGGCGAAAAAAATTGGTATTCAAACCACCGCTTTTGCATTTATTCCGGAAGAACGGCCGGTCTGTGAGCAGGATCCCCGGGATTCGATATTCATCAGATATGACGGCACCGCAGCCCCATGTATCAATCTGGCCATTGGCGGGCCGACCACATTTCTGGGCGATGAGGTTGTGATGCCGTCTGTCCACTATGGCCGCTTGCCGAACGATGATCTTATGGATATGTGGGAATCCGATACCTGCAGGTTTTACAGAGAGCGCTTTGCAAAGCGCGTTCAAATCCACGAAAACGCCATTGTGAACGGTTTGTTCGAGTCCGGCGGATCAGGCCGCGAACGCACCCTGCAAGCCGCCCGCGAGGCCATGCCGGAACCGCCTCAAGGGTGTAATGTCTGTCATTACCTCTACGACATCTAGAATCTGGCTCAAAAATGCATCTAACGCCCAATGGCTGCGTTGTTCCGCGAATTGAAATGCTCACGTACCAACGTGTACGCTCCGCTTTCAATTCGCAGAACGCCTTGCCCTTGGACGTGATCTACAATTTTTGAGGCAGATTCTGCTATTACTCTATTCCGAAAGCGGATTGTGGCATAATGGTTCAGATATCAAGCATTCAGGGAGGTGCACGTTCAAAGGTTCAGAGATTTGACCGTCTCTGGTGGATTCGGGGATTTTTGGTTATCGGCCAATTTGTCGCACTGATTTGTTGCTACCCAATGAAAGGCTCAGAATATCGAAGCTTGGATAAGGAATGATGAATTTCAAGCGACCGATCCCAATCAAGCAGAAAGAAAGAGCGCAGCGGGTTTATACCATCCCCTTGAAGGCGAAAAAGGTGAGTGAAAGGATACCGGCAGTCACCAGCGCGATAGAGGTGTCCTGGAGCGGTCTGGGCACCCGGGCCAGCAGGATGCGCTCCCGAACTCCGGCAAAAAGGATCAAGGCCAGGCCAAAGCCGACAGCATAGCTAAAAGAGGCCACCACAGCCTGCAAAAAGGTATATTCCTCGTTCACGTTAATCAGGCAGACACCCATCACCGCGCAGTTGGTGGTAATCAGCGGCAGAAAAATTCCCAGACCGGAGTACAGGGCCGGAATGCTCTTTTTGAGAAACATTTCCACAAACTGCACCAGGGAGGCAATAACCAGGATAAACGCCACAGTCCGCAGGTACTCGAGGCCCAATTTTTCGAGAAAGAATTTGTTGGTGATCCAGGTGATGATTCCGGCCATGACCAGAACGAATACGACCGCCATTGCCATACCAATGGCCGTTTCCATTTTTTTGGAAGTTCCCAGAAAGGGACAGTTGCCCAGGTATTGCGCCAGCAAAATATTGTTGATCAAAATGCAGCTGATTGCCAGAACAATGTAATCACCCATTGTTGACTCCTATTTTTTTCCCAAAAAGTTCATGACACACAACATTAAACCCAGACAGACAAAAGCGCCGGGTGCCTCGATCATAAAGGTAAATGGTTTGAAAGAAGGGCCGAAGATTTGAATCGGCGTTACCCAGATCGTAAGCGTGCCGGAGCCAAATAACTCGCGAACGGCAGCCAGTGCAATTAAAGACAGGGTAAATCCGATGCCGATACCCAGGCCGTCGAGCAGGGATCGAAAGACACCGTTTTTTGAGGCAAAAGCTTCCGACCGTCCCAGGACGATACAGTTTACGACGATCAGCGGAATAAAAATGCCCAATTTAAGAAAGAGCGGATAGGCGAACGCCTGCATCACCAGTTCCACTACCGTGACAAAGGTGGCAATAATTACAATAAAACAGGCGATACGGACCTTGGAAGGAATCACCTTGCGCAAAGATGACACCAGAACATTTGAGCATACCAGAACGAATGTCGTCGCCAGACCCATTCCGATTCCATTTTCAACGGATTTGGTTACTGCCAATACGGGGCAAAGACCCAATACCAATCGAAATGGCGGCACCTCATCCCACAATCCTTTGACAAATTCCTGTGCAAGAGATTTTGCCATTTAGTTCTCCCTATTTTTTAAACGCTGTAACTTTCTGATCGAGTTCTGCTTTGTGCTTTTCGTATATCGCCGCGGCTTCGGTTGCTGCAGAAGTAACGGCACGTGAGGTGATCGTTGCCCCGCTGATCGCATTTATGCCGCCGCCGTCCTGGGTAACTTTAAACGGCTTGTCGAGGGCAAGACCTGTGAACTGGCCCGCGAAGCCGGGATCGGTTTTGGCCCTGGCACCCATGCCGGGTGTTTCTGCGTGGGTGGTCACCCCGACGCCCAGCAATTTCTTGTCTTTGATATCGATTCCCACCATAAGCCCCACATCACCGCCATAGCCTTTGCCGGAGGTTTCAAAGGCGATTCCGCGCGGCTCACCGTTTAACACGCCGACAAAAAATGTCCTCTCGACGTCTCCGTCCTTGAGTGTGAACCGGTCGACGATGGGATCGTTGGATGCTCCCTCGAAAATATTCCGAATGGTGGGGCCCTGAACGAATTCGAGAACCTGATTGTCGATTCTTTCCTGGGTGCCATTGCGGATATATGCCAGCAAGCCGCCTGAAAAGCAGCTCAATATTGTCAGCACGATAACCATCTTTATCATTTCGCGCATTTTACACAACCTTTCCCAGCGGTCTGGGTCTGATTTTATCCAGAAGCGGACTGATAAGATTGATGACCAGTATGGCCAATATGACACCATCGATGTAGGCACCGATGTTTCTGATCAAGACGGTCATTATTCCCCCTGTTGCGCCATAGATGAGCATTGGAACAATGTTGACCGGTGAGGAAGCATCTTCGGTAGCCAGAAAGAATGCACCGATCAGTGTATAGCCTGCCAACAGATGGTAGGCGGGACTGATAAAACGTGTCGGGTCAAAGAGTTGAAACAGCAAGGCCGCCAGATACACACCCGCTAAAAAACTGAGAGATATTTCCCAGCGGATATAGCCCCTGAGCATTAAATAAATACCTCCGAGAAGCAAACCGAGGCCGAAGGTGGCGCCGATGCCGCCGATTTGCCTGCCTATAAAAAGGTCCCATAGATTATAGGATGCCATCGATTCAGCACCGAAATATTTGGCGGCCACCAAAGGGTAGGCCGCAACGAAATCGAAGTCATAGGCCAGAAGCATGCCGTCGAAATCAAAGAGATCTTTCCAGGAAACCATCAGAATTGCTATGGTTAAAGCTACCGGGTTGAAGGCGTTGCTGCCGATGCCGCCAAAGATCTGCTTGCCCACCACAACCGCGATAAATGTGCCGGTTATCACAGCCCACCAGGGCATCGTAGCCGGCATCAGCATGGCCAATAAGAGCCCGATTAGAGCTGCATTACCGTCACCGATGGTAATTGTCCGTTTGGTTATCCAGTTTATGGCCAGCTCCCACAGGACTGCTGTGGACACTGCAAGGCAAACGACACCGAGTGCAGGCAGGCCGTATTGGGAAAAACCCAGGAAAACGGCCGGCAGCGCTGCGAGCATGGTGTGATAGCTGCGTTCGGTGACTCTGCTTCCGTTGTGCCAGAAAGGAGCATGGGACACGATTAGTTTTTTCTGATTAAGCATTCGCTGCCTCCGCACTTTGAGCTCTTTCCAACTCGTACTTTGCCAACTTGATATACTGGAAGATCGGTATTCTGGAAGCGCACACAAAACTGCACAGGCCGCATTCAACGCATGAATACAGATCGTGGCCATCAGCGGCCTCCTCGTAATGGCCGGCCTCGAGGAAACGGACCAGCAGGTTCACCTGAATGCGAGCCGGGCAAACCCGAACGCATTCGCCGCAGTTTATGCACGGATAGTCGGAAACCAGAGCTGCCTGGGTACGGTCCAATACCATGACGGCATCGGTGTCCGGCCGGATCGGATGCTCCAGCGAATAGACAGCCAACCCCCTCATGGGGCCGCCGAAAACGATACGGTCTTTTTCATTAACGGTTATCGCATTGGCTTCAAGAATATCACTTAGCGGGGTTCCAATGGTCGTTTCAATCAGCTTCTGGCTTCCGTCTTTTCTGATCAATGTGATAAGCTTCTTGTTCGGTATGTAGCCGCTGTCAAATGCTTTTCCAATCGACGCCACCGCCTCCGCACTGAAAAAACATACTCCCATGTCTTCGACACTTTTGCCGGCTGGAACAGGCTGCCGCAAAACATTGTTCATGATCAGCTCCGGAAGTGCCGATGGATAGGCGGTATCCACTCTTTTTACATTGATGCCCAAATGGCCGTAGCCCTGGATGGACTCGCCGGCGGTGACCAGAACAATATCCTCGATACCGGTAATAGTTTTCAAGATTTGGATGCCGCTTTTTAACTCGTCGAGCCTGAATTTGGTCATGTACTGATTGGTGGCAACGAGAAGGTCGCTGTCGGCGCCCAGAATGACGATCGTCCGGATGTTCTTTTCGGGATCGGAGATAACATTGAAGGGCGGGCTGCCGGGTGCAAAGGCCAGGTAATTTTGGGCAGCATCGAAAGATGGGGTTTGGCAGATCTTCTGGAACTCGTCGTCAAGGTTCTCATCCTCGCCCACATTGATATTGATTGCCAGATAGGATCGGCCGAAATCGCCGGCAAAAGGCGTTATGGATACGATCGTCCCGCTTACCGGTGCAATGACATAGGCCGGGTTGTCTGCGAACAATGCTATCTTCTGGCCGGTACTGACCTTGTCGCCGGGCCGAAACAGTGCAGGTACGTTTTGATCAGCAGACCTTGGATGCAAGAGGGTGACCGCTTTAGATGCTGTGACCAGGGCGGGTTCGGGCATCTTTGTGGGAAGGACGTGATAGTTAATCCTGGGCTTTGTTAAACCGAAAACTGATCTCTGTAGCATATGAAACCTTCGTTTGGTGTTTTTTAAATTCCGGCTGTCGGATCAAGACATCATGAGAACCCGGTATGCCCATTTCAGGGGCTTTTACATGACATGGCATTGAGCACACTCAATCGGGCCGGCTTCAAATTGCTCGTGGCAGCCGATACATTGCTGATGGAAAGCATCAGCGCGTTTCGGAACCTCTTCATCGCCTTCGTCCGGATCGTGGCATTCTGAGCAGGATTGGGCATCCTCATACTCATCTTCTGAAAGTGTATGGTGACAATCGCCGCAAGAAACCCCGTATCCCGATACCGAGTGATGCACCTTGTGATCGAATAAAACTTTTCCTGCTGTGGTCCTGAACATCAGTCGCAAAGGCTCGTCCGGTGGCTGCACGGCAAATGCGGCGTAACATACGGCGCCCACCGCCAGTAAACCGATGGCCAGCACGTAGGCCAGTTTTAATTCTTTCCTTGAGAACATTTCATATCCGTTTGTTTAAGATTTGTGAATTGTCGCTGAGCCAAAGAAAAAGTCAAGCTCCGACTACCATAATGCCACCAAGCTTTCAAGATTTTTTTACCACTGGTTGATGATGTCGCTGCCCCGGGATTTGGCGACTTCGTCCTGTAAATTGAGGAAGCGGGAGCCCACCACAGCAAGCAATTTCAGCATCACTTCGTACCCGATGGCCGCATCCTTTTTAAAAAGCTCGAGGAGGGCATCCCTTTCGACCTTCATTACTCTGCAGGTCCTTGTGGCACAATAGGCAGATAGCCTGTACTTGTGAGGAGGAACGAGACTCGACCATCCAAAAATCATCGCCTCCGTTAGCGTGCTGATCTTAGTGTCCGGCAATGCAGAGCGGCCCGGTAATTCCCAATGCAGCGCTACCTGCCCCTCCATGACAGCCCAAAGATAGCGGGGTTTTTCACCGGCAGCAAAAATCCTGTCATTTCGTGAAAATTCAGCTTCCCGGCAATAATTTTGAACCGCAGTCAGCTGGTCGTCATCCAGATCCTTGAATACCTCGACTTTTTCAAGGAAATCGAGAGTTACCATCCACTCCTCCTTTTAACTGAGCCGGTCGGCTATAATCGGGAACCAGCACAGCTGCAGCTATACAGATTTCCGTGTTTAGTGATACAGGTTCCTGGTGTCAGGAAATCAGCGGTTCCAGGTGCCGGTGTTCAGGCAAGCTTATATTTTTCCTGCACCTGGCCTTTGAGAAGATGTTCTCTGAATACCTGCCGGATCTTTTCCGGCGTCATCTTCTGGTAAATGATCGTCTCTTCCCCGTCTATTTCGACGGTGACATTTGGCTCGCTTCCGCATTTGCCGATACAGCCGCCCGACTCGACTTTGATGTCCTGCCGCCCGGAATCGTAGAGTTCTTCCATAAGGGCTGTCATTACCGGTCTGGCGCCAGCCGCAATGCCGCAGGTGGCCAGATGAACCGTTACTTTTATTCCGGCAACAGGCGGGCCTGTGGCTGAATTTTGCAATTGATGAAAATGCATGCTGGCTACGCCCGTAAGATTGGTAATAACCCTGTATCCCATCCGGGCATCTTTTTCAAAAAGGCCGAGCAGAAAGCCATTTTCGATTTGAATAATTTTACATGTTCGACTTGCACAATACGCGGACAGTTTGTATTTTTTTGGCGGCACGAAACTTGACCAGCCGAGGGTTTGGGCGGTGGTTATCGAAAATATGGTATTTTTGGCCGAAGCCTCGCGACCCGGCAAATCAAACCTGAGGTCGACCTGCCCATCGGCAACGATCCAGAGGCGGTCCGAGTCTTCTCCTTCGGCAAACAACCTGTTTCCGATATGATATTCTTTCTCCTGGCAACCTTTTTCAATTTTTTTGAGCTGATCGTCACCGAGCCCTTTGAAGATATCGACGCTTTTTAAGAATTTTAAAACGACCATCGGGTCCTCCAATTCAGGCTAATTCGGCCTCCCGGGTTGATTCTTCCATGCCGGCACGCAGATTGCTTGATATGGTGTCCTTATTATAGCAGGTCAGGCAACAATACAAGCATCTTTTGCTTTCCGCCTGCGCTGCATCTTCGGCCAGGACCTGATCCACCTCATCAAACCCGCAGATTCGTGTTTCGGCGGGTAATTCCGGCATGGGGGCTCTCGGGGATCTGATGATTCCCTGCACCTGGTCGAAAATGGTTTCGGATATCATTTCCTTGCCCAGTTCTTTCGGTTCGGCAACGACCGGCCGGCCCGTTACATATTGGTGAATGGATCGGGCTGCCCGCCGCCCGCCGCCAATGGCCTCGACAACCAGGGATGGACCGGTAGCCGCATCCCCCGCGGCGAACACATAAGGGATATTGGATTGCAGCGTGTCCGTATTGACATCGATGGTATTCCAGCGGGTTGTTGCCAGTTCTTTCAGCCGCGTCTGAGCTTCTTCGGTAAAAGAAACATCCGGCGATTGGCCGATGGCCGTAATGACCATATCTGTTTCCAGCAGCGTTTCCGAACCTTCCACCGGGACCGGTCTTCTGCGGCCGCTGGCATCCGGCTCACCCAGCTTCATTTCAAGGTATTCGAGATGCGTGACATTGCCGTTTTCATCGCCTTTGACACTCACGGGGGCGGCCAGAAATTTAAATTCAACCCCTTCATGTTCGGCAGCCTCTATTTCCACCTCATTGGCCGGCATTTCGCTGCGCGTGCGGCGATAGACAATATAAACTTTTTCAGCTCCCAGGCGAATCAGATTCCGGGTGCAGTCAATGGCCGTATTGCCGCCGCCGATAATCGCCGCCGTCCGGCCGATAGGCAGGCGCTCGCCGGCGGCCAGGCGGGATAGAAAATCAATTCCGGTATAGCAGCCATTGAGATCTTCGCCTTGTACCCTTAGACTCGAATCTTTCCAGGCGCCAATGCCCAGAAAAATGGCATCGAATCCGGCGGCAACGAGAGAGGCCAGGTCAAAATCATGGCCGAATTTTACATGGGTGTGATATTTAACACCCAGATTCAGAATCCCTTCGATTTCCCAATCAAGAACTTTTTTGGGAAGCCGGTATTCCGGGATGCCGTATCTGAGCATACCGCCCAGTTTCGGCATGGCCTCAAATATGGTGACGTCGTGTCCCAGCCGCTTGAGGAAAAAGGCGCAGCTTAATCCGGCCGGACCACCGCCGACAATGGCGATATGCTTGCCGGTGGGGGCTGCAACCGATATGGGCAGCCGCTTGCCGCTATTCATCTCATAATCGGCTACAAAACGCTTCAGTTGGTTGATGGAAACCGGTTCGTCTTCAATGCCTCTGCGGCAATTCGTCTCGCAGGGGTGCGGGCACACCCGGCCGCAAGCCAGCAGAAAGGGGTTGCGTTCTCTGATGGTGTTGACAGCTCCTTCGTAATCTCCCTGGCGGATCTGATGGATATATTTGGGTATGTCAATTTCAGCCGGGCAGGTTTGCCGACAGGGCGCCAGGCAGTCGCTGGATTGGTTGAAATGAATCAGCCGCTCGGATGCGGTTCTTACTCTGATAATATCCTTGGGGCAGGCCGTCTCACAGGCACCGCAGCCCACACATTTTTCTTCATCGACAATCGGAAAGCCCTCCGGCCCCATTTTTACGGCATCGAACAGGCATGCCTTGATACAATCGCCAAATCCGAGACATCCGACACCGCATTCGCGTTGCCCCCCGTATAGCGCAGCCTGGGCTCTGCAGCTGTTGACCCCGAAGTAATAATATTTATCCGGGGCCCGGTTCCCACCGGAGCATTCGTTGTATGATAGCGGTGGTTCAGCCAGACCGACCTCAACGCCCATTACTTGAGCGGCTGCATTGGCCGAATCGGGTCCACCGACGATACAGACATTGGGCGCGGCTTGCCCGGCCACGACCGCGACGGCAGCCGCCGCACATCCTGCATAACCGCATCCGCCGCAGTTCGCTCCGGCAAAGCAGGATTCCACTGCAGCAATGCGGGGGTCTTCGTAAACATAAAATATTCGTGATGCAGCACTCAAAATAGCACCGCAAAGCACACCCAGGCCCAGCATGAAGAGTGTTCCCTCGATCATAGAATCTCCTTGATAGATGACGACGATGCATTTGCAAAAAGAGACTCATATATCATCTTGTATTTTAAATTTCAAGCCTTGCTTGCATAATTATTTTTGCTGTAATATCAGAGCGTTTTGTTAGTAAAGACAAAATCGAAAGAACAAAGCGACAACCCGGATTCACAGGCTGAAATCCGGGATCCTAAACTTTTTGCCGCTAGCTTTGCGCCGGATTATGTACAACAGGTAATGAAAAAATATCGGATGGATAAAATCGGATTAAAAGGGCAGGCGACAAGCACCGGGATGGCGGCTGCCTGTGCCTGCATCTCTATGCAATATCGAGTGGTGATGTTGGTTTCCCCTGTTTGGCTTTTTGAAATTCACGCCATAGGAAGGATTTTTTGATGCCGTGATCGATAAAATCCCAGGGAAAAATTTCATCCTGGTTTCTCTCGCGATGAACATAAAAATCCGGATTCAAGGGCACTGCCTTAAGCGTCTGAGCCCAGTTGCCCCTGTTTTGATGCGCCAATATCAGCATATCGGCCACCCGGCGATCTCCGCGGGAAAATAGCGCCTGAATATATGCCCAGCGCGGTACATCCGCATGTACGCGCATGTTTGCGACCCGGTTCAACTCCCTTTTTAGCCTTTTAGCCTTCTTTTTCAAGGCCGCTGTTTCATCCATTGCGGCCCATTGAAAGGGGGTAAATGGCTTGGGCACAAACGAATTGAGACTGATGGTTATTTCTCCGATTCGCTTTCTTGCCCGGCTCGATTTCAAAAAATGATGCTTGATGCGTTTGCAAAGCGTGATGATTCCATCTACATCAGCTTCCGTCTCGGTCGGCAACCCCACCATAAAATAGAGTTTCAAATTGGGAATGCCATTTTCGACCAGTGCTGCAGCAGCTTCGAGCACGTCTTTTTCGGTGATGCCCTTGTTGATTACCGCACGCAGGCGCGCTGAGCCGGCTTCGGGCGCGATGGTGGCCGTTTTAACCTTGCTCTGTTTCAATACTGCCAGAAGCCCGGCGGACAGGCGATCGGCCCGCAAAGAACTGAAAGAAATCCGCAAGCGAGCATCGGTCAACCGCCCGCACAATGACTGGATGCCCGGCAGATCGGATACGGCAGCGCCGACCAATCCAATGGTACTGGTGATCATGGCACCGTCAGCAATGCTTTTTTCAATCAATTCTATCGGCCTGAAACGAACCGGCCGGTATATAAACCCTGCGGCGCAAAACCGGCACCCATGGGGGCAGCCGCGACCGACTTCGATCAAAAAAGTTTCATCGAAAGTCGTATGCGGCGTTATGACGGCACTGTGTGTGGAGACCTCATCGAGGTTTTTGAGCGACACGCGCTTTATCTTTGGAGGTACATCCTCTGTTGGCGCGAAAGTCTCGATAGCGCCTTGCCGCTTATATTGAGCCTCATAAAAACCGGGTACATAGGCGCCCGTCACGTTTTGAGCAAGCCGTTTCAAAATCGCGTGTTTGGGTTGACCGGTTTCAAAAACATTCAGAAACTGGGGCAGCAGGACCTCTGCCTCGCCAATCAGAAAGCAGTCGATAAATTCGGCAATGGGTTCAGGATTCAGAAAACAGGCCACACCTCCGGCGATGATCAGGGGATCGCCATCGCCCCGATCGGAGGTGCGCAAGGCCAATTTTGCCATTTCCAGGATCGAGAGGATATGTGGGAAATCGTTTTCAAAGGAAAGCGAGAAGGCCAGAATATCGGCATGGGCAAGAGGCCTTCCGGATTCGAAGGTCCTCAGTTGGATTTCGGTGCCCGGGCGGCCGTCGGGCAGAAATACCCTTTCGCAGACGACCTGGTCGAACGCATTGAGCAGGCGATACAGGCTTTGAAAGCCCAAATTGGACATTCCGATAGGGTAGTAGTTGGGATAGGCAAGGGCGATACGAATTTTACCCCGCCATGATTTTCGGATCGTACCAATTTCGGATTCCGCATATTTTGATTGCTGGCTGTTGATCGTTGAAACCATGTGATGTCCGTTGTCCCGCTCTGGCTGGATCAGGAATCCGCCGGCAAATAAAATATCGCTGAATATTTTTATAGTGATTGTCAAAAAACGTTCCGGTTAGGGGTGTTTTCTTTGCTGCAATCACTTATGCCGCCACCCTTTTATCGGAACATTAATATGACAAACGGTATGGCTGCCGGCCGCGCGCAATTGTTGAAAAACGCCTTGTCGGGAAATTTAATCCATCCCCAATTAACAATAAAATGAGGATTCTCCAATTCCAGTCAACACATAGAGACAACATTTGATCAGAAAACGGACAAAAACTGCTGCTTGGATAAATAATTCTCCTCGGGGCCGATCAATTCCAAAACCCGCAAAATTCACCGTGGGCTTCCGATTTGCCGGCGATGGAACAGGAGAAGAATCTAATCGGCCTTTCTTCTCAAAAATGTCGGAGAATCGAGATCGTCAAAATCCATGACCAGTCCTTTAGGCCCTCTATAGGTGGCTCCGGAGGATTCACCCACTGCCCTTTGTTGGCGGATAAATGTCGGCTCGTCAAGATTAACGATATCTCTTTCCAGATCGGCCGGAGTGATATCCCGGACCTTGCCCCGAAGGGACTGCTGGAGGTGACTCTGTTTTTCGACTTCTTGCTCGGTTCCGATTCCGGTCGCGATGACGGTCACTCGCATCTCATCGCCTAAACTTTCATCCACGGAGGTGC
>Ga0209536_100005926_pt1 | contig 18856 bp, 15 predicted proteins | sample DeeMarSeWOR28_12_FD_187461 | JGI IMG/M metagenome (GOLD analysis project Ga0209536, IMG submission 187461) | Marine sediment microbial communities from White Oak River estuary, North Carolina - WOR-2-8_12 (SPAdes) (version 2) | ecosystem: Environmental > Aquatic > Marine > Intertidal zone >... | reverse complement strand
CCGCCCACGCCCAGTCTTCCAAGCCCAACATCATCGTCATCATGCCTGACGACGTAGGCTATTGGAACGTGAGCGCTTATCACGACGGCATGATGGGCGGCAGCACGCCCAATATCGACAGGATCGCACGAGAAGGCGCGCTGTTTACGGACGCCTACGCTCAGCAATCCTGCACCGCCGGGCGCTCCGCCTTCATCACCGGGCAGTCACCTTTCCGCACCGGACTGCTGAAAGTCGGGCTCCCGGGAGCGAGGCAGGGACTTCAGGACCGAGATCCAACGATCGCCGAGCTCCTCAAGCCCATGGGCTATACGACCGCGCAGATCGGGAAGAACCATCTCGGTGATCGCAACGAGTACCCCCCCACCGTGCACGGCTTTCTCGAAACGGTGCTCGCGCATCGCCAGGCCGCCGCCCTTCGCCCCCACGCACTCGTGCGCGGGGCCGATGCCGAGCGGACGGCGGAGCGACTCGAGGCCGCCATTGCCGCGTTTCTTTCCGAGGACCCCCTGCTTCCTCGACTCGGGTGCGTGTTCGTGCGCGCGGTGGAGCGGATCGGCCGCCGGCTCTTCCAGCACGGGCTCATCGAGCTGCGCGGAACGACTCCGTTGACCCGTCGCGGCGGCCTGCTCCTGGACGGTTGCGTCGCCGAGGTGCGCCATTCTGTACGAGATCCTTGGTTTCGGAGTGACTAAAGGATTCTGAGATAGCCGCGCGGCGCTCGCAATGACTGAAGTATAAGACATGCCACTTAATCAGATCTTACAAGATGACATTATTTGTAATCCTAGCACCTTTTTTAGTCTGTGCTTTGCTTAGCTTGCAGATTTTGACAACTCTTACTAACAACCTCTCTCCGGCTGTTGTATTCCAAAATATTTGCGCAACAATAAGCATTATTTATAGACAAACTATCCTCACTCTTTGATCTAACTTATTGATAGCATTTATAGTTAGCCGCGTTACCCAATACCGTCATCGACTCTTCAATCTGTTTTTCTTTTTGCTCCCATTGCCGGTTTCCCGCGTTTTTAATTGTCCGATGCATTTCCAGGGAATAAAGCTTGGGCGAGGTATGTTTACGATAAAAACTGGACAGATTCTAACAGACCAAATGAGATATTCATTCTCTTAATACACTAAGTTGCGCGAAAGTTAATTTTTTCGGACACATATCAAAAAGCGATAGGAACGCGACATCTGCAAGAAACCGGGATGCTTTCTTGACAGCAAGGACTTGTTTTGAGGGGCAGCCAAATTTCCCTGAAAAACAATTTCTACTCAGACGGGATGCGCACCAGCGCGCATGAAATTGTAGATGTACATAGGATTTTTAGGGAGGTAAAATGAACGTTCACGCTCAAAATTGCGCCTATATTGGCGCCGTTGTGCTTACGCTGATTTTTTCAGGGTGTTCGAGTGATAGTAGCCAACCTTCGGCAACCGAAGACAACATAACCACCTTACCCAGCGCTCTTAGCTCCGACCAGCAAGCCTTTGCGGATTCCATCTATCCACTCCTAAGCAAACATTGCAGTTCCTGCCACAGCGATAAAAGCACTAAAGATATTGAACTGGCCAAATTTTCTCATAGCGATGTTATTTTGGCTTATTCCGTCGTCATCAATCGCGACTTAGTGGACAGAGACTCCCCCGAACAGTCCCGGTTTGTCGAAAAACTCGTCGAAGATAAACATTTCTGCTGGTCCGACTGCGCGGACAATGGGGCAACAATGGCCAGCAATATTGCCCGGTGGAATGACTTGTTGGCAAACAGCAGTGGCAGCGACAATATTCAGGATGCAAAATCCAGCGTACAAGCATTTAGTGAAACTTTGCATCCACTCATGACCCAACACTGCGCTAATTGTCATGATGGCTCCACTAACTTTTCCGCGTTTGCCTCACCAGATGCCGAAACGGCTCACGAAATCACTTTAAACCGGGCGTTAGCCGATCTAAATGATCCAGGCGCTTCTGAGTTAGTCAGCTATCTTGCGGACAAACAACATAACTGCTGGTCTGATTGCGCCAGCAACGCCCAACGCACCGAAAGCGCAATTACCGAGTGGAAACAATTGTTGGCCACTACGCCGAATCCAGGTGGCAATAATACTCCCATAGCGGTCAACGACAGTTACTCTACACCGGCAAATGTCGTTCTACTTACCGGAAATGTCTTGTTGAACGATTCAGACGCCGACAACGATACATTGGCAATCAGCGCGTGGGATACTCGATCGCGTCAAGGCGCCAGAGTAACCAACAACCTTAACGGTACATTCGAATACACCACTGTCACCGGCTTTATTGGCACCGACTTCTTCTCCTATACCATCAGTGACGGTCGAGGTGGTTCAGATAATGCGACAGTAACTATTACGATAAGCCCAACCCTCGGCCCCATCGCGGTCGATGACAATATCAAAACCAATCAAAACACGCCGATCACCATTACCACCCTACTTACTAACGACATTGAAGCCTCAGGATCTGCATTAACATTGGTTTCAGTAGACAACCGATCGCAAAACGGCGGCATAGTCATTTTGAACGGAAGCAATGCTGTGACCTATACACCACCTACCGATTTAACCGGACTGGATCGCTTCAATTACACCGTTTCCAATAATCAGGGTGTTGCCACCGGCCAAGTCACTGTAGACATCAACGCCCAACCCATTGCCGTCAGCGACGCGGTGTATACCTATGTCAATACCACGGCGAACACCGGTAACATTTTACTCAACGACCAGGATACAAACGGTGATGTCTTGATTGTCAGCGCTTTTGATAGTGCCAGTGCGCAAGCCGGGTCGGTGTCTTACAATGGCGATGGATCATTCAGCTACGAGCCACCCGATAATTTCGAAGGCAATGACAGTTTTGACTATATCATTACCGACGGCCGTGGCGGATCTGCTACCGCAACGGTAAATATAGCCGTCATCAATCCCGTGCTGCGCGATGACAACCGCTTCCTCGCCTTTTTAAATCAGACATCACCTTTATTTACGGAAGACGCTAACACCGCAAGAGCGTATTACCGGGCGGTTGACCCTCTTGACCAACGCACCACCCTACAGGCCTGGCGAGCGCTCAATGGATTTAATATCGGCGCCGATGCCTTTGCGATCTATATCAATAATAATGACCTTGGTTTTGCACGGCGTATGTTTGTTCGCACCGATCCTATTACCGGTGTGGTTTCCTCCTATGTTGAAAACTACGGTACCCTCGATGATGCGCTGAATGAAGAGGGTCTTATAGCAACGGTTGCCATGGAGCACACTGTCGCCCCGGGGCAAGATCCTTTGGATTTAGACGCGCCGCGTTTCTCTACCTTCTATGTTTTCGATGGCAATGACAATCGCGACCTTGGCGCAGACCTTGATGGTCGTGGCTTCAAGTTTGTTCCCGGGTTATGTAACACCTGTCACGGTGGCCGACCTAAAGCACTGGTGAACGGAGTTTATCCCGATGGCGGTGATACCGGAGCCGGCTTTATCCCCTGGGACTTGGATACTTACTTATTTGAAGATGCGACTGCCGCTGTCAGCCGCACGCAACAAGAAAGCCAGTTTAAAATATTCAACGAAACCGTATTGCGCACCAATCCCACCTCAGCCCAGCGTGAACTCATAGAAGGTTGGTATGGTGGACCTAATTTGCCGGCAAACGCGTTTAATGGCGGCTTTGTACCGGATGGCTGGTTGCCGCCTTCTGCACCGGCCAATGCAACACAACTCTATATTCAAGTAGTCGGACCCAGTTGCAGGGCCTGTCATGTGATGCGCGGCTCGGATCTACAAAATGATATTGATTTTGCCAGCTATGATAAATTCGCGTCCTACAAACACCGGATCGAAACACTGGTGTATGACGAAGGCACCATGCCGTTGGCATTGCGCACCTTCGACAGATTCTGGATAAATGACACCATCCCGGAAACGTTAGCTGAATTCCTGGATTCATCCAAGATCCTTGAAGACGATGAATTGCTCACACCTGGCCGCCCCATAGCCAACCCGGGACCATTCCGTGAAGAAGCGTTAGGCAGAGTCGACTTAAACGGTAACGGCAGTTTGTTTATCGGTGGCACTACCCCATTCTTTTGGGCTTTGGTTTCAAGGCCAGCGGAAAGCCGAGCGGTAATGCAAAATGAGGATCAAGCCGATGCGTTCTTTATTGCTGACGTCCCAGGCGACTATATCGCTCAACTGGTTGTCAACGACGGTATCGGCAACACTCCCGCCAGTCCGCCAGGAGAGGTATTTATTAGAGTTTCTGGTGCGCTGCGCAATACGTCTTTTGTCAGCGATATTGCTCCTATCTTTGATGAATGCGCTGTCTGCCACTTGGGTTTTGACAATCCCAGGTTCAATAACTTGGGCATCTTGTACGACAACGTCATCAGTTTTGTTAATTCAAACGACCCCATCAACAGTCCCATCCTCACCAAGCCATCCGGCAAGCATCATGCTGGAGGTACTATTGCCGGATTCGAAACAGTCAACAGCGAAAAATACAAATTAATACTTCGCTGGATACTGGAGGGTGCCCCCGACAATTAAAAGAGTTTAACTGTTTAGTACTGCCCCCAGCGATATAGCTGGGTCGCGGCCGATCCATTACCCTCCATGGGTCGGCCATCCTAAACCAAGCACGCTATCGTAGAAACACATTCTTTTTGGGAGAACCGTCATGAGAACGCTTTTGGTCATTAAAAAACGCACACTAAATCTATCTAAGTTCGTCAATGTTGAATTGTATTGCAACGCCTCTTGCCAATTTTGCAAATTGACAAGAGCGCTGTTTCAGGAAAAAGGCATTAACTTCACTGAGCACCGTATAGATCAAAACAAAGACCTAAAAGACGCCATGATCAAGCGCTGCAATAAAAACTCCATTCCACAAATATTCATTAACAACACTCATATCGGCGGTTTCGACGATTTAGTGCAACTAAACGAAAGCAAACAACTGGACGTGCTCTTAGGGCTAACCACCAATAACGACGCATCTCAAAGCAACGAATCCTCGCGAAGAAAAACCATCGTCGTTGGGGAGTAAGCGTTGATAAAACCAATTACATTTTAGTGGGAGAAAACAGTGAAAAAGCTATTTGCACAGAAAAACATTATTTTAACGATAGTAATAGTGATTAACCTAGTTACAGCGTTCGGATGCAGCAGCAAAGACAATGTCAGATATGACGCTTACAACGGCGTTAGCAGCGACGGAAAATCGGAAGCGATCAAAAAAGATAAATATCGCACTGGTTATCAGGAAAGATATCAAGACTTTTACTAGAGTCACAAATTCGGAACCAAAGGACATATTGAGGACGCACACATCATGAAACACACTTGTTCTAACCTATATATTATCGTAACTTTGGGATTTCTATATGCCTGCGGCGGCAGCGGGTATGACGATTCCCCCAATGATACCCAAACGCCCAATACGCTGTCGTTAACGGTTAAGCTGGATGGTTCACAACAAGTTCCGCAACCGGTGCAAACGGCGGCCATTGGGACTGCTGAATTGGTGCTCGACCAAGAAACCGGAGCACTGAGCGGCCGCCTTACCGTGTCAAATCCCAGCTCAACGATTACCGCGGCTCACATACACCAAGCTATCGCAGGCTACAATAGCATTCCTTTTCTACCCCTACAAAAGAGTGAGACGGACAATAATGTTTGGAATATACCCCCCGATACAGTACTTAGCAGTAATGAAGTGGAATCACTGTTAATGGGCGGTATGTACATCAATGCGCATTCCGCCAATCATCCAGCGGGAGAAATTCGAGGGCAAATAGTGGGCGGTGGCGCCGAAGTGATACAGGTAAAACTAGCCGGAGCGAATGAGGTACCTTCGATTGATTCCTCAGGCGACGGTGTGGCTTTTGTTACTCTAAACAAAGCAACTGCCCACTTAAATGTCATCGTTCACATTAACAACTTGATCGCCACAAACGCTCATATCCATCAAGGATTCGCCGGAGCCAATGGATCCGCAGTTGTAACACTGAATGAAAACGTTGATGACAATTTCATATGGGAGGCCACCGCCACATTGCCTGAAGAACATCTCGATGCTTTGTTGAACGGCGAAATGTATGTAAATGTGCATACCGCGGCAAACCCCGGTGGCGAAATACGAGGACAAATACTTATGCCCTCTTTCAGCTTTATCCAAAAAACGGTTTTTAACGCCAAGTGCATTAGTTGCCACAGCGGCGCAGGTGCATTGGGTGGCTTGCGATTAGATGACGGTAACACGTACTCACGTTTGGTATTTAGTGCAAGCAAACAAAATTTAGCGTTGGATCTTGTAGCCCCCGGGGATCCGGATAACAGTTATTTAATTCACAAGCTTGAAGGCACAGCAAGCACCGGTTTACAAATGCCACCCAGTGGCGACCCGCTAGAAGAAATCGTCATTGATAATATTCGTCAATGGATCGCCCAAGGCGCTGAACATAACTAGAAAACCCAAACACAATCTCCTCTGACCAGTCCTGCACTGGGTGTGTAGCCGGCCCTTATTTTGGGCCGGTTTTTATGAGTTATCTATTTCGGTGTATCGTGACCAACAAATATCAATTCATCGATGGAAAAACCTAGATCTTGCGCTTTAGCTACCAAACGATCAACTATCTGTTTATCAATGTTTGGATCCCTAGCCAAAATCCACAAGTAAGATTTATCCGGACCGCACACCAACGAATATTGATAATTCTGTTTATCCAACTCAATGATGTTGTAACCGCCGTAAAACGGCCCAAAAAATGATACCTTCAATCGGCCGATAGAAGACTCTCCCACAAAATACGCTTTGCCTTCCGCTTCATCCCATTCATTCTTCTTGGCGTTAAAACCTCTGTTAATAACTTTTACACCACCATCATCACGCATACTGTAGGTCGCGGTGACTTGCATCAGCCCTCGTTCGAAAGAATGATCCAAACGGGCAATCTCGTACCAAGTGCCGAGATATCTATTCAACTCAAATCCATCAATGGGTTGTACATTGTCCGGAATGCTTACACAACCATATATAATCTCAACAGAAACAATAAATATTATGTATACGCGCATTTTTTTCATTTGTAATCCCATACGAAGTGCAACTCAAGCATTCACGCTTTTCAGATTTGCCACATAGGCTGTTTCATAAAATATTTATAAGCATAGTGCAACAAGTGCCGGGAATCACCCGACGGCGCCGGATTTCGCTGTTTATTGGTATGTTCAATTTCATGTAATCGTACCTCCTTAATCCCAAGAGTCGTGCGACCATGCAGCCGTCACTGACGTTCAGAACGGCAAGCATCGTTCCAGGGATCTATCATTTTTTCGCTATCTAAATGATTTAAAACGTATTTTTTACTGCTACAAATTAAAACAATTGTTTGAATTAATAAAACAATTGTTTTAGTATGTCACACCGTTAAAAACTGCCAATGGTGAGCGTAATGAGTAGGCAACGACAACGACTGGACTCAGAAAGCAGTGAGACCAGAAGCCGGCTTTTGAAAGCCGGGATACGCCTGTTTGCGGAAAGCGGATTCAAGGGAGTATCTGTACGAGAGCTTTGTGCGGAAGCCGAAGCCAATGTCGCCGCGGTGCAGTATCACTTCGGGGGCAAAGAAGGACTTTATCGGGCCATATTTGAAGATACGCTGGAAGAAGATGATTCCCGCTTCCGAACGGCAATGGACAACATTAACACCGTAATTGACAACGCCAATGGCGATCGCACTCAGCTTAGCCTCGCACTAGAATTATATATCAAAAGTTTTTTTGCCCGCTTTCCACTCGACGAACACAAGCGCTGGTTCAGTGTATTGGTCTTACGCGAATTATCGTTTCCCGGCCAGGGATTTGATCTGATTTACGAGCGACGCGCAAAACCATCACAACAAGTGCTGACCCGCATTGTGGCGGCATCGGATGGTATTGATGAAAACTCCGAATCGGCACGCCTGCAAGCCCATGCGCTTATCGGCACTATCATGGGCGTTATCATTTCGCGCAATATTCTATTGCGTTCGATGCAGTGGCAGAGTTACACACCAGAAAATCTAACTAGCTTATTTGACGTCATTAGCAAACTACTCTACAGCGCCTTGTCACTAACAGCACCGCAATCCATGCAACCTTCGGGAGATGCGTCATGAATACAAGATTTTCTAAACTCCTGATGTTGATCGTCTTAATCAGCTTATTCATCCCATCCTTTGTGCTGGCTGAGGCCAACACCAAACCAGCTGAGCAAATACGCAAAGCCAGTGCAGTGTTAACCGTTACTACGGTAACACCAAAGCGGGAACAATGGTCGCTTAGCCAGTTTGCCAATGGTGGACTATATGCTTGGCAGGAAGCTATCATTGCCGCGGAGACCAGTGGTTTACGCATTACTCGATTGTTCGCAGATGTGGGCGATGAAGTAAAGCGCGGGGAGAAACTGGCGCAATTGTCACAGGATTTGGTAAAAGCGGATCTAGCCCAAAAAGAAGCATTAGTGGCCCAAGCCAAAGCCGAACTTGCCGAAGCAGAAGCCAATGCCAAACGCGCCATTGAAGCAAAAGGCAGCAATGCTTTCTCTGAACAACAAACCACTCAATACCTGATTGCGCGGGATAAAGCCAAGGCTGGTCTGGCTGCTGCCGAGGCTCAATTGAAGTCACAACAAATTCACCTGCAACAAACCAATATAGTTGCAGTGGATGACGGCGTGATCTCATCGCGCAGCGCAACCCTTGGCGCAGTAGTACAAACCGGCAGCGAGCTGTTTCGCCTGGTCCGGCAAAACCGCTTGGAATGGCGCGCGGAATTGATGGCTGAGCAATTGGTGCAAATCCGTCCCGGGCAAAAAGTCTATATTAATCTCAACAACGGCGAATTGATAAACGGCACAGTACGGGTACGCTCCCCGACCATCGATCCTGACTCCCGTAAAGGGCTTGTCTATGTGGACCTGCCAACCAGTGAATCCGCGCGCCCCGGCATGTTTGTTCGCGGTGAAATCCAATTGGGTGAAAAAGAAGCACTCACTGTGCCTGAGTCGGCACTTGTGATGCGTGACGGTTATTCCTATGTGTTTGAACTGGACGCGAACCATCGAGTGTCGCAGCGCAAGGTGGTTACCGGCCGCCGCGCTAATCGCCGGGTGGAAATTCTAGAAGGACTGGACGCCGACGCGATCATTGTTGCCACCGGTGGCGCGTTTCTCAATAGCGGTGATACAGTGATTATTGCTGAAATCAACAAGCAGAACTCCGGGGAAAACCTGCAATGAATGTATCGGCCTGGTCTATTCGCTACCCCGTTCCGGGAGTTTTACTCTTTGCTTTGTTGAGCGTACTGGGGATCAGCAGTTTTAAATCGTTAGGCATTCAAAACTTTCCGGATATTGAACTGCCCAGTGTGGTCGTTACCGCTACTCTTGAAGGCGCAGCGCCGGCACAACTGGAAACCGAAGTCGCGCGCAAGATAGAAGATCAAATTGCAACCCTGGGCGGTGTGGAGCATATACGTACCACCATCACCGACAGTACCGCAACGATTGTCGTCGAATACAATATCGATCAGGACACCGAGTCGGCATTAAACGATGTGCGAAATGCTGTTGACAGTGTGCGCGCCCAACTGCCCGGTGACTTGAATGACCCGGTGGTTTCCAAAATCACTACCACGGGTAATCCCATTATCACCTTTACCGTACAGTCGGATCATATGGACGAAGAGGAACTGTCCTGGTTCGTGGACAACGAAGTGGCCAAATCAATGTTGGCCGTTGAAGGGATCGGCGCTTTTTCACGGGTCGGTGGCGTGGATCGTGAAGTCAGCGTAGATCTTGATCCGGTGAAGATGGCGGCACTGCGAGTCACACCGGCTCAAATCACCTCCCGCTTAAAAGAAGTCCAGCAGGATGCTTCCGGAGGTCGGGGCGATATAGGCGGCGCCATCCAGTCGGTGCGCACCCTGGCGGCACTACATAGCACTCAAGAAATTGCCGCACTGGAAATTCCGCTGGGCGGTGGCCGCAGCGTGCGATTGGGGGATATTGCTAACGTGCGTGATAGCATAGCTGAACGCAGCACTTACACCTTTCTCGACAGCAAGCCTGTTATCGGCTTTAACATTACCCGTCTGCGCGGCGTAAGCGAAGTAGCGCTGGCCGATCGCGTGCGCAAGGTGGCTGAAGATTTACAAAAACAGTTTCCACAAGTCTCTATCAAGGAAGCCTTCAATATCGTTGATGCGGTTGAAGACAACTACCAAGGCTCAATGGAGTTACTGTATGAAGGCGCCATATTGGCGATACTGGTGGTGTTTTTGTTTTTACGCGACTGGCGCGCCACCATAGTCTCCGCCACCGCTTTGCCTTTATCGATAATTCCCACCTTCATCGTGATGAACTATTTGGATTTTAGCCTCAACGTTCTCACTTTACTGGCTATGGCCCTGGTGGTGGGTATCCTGGTGGATGACGCCATTGTTGAAATCGAAAATATCGTGCGTCATTTGCGTATGGGCAAAAAGCCGCTGCAAGCGGCAATGGAAGCGGCGCAGGAAATCGGATTGGCGGTTATCGCCACCACCATGACCTTGGTTGCGGTATTTCTACCAACGGCTTTTATGGGCGGGATTCCCGGCAAGTTTTTCAAACAATTTGGCATCACCGCCGCCGTGGCCGTATTAACTTCCTTACTAGTGGCACGCTTGCTGACGCCCATGATGTCAGCCTATTTTCTTAAACCACATCCAACGCACCACGGTCAAAGCAAACTGAAAACCCATTATCTGGGCTGGATGAAATGGTGTCTAAATCATCGCAAGACCACCATGTTGTTTGCCTTGCTGTTCTTTATCGGCTCATTGGCACTGGTGCCTTTATTACCCAAAGGATTCCTGCCCGCGGCGGATCGCAATCAAACCGCCGTAAAACTTGAGCTGGCGCCCGGCAGTACCATTGAAGACACCATTATTACCGCTCAGCAAGCACGTGAATTACTCATGCCCATAGACGACATTTTGAGTATATTCACCGCGGTAGGTATCAGCACCGGACGTGGGCCTTTTGGGGAAGGCGCCAGCAGCGACGTTCGCAAGGCAACGCTGACCATCACCCTCAAGCATCGCAACGACCGGCCGCGCAGTCAGGCTGAAGTGGAAAACGAAATGCGCGAGAGATTAAAAGCCTTGCCTGGTGCACGGGTTTCGGTGGGATTAGGGGGCGCCGGTGAAAAATTCCAGTTGGTGCTGCAAGGTGAAGATACAGAGATGTTAATGCAAACCAGTCGCAGCGTGGAAAACGAACTACGCACCTTGAGCAACATCGGCAACATCACCTCAAGCGCCAGCTTGCAGCGCCCGGAAATTCATATCGTTCCCGACTTCGCCCGCGCGGCTGATCTGGGAGTGACTTCCGCTGCATTGGCCAATGCCATCCGCGTGGCAACCGCCGGCGATTACGAAGTGAAACTGCCCAAACTCAATTTACCTCAGCGGCAAATTCCGGTTCGAGTCCGTTTACAGGAAGATGTGCGCCAAGATGTTGAAGCCATCAAACAAATACGGGTTCCAGCCAACAGTGGCGAAGTGCCTCTATACGCCATTGCCGACATCCGTCTGGACAGCGGTCCAAGCCAGATAGACAGGCTGGATCGCAAACGCAATGTGGCTATTGATGTCGAACTTGCAGGACAACAACTGGGCGATGTGCAGGAACAAATAGATCAGTTGCCATCGCTGCAACAATTGCCACCGGGTATCAGTCAACCCGCTTCAGGGGATGTGGAACGCATGAAAGAGTTATTTGGCAGCTTCGGCTACGCCATGCTAGTGGGCATATTATGTATTTATATCGTATTGGTGTTGTTGTTCCATGACTTTCTTCAACCTGTGACTATACTGGCGGCGTTGCCGTTATCGGTGGGCGGTGCGTTTCTGGGGCTGGTCATAACACACAACGCTTTTTCCATGCCTGCGATCATCGGCTTGTTAATGTTAATGGGCATTGTCAGTAAAAACTCCATTCTCTTGGTGGAATATACGATCAAAGCAAGGCGCGAACACGGTATGGCGCGTTTCGACGCCTTAGTCGACGCCTGCCGCAAACGGGTTCAACCTATCGTCATGACAACTATTGCCATGGGCGCCGGGATGACACCGGTTGCTTTGGGCATCGGTGCCGAACCCAGCTTCCGCTCACCCATGGCGATCGCGGTTATCGGCGGTTTGCTGACCTCAACGTTTTTATCGTTGCTGGTTATTCCGGTGGTGTTCACTTATGTGGATGATTTTTTGCTATTACTGAAGCGGATACTTAAACGTTTTAGCCAGACTCCAGCTGACTACCCGCAAACTACGCATGATACGGTAGCAAGGAATTAAGACTTACTGTTTTGAAATGTCCTCCGGTTCCAGCGAGTCAACAAGAATCCCAACTGTTTCTCGGTTTGTGTTGCAATGCGCTACACTTTGCCGAGCGCCTAAAGCTTATTTACTCAACAAAATACTTTCGTAGTTCGGCGTAAGCAGCTTTGGCAAATCCAATACTATCCTCTGTTATCAGAGCTGCGTTGAGTAAAGATAACCGCAGTGACTGCAGTTTTTCTATTCCGTTTAGTTTTTTGTCAAAAATCTTGTTTTTATAAGTTCGAACCACCTCCGGGATAGCCGCTTGGTGCATGTGCGTTAAGTCCACATAAAGTATATCGGCCACTTCATTCCGATCGCCCATACTTATAGGTTTGGGTAAAGTGATAATGTATGGACCCGGATTGGTAAGCTCTATCGGCGAGGCGACAGAAAGCAAAGTAAGCAGCAATTTTGACAACTCATAGTTTGGTTCGTGAAAAGCCGCATCTCTATCACCCACAGCCGGTATTAAAAATAAATTGAAGTGCGCTTTAGATACATTATCTGGAATACTTTCTGCTCTTACAGTTGAGCCTTGAATGGCCTTTACCAGTTCGAAGTAAAGTGATGACGCCACCGGATTACTTTCATCCCTGCCAACCAGCACATATGAATACGCCGCATAGCCAATATCCTCGAAATCGTGTGCGTACATATATTGCCAAACGTGCGCTGTGGGAGGCTCTTGTGTAGACGGTGACTCAGTTACCTTAGGCTCTGGAGATCGACAACTGATGGCAAATGCCACAATCAAGCCGATAGCTATGAATTGCAGAAATATTTTTCGATTATTTTTCATCATCTTTTCCTTGTTGTTTTTTTACACAATTCATCAGAACGTTTGTCCCTATAGCGAGAATAAAACCACAAAGAGCTATGACAGTAGTAACAGCAGTTAAAGATACTTCAGGGTAAATCCAATGAAAGACAATTGCCAATACAACAATATAAAACAGGGTAAACAAATATAGTCGTTTATTTTTCATCGCGACTTCCTTGGAGTATATTGAGCGTATTCACACGCAGAGTTGCAAAACCAACACTAATTGCTCTCCAAAGGAACACCTAGTGCTTTTAATACTTGCACCGCTTTTTCATCGGCTTGTTTTTCAATCCAGCCAGTTTGAGCGGGGCTATTTATATAATTGTATGCGAATCTATCGATACCCCAATCATAGTATTGATGCACATGATGAAGTTCATGAGCCCACCAGAACAAGTCACTGTCATCGTTTATTGAAGGTTCACGCCCAAATATAATCACATCGCCCATAACCGAAGCGTTTTCACTACCTTTAAAGATTTCTGATCCGTAATTTAGCGCATTCGGCAAACTAAATTCAAAATCTCCGACCATATACCTGGCCTCATTGAGCATCGTAGCCGGATAGTATTCATGCACACGTTGTTTAATATACTCAGGTATGGGCTTTGCGTTTGGATAGTGATGATTTCTGGCAGCTCTCATTGCGGTTGCGACGGGTACAGCGACTAACATTTTAGGATCTTTACCCTTTGCAACCAAAGAGGCGTACTCTATCGTGGATAGTCCCAGGGCATTTGCCCACCTCACCGGGACAACAACGTTCTGAGTTGTTTGCTCCGCAGGTTTCCCACCAGCCTCCCTGGCTAAATCGACCACTACTGAAATTAGTTCTTCGCTAGTATCGTATACCGTTCGCCCAAGTTCTGGTCCGGCGTCACGTGTATCACCTAACGTTACACCCAACTCTTCTTTAATGTTGGGAATTTGTTTCAACCAGCTTTTCGCAGACATAACTGACTGACCAACTTCACTTGAAGCCTTCAGTGGTGAAACTATTACCTTAAATGTGCCTTTAACTGAATCCTGCGCTAAATCCACAACAGAATTTCGGATCATTTCTTTGGCCTGAGTTGTACTCTCCCGATCTGTGCCTCCTGCGTTATTTGCAGAGAGATCCTCTAAAGAGTTTATGAATAGCGCAAACCACAAAAGCACAGAATTTACTACGGTTTTGTATTCTAATTTTTTCAAACCAGTATTCATACGTAGACCGGATCAAGAATAGACATTTAGGACTACGCAATAATAAGGTAGGAAACAAGATTAAACAAACCTCTCACTCATCTCTTATCTATTAAGATAACGCTTGGTTAGTGGACGGGATATGCGCACAAAGTTTCCCGATTAATTATTAGTGTGCGGACTAGCCCCCTGTTGTCCACAACCTGATACAGATCATATTTCACAAAAATTTTTCTTGATAAGCCAACTGCTTGATGTAAATTAGGTCACTTAGTATTACAGCCTACTGATAATCTGATGATAGGTTGATCACACCTTCATCCGCTATTATGTTGCAGATGCTGTAATGTATCACAGACAACGATTGAAATGACTAATATCAAACGCTATGAATCCTGATCGTCTCCTTTTAAACCGTCTTCGGTTGGCGCTGGCTTTGACCTTTGCCGCAGTTGTGCTTTGGGGTTGTGCACCACCAGGATACACCGTTAAAAAAGAACCGTTAGACACTCCACCACCGCTACCCACAACTACCGTCTATTTTTATCCCACTCGCGCTCAATCCGAAGCACAGCAGGATCGCGACCGCTATGAATGTTATTTGTGGGCCGTGAAGCAATCGGGATTTGATCCTGGTCAGGCACAGTTGGCGCCACATCAGCGTATTGAAGTGAAACCGGTGGCACCTCCTGGTGTCGATACTGCAGCAGGCGCGGTGAGCGGCGCTATTATTGGTTCCATGGTCGCGCCCCATCATGACAGAGGCTTTGGCCTGGTGTTCGGAGCGATAACCGGTGCCATGATTGGAGCGGCATCCGATGCCGCTCGCCAAGAGGAAGCGGAACGCATTCAAAGGTACTATGATGTGGAAGAAGCCCGGCGCTATGCGCGACTGGAAAAACAGGCACGGAATTATCAACGGGCGATGACGGCGTGTTTGGAAGGGCGTGGCTATTCCGTGCGGTAATGAGCCAGTTTGATGGCGCGCAAAAATGAATTAATAAGGCAAATAAAGTGATTAATATCGATTGTTAAGGGAATGCTGCAATGAAAAACATTTTTCTCAAATCAGCGGTGTTATTGATCTCTATGGTGGCGTTACTCTCTTTCACCGTTTATGCAGATAAAGGCGGCCATGATCGACATGATAAGGGCGGTCGCCCCGATCATTCCAGAGACGCATCCCCTCCACCGGGTTTCCGCATGGACAAGCGTTACGATCACAACCGGTATTATCCCCCGCCGGATTACCGGATAAAAGTTCTGCCTGATCGGCGCCACATAGTTCATTATCACAACCGGGATTATTTCTATATTAGTGGCGTCTGGTATTTGCCATCCGGTCCGGGTTTCGTGGTAGTGAGACCACCTATGGGTGTTATCGTGCCGATCTTGCCGCCTTTTTACACGACTATCTGGGTAGGCGGTATCCCCTATTATTATGCGAATGATATTTATTATGTCTGGCGCACAGACCTGAATGCTTATGAAGTAACGAGTCCACCTGTCAAGGAGGATGAACCGCCACGTTATGTTGCGGATGAATTGTATGCCTATCCGAAAGAAGGCCAGAGTGAACAACAACAAGCGGATGACCGGTATGCCTGTCATCGTTGGGGTGTCGAACAAACCGGATACGACCCAACACAACCACCAACGAATCTTTCAGTCAGCGAACTCAATAAAAAACGTGCAGACTATAACCGCGCCATGAAAGCCTGCCTGGAAGGTAAAGGCTATAGCGTGCGCTGATATTGGAACAATCAACAAGGATTTGCGAATAATTGCGAATTTGACGTCCAGTTATTTTGTATGCTGCGATGCGGCTAGGCTGGAGAAGCCACATCCCGCCCCCTTTTCTTTAATATGAGGATTAAATACAGTATTACCAAACTATCATCCCCTTACTTCAATGTCGGGTACTGATATCGAACAATAGTAATCGTTATTTATCCATTTATGTGCGTTTTCGCCGCATCATTTGTCTCCTCTATCTAATTAGAGTAGTGAACAGAGCTGTAACTATTTTATGTGACCTTTAAAGACTATGTTGTTCGCAATTTTCTAATTACTCAGCGGCGGTTTTCCTACCGTAGCCTCTATCTGTGGCTTTGGTTTCTCAATTGACGAAAATTTTCTACCCATTTGTGAGAGCAACCGATTCTCTTTATCAAAAATGCTATTTAAGCGCCTTATCCTTATTCTGTTGACTCGCATCAATTGGCAAAATGAAAATTCGTGTATAGTTTATTCATAGATTTTCTTAATAAATAAAAAGCAACATAGCAAATCAGGTGGTTGATTTTATCTCAACATTCACGCAGAACTGAATTAAGTAAATATATGACTAACAATAGCGAAAATGTTTAGTTTACAAATTGGATATGAAGATGAGATTCATTGATACGAAAAAAGTATGTGCATCGTACAAAGTACGTAAACAAGCCATTACAATTGTAATAGTTACGTTGTTTATATTGACTTCATCAGGATGCGTTCCGACGCCAACAAAGCCGGAGGGCAGTCCAGGCACGGTGAAATGGGCCTTTGATTTAAGTACGAACATTTCTGATGAAATATCTCCAGCCATACTCGAAGACGGCACCATCTATGTTGTGGCGGGTTGGAAGTTACATGCAATTGTTGACCAGGGCAACGAAGGCGTGGTTAAAAGCGGTGATTGGCCGTTTGGAGGAACAATATCATACGCTCCAAGCTGTTTATCGGATGACGCTAAAGAAGGTTTACAATCCGTCTCACGCAAAATAACGGGTGTGCCGGTTATTGATCTTGCGCAACGAGTCTATGTAAGCGCTTTTGTTACGGAAACTTGGTGGGAAGATGAAGACAATAGCGGAAAGTGTGAGCTGCCCGAGTGGAACTACAAACGATACAATGTATTATTCGCACTCAATGAAGATGGATCTATTGCATGGTCTATACCAAACACACCATTTGACGCCGGAGCGTTTGATTTTGATCTTATGTATCCGCCGGCGTCTGGTATTGACGGTATCTCCTATGGCGTCACCCAAGACAAACTATACAAATTTTCATTGTCTGGAGAAATTCTGGCTTCTAGGAATATTGGTTTTGTGGGCGGTGCCAGCAACACACCCAGCATTGCGCCCGACGGGCAACTCTATATTGCTTATGGAGACAACCTCTATAAAGTAGATACCCGTTCAAACAATAGTAACAGTTGGCAAGTAGGTCCTCACTTCGAAGCCGACCAAAGTATTACTTCCTTATTAACAGTCGATGAAAATGCAACGGTCTACTTCGCGGCAGGAAACCATTTATATTCTGTTGAATCAAACTTGACCTCCGTTAAATGGCACAAGCACGTACCCGGCCGGCATTGGCGAAACCCCGTGATAGGTGAAGATGGCAATCTATACGTAGCGATAAAAGAAGGAGCGCTTTGGGTATACAACAAGGAAACCGGAGACGACCAATGGAATCATCCCGGAGACGGCGCTGAATTCGTCGAAACGCCACTAATCGGGCGAGGTAATGGTTATATTTATATAGGAGCAAGCAATGGTAAAGTTTGGTTTTTCGATCCCGCTATACAAGCAGACGTAGCCAGCCCCTCGCCCGGTGACAACAATAAAATCGTAAGAGGTTCTCCAGCAATATCTCGTGATGGTACGCTCTATGTTGGTAAAGATGACAATGTTCTTTACGCCATTAATACGGACTCTACAGGATTAGCCAATACTCGTTGGCCAATGTATCGGCGTAACTTATATCATTGGAATGGCGTACGCGAATTGGATGGTGGTAACGGCGATACCTGGTCCAGTGCGTATTCCAAAGTGTTTACCCGCTCACAAGACCTCGACTTGATGCGTGAATATCGCGATGAGTACTTGATCAAGCGTAGTAATACGGGGCGAATCTACGTGGCCAGAATATATCAACACGCGCCGGAGATACTCAATATCTTGAACGAAAATCCGGAATTACTCGACAATGCTAAAACCTTGGTTGATAAAAATGCCCAGGCAATACAAGCAGTACTCAATGGTCAAGCCGGTGTGATACAAAACACTGACGAGGTGGCATCGTTCCTCGATCGAGTGTCGGAAAAAGCCCCAGAGGACTTAAAAAACTTAATAACCGATTTACGTAGACACATTGAGAAAAGTCGATCATCTCAAGAAACATTTTTAGGCCTAGAACTGAAATAGCGTAATGAGGATAATTTCCTTTGGTTGGCGCGGTATATAGAATATATTGCATCGCTGGCAAGCAACATCACAAGCCAAAGGATTCAAGGTGTAGCCCTCTTTTCCAATTGCTACATGCTATTCCATGAAATCAATTCGACACTCGAGGCTGGTCCTTGCTCATAGTCAATCGACATGTAGATCAAGCCCTGAAAGGGTTGAGGCAAATCAAAACC
>Ga0209536_100005925_pt1 | contig 18857 bp, 14 predicted proteins | sample DeeMarSeWOR28_12_FD_187461 | JGI IMG/M metagenome (GOLD analysis project Ga0209536, IMG submission 187461) | Marine sediment microbial communities from White Oak River estuary, North Carolina - WOR-2-8_12 (SPAdes) (version 2) | ecosystem: Environmental > Aquatic > Marine > Intertidal zone >... | reverse complement strand
CGCTGCACCCAATGATTTTTCCAGAATGGTCGTTAGTCCACCCGCCTTGTTGCCAGGGGTTGGGTTGTTGTTGATTTCTCCTCCCTGGCTTGCAGTGTATTTCTCCCACCATCGGATGTACTGAACCAGTTTTTCTCCCACATCACGGCTCACAGCTCGCCTGGTGAGTAAGTGTTCAGCCCCATAGATTTCGGGAGTTTCGCTCAAAATGGCGGTTCCCCCATTCCGCACCAAAAGGTCTACAGCAACCCCCAGGGCCGGGTTGGCTGACACGAATCTGCCATCCAGCGTCATGCGGCAGATGCCATGCGTGGCGCGCTCGACCAACTCCCGGTACTTTGCCTCGGACCGGCGCAGCTCCTCTTCAGCCCGAGTACGATCGGTGATATCGCGGGCAACACCAAACAGGCCCGCCACGCCGCCACGCTGATCGCGAAATACGCCCTTGGTCGACAGGTATGTCCGGCAGGCGCCGTCGGACCCCAGCGTTTCCTCGAACGTTCTCGTCTCGCCGGCCGCCATGATCTGGCGATCCGACTCGACTATCTGCTGCGCGATCTCCGGTGGGAACAATTCGGCGTCGTTCTTGCCAACGATCTCCGCCGCCGGCTTGCCCACCAACTGTGCCGCCACCGAGTTGAGTAGCAGATAGCGACCTTGTCGATCCTTCACGTAGACCGCATCCGTCGTTCCACCGACGACCGCGTGGAGCAAGTTGAGAGTCCTGCGAACGGCCTCCTCCGCCTTGCGACGCTCGGTGATATCCTCCACCATCACTATGCCATATAGCGGCGCACCGTCGGCACCGCGCACTAGCGAGGCCGTCTGGTTGCCCCACACCACGGTTCCATCCTTGGTGAGGAAACGCTTTTCGACCTGGTAACACGGGACGCCGCCTTTGAGCGATTCGGCTAGCTGCTCATCCGTCTCCAGATCGTCCTGGTACGTCAGCGAGTGAAACGGCTGACCCAGCAGCTCGTCGCGCGAGAATCCCAGCGTGGTGCAGAACGCGCGATTGACTCCGACCAACTTGAAGTCTGTTCCCACCAATGCCATTCCCAGAGTCCCGGCTTCAAACACGCTGCGGAATCGCTGCTCGCTCTCGCGCAGGGCCTGCTCCGCGTACTTTCGCTCCAAAGCGTATCGCAATGCCCGCACGAGACCAGCCGCATCGACGTGCAACTTGGCCACACAATCCTGCGCACCTTCCCGCATGGTGCGCGCCGCCAGCTCCTCATCTGTCTGATCGGTCAGCACCACGATAGGAATATGTGGTGCCCGCTCTCTGATTCTGCGCAGCACCTGGAGTCCTGCGGCAGCTGTGTCATCGAAACTGAGCAGGACTAAATCGAACGCGCCTCGCTCGAGCAGTCCCAAACCAGCGGCTACGTGGTCGACCCAATCGACCGAGAACCGGCCCTTGCCGGCCGAGACAATGAGTTCTTGAAGATCCTCGGCATCCGCCGGACCGGTACCGACAAGGAGAATCCTGCTCTTAGCTTCTGAGGTCATGACAGTCTAGACACAGCTACGAGGTATGCGAACGGAGTGAGGTACCGCGCTGGTCCAGCACGTCCCGCACTCGGGCAAACAGGTCACCGAGGGTCCAGGGTTTGTGCAGCACTGGCACACTCGAGTTCGGGATCCCGTCGTTACTCGCACCTGCAGTCGAGTAGCCACTCGTGAACAGAAAGGGAACTTGTTTCCCCCGGCTCTGAAGAACGTCATACAGTTCGTGACCGCCCATCTTCGGCATGATAACATCGGATATGATCATGTCGATTTCACTCTCTGAACTGAGGAATAGGCTCAGCGCTTCTTCGCCGTCCGCTGCCAGCAGGACCCTGTATCCCTGCCCCTCCAGAGCACGCTTGATCGTCCGCCGGATCGCGTCTTCATCCTCCGCCACCAGTATCGTCTCATTACCTCTCGGCGTAGGAGCGTGAGTGCTCGCCGGACTCTCCGTAGCCGCCTGGACCTCGTGACGCGGGAAGTAAAGCTTGACGACTGTTCCCGCTGCCGGTTCGCTCGACACATCCACGTAGCCTGAGAGTTGCTTCACCAACCCATAGACCATGGCCATTCCGAGGCCGGTGCCGACTCCGTGCGGCTTGTTAGTGAAGAACGGCTCGAAGATGTGTTCTTTAGTATCGGAACTCATCCCTATGCCAGTATCCGCGACAGTGATAACGGTGTAGTCACCTGGTTTCAAACCCGGATGAGTCGAGCTGAAACTCTCACTGACCCAACTATCTTCTACTGCCATCCGGAGTATTCCGCCCTCGGGCATGGCATCACGGGCGTTCGTGACGAGGTTGAGCAGGATTTGCTCCAATGCAACCGGATCGCCTTTGATGCTGCTGACCGGCCCACCCATGACCATGTCTATCTCGATGTCCTCCGGGACGATCCGCCTGACCATCGTGGCCGTATCCGCCACTAGCTTGGAGAGATCGACTACATGAAGGTCCAACATGGCGCGGCGCCCAAATCCCAGTAGCTTCTTGATCAGGGCGGAGCCCCGCTGCGCAGCGGTCTGTAAGTCACCGACATCGCTGCGCAGATCCACCAGCTCTTCCGGCAGCGAGCTAGCCACGATTTCCGCGTTGGCGGATATGACGGTCAACAAGTTGTTGAAGTCATGAGCGATCCCGCCGGTCAGTCGCCCGATGGCTTCCATCTTTTGCACCTGTCTGAGTTGAGCCTCCAAGTTCCGGCGTTCAGTCACATCTTCCGCGATCATCTCGAAGTACTTCAGGTTGCCGGTATCATCATTCACGGGACGGCCGCTGAGCGAAACGGATATCGAGGTCCCATCCCTCTTCTTCCAATCGACCTCCACCCCGTCGATCCGGCCCACTTGCCGGTACTTCTCTATCGTGTACTCTCGCTCCCTCGGGTCGACATACACATCCCGACCGAGATCCAGTTTCAACAACTCGGCTTCTGACTCGTACCCCAGCATTCTCACGAGCGCCGGATTCACCATCAGGAACTTGCCATCCCAACTCGAGCGATAGATCCCATGGGTCGCCTTCTCGACGAGGCCGCGATAATTCGCTTCCGATTCGCGCAGCGCCTCCTCGGCCTGTTTGCGTTCCGATATATCCCGGTAGATCCCGTAGACGGCCACCTGAGCGTCCGCAGTGGCAATCGGCGCACCGAGAATCGACACGTTCACCATCAGGCCACCCTTGGTGGAGCGCACTGTTTCCACCGAGACCTGGTTGCCACCCGCCGCCCGCCGCGTTATCTCCGTTGCCTCTGCGTTCAGCGACCCGGGTGCCAGCAAGTCGTCGACCAGACAGCCCAGTGCTTCGTCCGCAGAGTAGCCAAATAGTTCTGTGAACTCGCGATTCACACGGAGAATGCGGTTCTCGTTATCGACCAGAACAATCGCCTCAGGAGAGCTCTCGAACAGCTCATCCAGATAAGCACGCTCGACGCTCAGCGCTTCTTCCATGCGACGATGGACGGTGACGTCGGTCGCAACGCCGATAACCCCTATTACCTCCCCCTTTTCGTCCCAGACGGGAGTATACCTCGTGTCCCAGGTCAACCCCTCCACGTCGACGGTATTACTGACGCTCTCGCCCCGCATGGCGCAGTTTACCATTTCCGATATCTCCGGGACGCCCTTGTATACCTCAAACACAGATTGGCCCACCACTTGGCCGGGCTCGAGCCCCAGGGCAGTCAAGCCCTTACCTTCCGACACAGTGAAGACGCCGTTTCGATCCACTGCAAAGAGGACAATTGGTGCGCTCGCCATCACGGTCCGGAGGTGGTGCTCGCTGGCTCGCAGTGCTTCCAGGGCGTTTCTACTCTCCGACACGTCGCGGTAGTTGACGACGACCGCAGCGACGCCGGGGTCGTCGAGCAGGTTGGTGGCCACGGCCTCGAGCCAGCGCCATGAACCATCCGTGTTCCGCACGCGCAGGGTCGCCGAGGCCGTGCCGGAAGGGACTGCAACGACTCGCTCGAAGACCTCCCGCACGGCGGCGACATCGTCACAATGGACGAGATCGAAGATGCTGAGCCCCAGAAACTCCTCCGGCGGGAATCCGAGCACACGGACCGCCGCTTGGCTCGCGTAGGTCAAGTGACCCCGCCGGTCGACCAGGACAACGACTTCCCAAGCGTTCTCGATGGCGTTCTCGACCATCGCGCCGACCGGTCGCCCTACGGCCCGATGTTCAGCGCCGGGTTCAGCCGATGCCCCGCTTGCCCCCTCCAACTCCGCGACCCGGCAGCGCAGAGCCGTCAGCTCTTCGATCAGTTGCGCTTTTGTCTTGCGCTCATCCCGCATTTGTATCTCCCGTACGGCAGGAGGCGAGTCCCGAACGAAGCGAAATCACAGGCCTATCAACCGCAGTATCGACAAGATCATCAACGGTCATGAATCCTGGAAGTAGGCATCCGGACGCAGGCTCAGTGGCAATCTCGAGCCGCGCCCGTGCACCTGCGATCCGTTGACAAGGGTCTGACGCTTGACTATGGCTTCCTGCCATCCGGTTGACCCAAGAATCGGTATCCAGGACATCTGAATCAAGCAGTGGATTGCTCACGGAGGAAGTGATGTACGCTCGACCAGTAGTGTTTCTTGCAGCAGCTGTTATTGCGCTTGCGGTGAGCCCGGCTCACGCCCAGACGGTTGGGGAACTGTTCAAACGAGTGAATAAAGCCGTAGTCGTAATCTACACAGCCGAACGGACTGTTGTAGAAGAGGCTCCGGACCAACTCGTAAGTGTCGGAGGAATGGGATCGGGATTCCTCTTTTCGGATCGAGGAGAGGTGATGACTGCCGCCCACGTGGTTCAGGCGGCCGATCGAGTGCTCGTGGAGTTTGCGACCGGAGAGCGCATCCCGGCGGAGGTCGTTTCGTCCAATCCTTCGGCTGACGTGGCCTTGCTGCAGCTGGAGCGCCGACCAACGGGAGTGGACCCGGTCCAGCTTGGCAACTCGGACTCGGCTGAGGTGGGCGATCAGGTATTCATCATTGGCGCTCCGCTTGGCGTGAGCCACACCCTCACGGTAGGCCACGTGAGCGCTAGGAGACAGCCACGCCGCGCCGTGGGAGGGCTCATCAACGCCGAACTGCTGCAGACCGACGCGGCGATAAACCAGGGAAACTCGGGCGGCCCCATGTTCAACATGAACGGCGAAGTGATCGGTGTTGTGAGCCACATCATCTCCCAAACTGGCGGATTCTCAGGTCTCGGCTTCGTCATCACATCGAACGTGGCGCGGGAGATCCTGCTGGAAAGGCCGCCGCTGTGGTCCGGCGTGGACTTCTACAACATCACGGAGGACCTCGGCAAGATTCTCAACGTGCCCGAACCCCACACGGGCATGCTGGTGCAGCGGGTGGCCCGGCAATCCCTAGGCGAGCGGCTCGGTCTACGAGGTGGAGTGTTTGCGCTGCCGATACCCGGCAGCGAGAGACAGCTGATTCTCGGCGGAGATATCGTATTGTCGTTCCAGGGTATCCGCTTCGACGGAACCGAGACGGCTCTCGATCGCATCGACGCTGAATTGGATGGCCTACGTCCCGGAACACCGATTACGCTGCTCGTACTACGTGAGGGCGAGCAAATGGAGCTATCCGTCCCCTACTCCCCTCGGGTGATCAGGTAGTTGTGGCGCTAGTCCCTGGTGAGTTGCGAGCCCGCAAGGTGGAGCCCGACTAGGCGGGCGACCAGAACGGCCAAATAGAATTGGCCTACCATCGCCTCGACGGTTGCGACGCCTCGTGCCAACCCTGTTTTGGCAGTGATGTCCCCATACCCGAGCGTGGTCAGCGTGACGAAGCTGAAGTAGTTCAGCTCCGAGAACAGGCGGACTTCCTGCCCTACAGGCGCCAAGTCAACTGCTTGACCAAACGATTGAGGCTCCACGATTTGGAGCAGCAAGAACAGTTGGGCAAACGCACCGCCGATGAGCATGTAAACACAGGCCGATCCGAATATCGTATCCCGCGTGACGTTTTTTTGAGACAGGATATCCCGAATCATCATACTCGAGACGTAAGAGAAGAACGTGAAGACCAACACCGCAGAAACGGCCATGGGCCAGAGAGCGCTAATGACAACCGTCGACCACGAACTAATGAGGCCCGGAACGAGTAAGGCCAGGCTGACCAGGAGCGCCCTTCGTTCCCCACTAACCGCATAGGCGCTCGTTATCAGGATCGTGGATGTCAATATGTTCAGAATCAGAGCCCCGAATACACCGTTCTGAAGAATCGGTCGTATCAACACTGCAGTCAGCAGCGCAAGGAGGAGGAATTCGTATTGGCCGATCCGGTGGTGCCTGAGCGTACTCTCTGCCATGTCACCCGACTCGTCCCGAGTTGCCGTCGTAGTTGCGGAGCGAAGGTAAGGTGGCACTGTGGCTGACGGCGTCAAGTATCGGCCTGAACAGGAGCGAGTCGCCGATCGTATCTTGACCACAATCTCGCTGGTAGACGGATTCGACTCGGCTGGCAACGAGAGGGCGGAAGCCGGTCGAGCAGCGATCCTGGATCTGCTGCACAACCACCCGGCACCGTTTGATCCCTCGTCCTACGAGCCGGGCCATATCACTGCGAGTGCCGTTGTCCTCTCATCGAACAACGAGCAACTGCTACTGGTGTACCACCAGAGACTCGCCCGTTGGCTGCAGCCCGGGGGACATGTCGAGCCCGGTGATCGTGATGTCATCGAGACAGCACGCAGGGAGTTGTCGGAAGAGACCGGCGTGAAGCTCGATACCGCAGTACCTACGCGTCTGGTCGGCATAGACGTGCACGAAATACCTGCAACAGAGAGCGAGCCACTCCACTTGCACCATGACTTGACTTTCGCCTTCACTCTGGACGAGCCAGAATCCGTCCATCAGCGAGGGACTGAGCTCGCCCTATGGTTTCAGGTGGATCAGCTGGATTCTTGTTGCCTGGATGACCCGCTCCGCCGGAGTCTGCGGAAGGCCATGGAGAAGACGTAGTCAGAATGTGAAACCTTGTCCGAAACTCAGTGCCCACCGCTTGCCCTCGGTTCCATCACCGAACCTGTAGCCGAAGTCTATGCGTCCCACGTTGGGCCCAGTGGCTCGAGTTGCGCCAATCCTGAGGCCGGCACCGACATTACCGCCAAGGCGCGAGGGCTGATCGGGATACCAGGCGCCACCGTAGTCCACGAACGCCGCCAACCCGATTCCGAGTAGCCCCAATATCTCGTCGATGAGAAACGATCTGTGCTCGAGCGCACCCCACACGGCTCTGGTCCCGGTGAACGCGTGGGGGCCGAACAACCGCGGCCCGGCTCCGTGACCGAGGTCGAACTCGGTGCCCGGTGGAGTGTTCTCATAGGCGCCGAACTCGAAATGAAGTACGGTGGCGTTTCTGGGAAACGGCCGAGCCGCCATGGTGAATCCCACCCACACGCGCCCCGAATCGAGTCCGGCCGAAGTGAAGAGCCCGTTGGCTCGCCCCTCGAGCAGGGCAAAATTGGGTCCCAGAGACACACCTGTCTGCAGCGATACTGCCGCGCCTAGTCCGTTGAGGGCATAGCCAAAGGCACTCGGAGCCACCCACGTCGCCAGAGAGATCCGGCTGCTCAGGTCGAGATCGTATTCACGCGCAAACCCGTTGTAATGTGTCACGATCCGGAAGTGGGCCCGAGCCCATTCGGCAAACCCACCTACGGCGCCAGTAACGGTGTCCGACACCAGGCCAGCCCCTGCGGGAGCTGACAGGTAGGCTTCCCTCTTGAATTGCCCGGCCAATCCCAACCGCAAGTAATCACCGGTTCTGGCAATTGGCGCAGTTGACAACTGCCCCGCCTGGATGAATGACCTCCGCTGCAGCGTGTCCGTGGCCACTCCGTCACGATACTGCAGCACCCGCTCGTCCCCGGCGTACCCTTCGTATCCGAACGAGCTGCGGTCCACAAAGGCTCTGTACGGGATGCCTAAGCCCCACGCACCGCGGGTGCCGTCACTCAATTTGTCATAGAATGCGCGAACTGCGATCCGACTGCCGAAGGCTCGTTCCGTGGATCCCAGAACAGTGAAGACCGTCCGATCCGGCTCGTTCCGATACCTGATCCCAGCTGCCGTTGCCGTACCGAGGAAGTTGCGCTCGCGGAGTCCTACACCCCAAGAGAACGTACCAGCCGTAAATCGCGCGTTGAGTTCGAGCTCGGTCGTCCACCCGTCGGCCGTCTGCACGACGGCCGCCAGGCGACCAGCCATCCTGACCGTATCAATCTGGACATCCCGGAACAACCCCAAAGTCCTCAGGTTACGCTCGGTCTCTGCCACCAGAGCAGAATCGTAGGCCGCACCGGGTCGGAACAGCAGCTCGCGCCGCACTACCGACTCACGAGTCTCGAAGTGAACGGCGTTGGCGATTCGGGTCAGGAAATTGGAGGACTCCCCGCTGCCGTATATATCCTGGGTAATCACGATGATCGTATCGATCACGGGAGGCTCTTGGCGCCCGTTGTCCTGCGCGGGCGCCGCAACTGGCGCGCTCATCACCAGTGCTATGCCAAGTGAGATGCGTAGCATGGTACAGTCGGACACAAACCTAAGCAGAACATCCCGGCACCGCAGGCTACCGGTGCCGGGACGTATCTTCGAGGAAGAGGCTAGGCTTCTGTCAACACACGATCAGTAACTGCCCAAGTATCGGTCGATCTCCCACGAACTAACCATGGCGGAGTACTCCCGCCATTCCTGGCGTTTGGCCTCCACGAACCGCTCGTAGATATGCTCACCCAAGGCTTCCCGGGTGACCTCGTTCTTCTCCAGGCAGTCCAGGGCCTCGTGCAGATCTCGCGGCAACTCGTCGATCCTGTAGCGCCGCCGCTCACGGTAGCTCATGGTGAAGATGTTCTTGTTGACCGGATCGGGGGGGGTCAGCCCATTTCTCACACCATCCAGGCCCGCCGCAAGCTGAACCGTGAGTGCCAGGTAGGGATTGGCCGCCGGATCGGGCATGCGCAACTCGCAGCGCGTTCCCTGTCCCCTGCGATCAGGAATCCGGATCATAGGCGACCGATTCCGCATGCTCCAGGCAACGTTGGTGGGTGCCTCGTAGCCCGGCACTAGACGCTTGTAGCTGTTCACCAGAGGATTTGTTACCGCAACGAATCCCCGTGCATTCTTCAACAACCCTGCGATGTACCCTAGCGCGACATCGGAGAGCTCCCAGCGCGACGTCGGATCGTAGAACGCATTGTTCCCGTCCTCGAACAACGACTGGTGCGTGTGCATTCCCGAACCGTTGTGACCCTCGATGGGCTTGGGCATGAAGGTCGCCATGAACCCGTGCCGGTAAGCGATGTTGCGCACCACGAACCGGAAGGTCGCCAGGTTGTCGGCCGTATCGACAGCATTGGCATATTTGAAATCGACCTCATGTTGGCCCAACGCCACCTCATGGTGTCCGGCCTCGACCTCGAATCCCATGTGTTCGAGATCGTGGATGATCAACCGTCGAATCGGCTCCGCCTTGTCTACCGGCGCCAGGTCGAAGTAGCCTCCAGCATCCTGGGTCTCCAGCGACGGATTGCCACGCTCGTCCAAGTGAAAGATGAAGAATTCGGCTTCGCACCCGGCCATCATTTCGTAGCCCAGCTCTGCTGCAAGTCCCACCTGCCGCTTCAGCGCCAATCGGGGGCAACCTGGAAACTCCGTATCATCGGGGTTGTATATGTCGCAGATGAGCCGGGCGACGCGTCCCCCTTCGTCATCGTAGGGGAACACCTTGAACGTGTCCAAGTCGGGCTTCAGCACCATGTCGCTCTCTTCGATCCGGACGAACCCTTCGATCGAAGAGCCATCGAACATGATGTCGCCGGCGACCGCCTTGGGAAACTGACTACGGGGGACCTCGACGTTCTTGTTGATCCCCGTCACGTCCGTAAACTGCAGCCGGAGAAAGTCTACCTCGAGATCGGCTGCCAGTTGGAGGATGTCCTCCTCCGAGGCACCCTTGGTGTCAACTACCGTACCACGGACTTCTGAGGTCTTCTTGGGACCGGGCGCAATGATGTTTCTACGAGACGACAAGTGATACTCCTTCGGTTTTCCTGGTTGAAACGGCGATTGGTGTCAAATCCGCTTACTGTGGATGCGACCTCGACGGTACGTCAAGCGTAAACGGGCTCATCGTTCCTGTCAATGATTTCTTGCATGATTAGCAATAAACAGGCCACGTTTAGGCCTACCTTTCAGCCATTTTGCTCAGTTTGTCAGGTCAGATTTGCAGAAATGGCCGAAATTATGCTGCACGAAAGCAACGGATAGTGCCTACTCGCCTCCCAGGGCCTTCAGCAGATTCCAGAGCTCTTGGGCGGGGAAGCCGGCGAAGAATCGTTGGTCGACTTCCTGTTGCGAGGGCTCCAAGAAGATCCACGCCGACAGTCGGTGGATATTTCCTGACACGAAGTGAATCCGACCGCGGGTCGCACCCAGGTCGGGATCGACCGCTGTTTCGAGCAGCACATCCCAGCGACTGGATCCTCGCTCCAATTCACCCATCTGCCGCGCCTTGATCTTGTCGTAGGGCGGGTCAAACCGGGTCTGTACCGGTTTGCGATCGGGGGGTATGGGCATAAAGCTAGAGTAATGCTACCACGCGACAGACGCCAGCGGCGGCCGAACCGCCGGGACTCCAAGCGGGCCCGCCACGGATGCGATAAGTTGCGGACCGCGGCTGGTGCGTGGCCACAATCACTGCTTCGCGAGGTGGATATCATGCAGAAGGCATTGGCAGCCCTGCTATTGATCGGACTGGCGGCACAGCCCGCCTGGGCGCAGACCGGCGTCACGAAGTACGTTCGCTACTTGGCGGGCGATGAGACGTCGTATGGGGTGTTACAGGGCCAGATCATTCGGGAATTGTCGGGCGGTTTGTTCGACTCGCCCCGGCCCACGGGCCGTACCCTGCAGCTATCCGCGGTCAAGCTACTCGCCCCCTGCGAGCCTTCCAAGGTGATCGCAGTCGGCCTCAACTATCAGAGCCACCTCGGTGAGCGAGAGCCTGCAGAATACCCCGGTCTGTTCGCCAAATTCCCCACGTCCATCGTGGGACCTGAATCCAACATAGTCATGCCGCCCGATGCGACAGACCTGCACTACGAGGGTGAGTTGGTGGTCGTAATAGGCAGGGAGGCACGAAACGTCCCTGTGGATGAGGCTGGCGCCTACGTGTTCGGCGTGACCGCGGGCAACGACGTCAGCGAGCGCGCCTGGCAGCGGGCCGACCTGCAGTGGCTCAGGGCGAAGGCATCCGACACGTTCGGGCCGATCGGGCCGGCCATTGTGACCGGACTGGATCACAATAATCTATTGGTGGAGACCCGGGTGAACGGCGAAGTCCGCCAGTCCGAAAGGTCGAGCGACCTGATATTCGACATAGAAACGATCGTGAGCTACGTGAGTCGTTACGTCACCCTGATGCCAGGTGACGTGATATTCACGGGCACGCCGGGGAGTACCCAAGCCATGCAACCAGGCGATGTGATCGAGGTGGAGGTCGAGGGTGTGGGGGTGTTGCGCAACACTGTAGTGGTGGCTACTGGCAGGTAAGAGCGAGAACTCACTGCTGCACCATGGTTCCCCTGAAGATTATGGGGCGCCCGTCTGCACAGCGGCTGACACCGGTGGGTCCCTCACACTGATCGAAGACCAGGATTTGCCAGGGTTCACCGGCCTGCCAGGTGCCTCTCAGCGTGTCGGCCCGAACCCGCGTGCCCACCGTGTCACTGATGATCGCGGTGAACTCATTGCTCTGAAACAAGCCGTCCGCGCTCGATTCGATTTCACCCCACATCCATCTGCCCTCCACGAATGCAGAGAACTCCGTGGTGTCTGAGGTCCGGGCTATGTACAGTTCCCACATCAGATCCACGGAAACCGGCTCCTCACCGACGAACATCTCCTCATCGAACACGCCCTGCAATCTATAGAGGCCTTCTCGTGGATCATTCATCTCTCCCACGGCTCGCAATCTCGTCGTGGTCGACACCAGGCTGCCGAAGATCCCTATTCCGCCGGACAACCGATTGATGAAACCGCGTCCAGTGTATTCGTTGTTCTCCGATCGGGCGAAATCGAAGTAGTTGGAATCAGTCAGAGCTACGGTGAAGACGTAACCCCGCCCGGCACGGAACACGTCATCTTCGTCACCTATCACGAACGAGTTGATGACGTTGCCCGGTATCGTGACAGCTGTGGTATCTGCGTAGATCTTCGTGCCGAAGTCAGTCAGATCGCCGTCGCGCCGCACTTCAACCTGTAGCATCCGTGCGGCCTCACCGTCCACTCTCACACGCACAGTATCCCGGTCGCGATTGAAGGTGGTGGTCCCTGGCACATCGAATGACACGGTATCACCTGCTACGATGAGTATCGCCCCGTTCATTCCGGGAACGCGTGTAGTCCCGGTGACTACCTCACCGTCCACCGTCTCGACCCGCAGGGCGAGCACATCACCGGTTCGCATCACGGGACAGCCGGGGGGACCCCAATAGATGCCGGGCTTCTTGAACACCTGTACCGTGGGCGGGTTGCTCACGAAGACCACCGGGTCACCACACGAATCACTCGGGGCGTCGAGGTTCTGCACCCACACGGTTGCATCCTCGATCGGAGTCGAGGGATACCCACCGTAGGGGATCGTAATCGAATCCGCCTCGTGGAACCTGCTCTCGCCCGTCTCCGGATTGAACGCCCGCCCAACCACACCCGAGAACGATCGTTCGACCACAACGAACTGGCGACCGCCGAACTGGTCCGGAAGGTCTGGTCGCATGACTCCCTGGACTACGACCACCGGCTCTCCTATCGGGACTTCGACCTCGCTCAAGTCGCACGCCGCCACGGCGAGGAGAATCAGCATCCAGCGACTATGGCCGCGTGACATCAGAACACGAACTCCACCCCGAAAGTGGGAAAGATGGGCAGCTGGGATAGACCTGAGCGCGTGGGCGGTGACTGATCGTAGCGGAACGAGTAGACCCAGACGTTGGTGCGGTTGAACACGTTAACGACTTGGAAGAAAGGCCGCCACAGTCCACCCAAGGCTTCAAACTCCCATCTGAACAGAACATCCAACCTCGAGTAAAACGGGAACCGCTCGCCATTCCTCGTAGAGCTCAGCACTTCGTCTTCGAACCAATCAAAAGCGTGCAGTTCGGCATTGTACTCGCGATGCAGCCACTGACCGACTATGCCGGTGTACGGCAGGGGGGAACCATACCCAAACCGCACACCCATGGTGCTGCCGAGCGGGCCCCGGGTCTCCACCACTATGTCCAGAGTGTGGCGCCGGTCGTGGACCGGCGCGAACTTGGTGCCGTCCTCGAGCTCGCGTTCCGTTTGCATGTACCCGTACGCGATCCAGCCACTGAACGCCCCGCCATACTTGCGGATCAAGACGTCCAATCCTGTGGCGTATCCCTTGGCCGGTAGGAACTCATCGCCCTTGATCTTGGGATCGTCCGCATCATTCTGAATGGCCAGATTCTGGAACGATTTGGCGTAGCCCTCAACCGAAACTGACAGTCCCTGACCGAACCAGCGCTCCAGTCCGATCACCACGTGGTCCGATCGGCCGATCGGAGTGACCGAGTCGGCGCCGATCCAGTACTCGAACATCGTGATCGGAACCGCCTGGTCGCGTATCGAGTGGATCGGCTGGTAGAAGCGTCCGACCGAACCGGTCACGGCAAGATCGCGAGTGAAGAAGACCTTGGCTCCGACTCTTGGGGATAGCAGTGTGGTATCGACCCCACTCCTCACGTGTGATACCCGCAGACCCGGGCGCAGGATCAACCAGCGAAACATGCGCCACTGGTCCTCCAGAAACGCGGAGTACACAACCGGGCGATATTCGAGTCGCAGCGAGGTCGTCTCGAGGGCGGCGCTGCCCTGCTCGAAGTCCATCTTGTAACCCTCGACACCGAGACCGAAAGTCACGTCATGGGTCCGACCCGGTGATATCGCGAGATCTGTCCGGGCGGACAGCACGGTGGCCCAGTTGTCGAGTCGCTCGATGTCGGGTTCCAGGCCCAGGCCAGTCGTGAAGTTGCTTGCGCTGAGGTAGGTGTCGAGCCGCATCGGGCCAAGAGGTTGAAGCCAATTCAACCCCACGGCCTTGTTGCCCCAGTCGAGTTGCAGGTCGACGCCCGAACGGCCCGGCTCATCCTCTATCCACTCGAGATCGAGAAAATCGCGACCCCAATAACCGGTAACGGAGAGCGAACCGCTTCCAGGCAGAGGTGTGGCGATTTTGGCAATCGCGTCAGCGAAGTAGTAGGGCAGGATTGTCGGATCGAACAACGACAAGGCTGCATCGGCGTAGGTTCTGCGCGCCCCTACCATGTAGGTGATGCCAGTCTTCGCGATCGGACCTTCCAGCAGGGCCTTGGCCGACAGGAAGGACACCATGCCGTGCAATCTGGTTCTGTTACCGTCACCGTTGCGCAGCTGGACATCCAGCACACTGCTGAGGCGGCCACCGTACCTGGCCGGATAGCCACCGGCTAGAAAATCCACGTGTCCGACAGCCGTGTTGTCGAATGTGCTGAACATCCCGCCCAGGTGGCTGGGGTTGAAGAGGGGGATCCCATCGAGCTGAATCAGGTTTTGATCGGTGTCGCCGCCGCGAACGTTGAGCCCGACTGTGTAGTCGTTCCTGGTCACGGTCCCGGGCAGCAGCTGGACTGCACGAATGGGGTCGGGCTCGGCAAGGGACGGGGCGTTTTCGATGTCGCTCGGGTCCAGTGTGATCGTGCTGGTCTGCGCAATCATCTCAAAGCGTTGCCGCGCAATCGGCGCCTCCTCAGTTCGGACCGCCTCGAGCGCAACGGCCGTAAGCTGCAGATACACAACGATCGTGTTCTGGCCCGCCCTGACTGTCACCGTATCGGCAACCAAGCCGATCCGCTGAAAGGCCAGCCGGATCTCGGCCCTGGGAAGATCGGCTAGTATGAACCGGCCTTGCTGGTCACTTTCCGTTTGGACGGGTTCGCCCACTGCGTTGATATGAACACCGGCGAGGCCGGAGCTGTCCGTAGCGGCATATACGTAGCCAACTACGGCTCGGGTTGCCTGCGCCGCCAGCGGCGTCGCGGGCAACCCCAGGCCCAGCAGTGCAACCAGACCGGCCCACGATTCCCTAGACCGCATATTCACGTCCCCACGTCTATATTATTTGGTTCGCGTTGAACCGACATCTGATGGATAAACTAATGAACCAGAAGGCTCCGAAAGAGACCAAGTGCCCCAGTTGCGGTAAGGCCGCCTCGGGCAAGTTTTGCACCCATTGTGGCGCGGCGCTGGCGCCGCGAATCTGCGGCAAGTGCCAGGCTACCCTGTCACCCGGTGCCCGGTTTTGCCACGCATGCGGCGCGGCCGCCGAAGCAACAACCGGAAAGGCGAGCGGCAGCGGCAACTTTCCCCTGCCGTGGGCTGTCGCGGCAGTTGCCGTTGTAGTCCTCGCTCTGGTGATTGCCGTCCGATCTTCCTCCCCGCCCCAGCCAGGGCAGACAGCGGGAATACCACAAGCGGCTTCTCCCTCGGGCGCGCCCGACATCAGCACTTTGTCGCCCCGCCAACAGGCCGACCGGCTGTTCGATCTCATCATGACATCCGCTGAGGCAGGCGATACTGCCCGAGTAGCCTTCCACACCGACATGGCGATCCAAGCGTACCAGGTGATAGGTGATCTCGACGCCGACGCACGGTACCATATGGGATTGATTCACGTGGTGAGGGGCGAAACAGCAGAGGCTCTTGCACAGGCCGATTCGTTGGAGGCCATGGTGCCTGGCCACCTTCTCGCCCTGGTGCTACGACGTGCGGCTGGCAGGGCCAGTGGAGATACAGCGGCCCTGCCGGGGATATACCGTACATTCCTGGCCACCTACGAGCGCGAGAATGCCGTTCCTCGTCCCGAGTACGAGATGCACCGCAACTCGATCGACTCGTTCTTGGTTGAAGCCCGTGCCGCCACAGCATCTGGTAACTGATGCAGACCATACACCTAGATCACAATCCCGGGCCGGACAGCGCCTTCGTGTTTTACGCCCTAGCGGCGCAAAAGATTCCCGCGGCCGAGCGCGAGCATGGACCCTAGCCGCCTGACATCGATTCGCCCCACAAGCGAGCCCTGAACTGGGGATGGATGTAACGACAGTTTGTTTGCATGCCCACGCGACCGAATAGAAACGGATGGATTGCTGCCACATGGAGCGCCGATGGGGGAGCGCCACGGCCCGAGGCTCGTTCACGCGCGCTGGCATCAGTGGCCCGGAGCTGACGTTGCCAAGCGAGACCCCGCAGTTATTGTTTCTTCGGAGTATTGCCGATAATGAAAACGGCACTCCGCAGCCTATCCGTAGACAAGCATCCTAATCAGTAGAGGGAAGGCATGAGCGAGCAGGGAATGGTCGAGCAGCAAACGCGGATTCTCGTCGTTGACGACGATGACGCACTCAGGAACGCCCTGGTTCGCTTTCTTTCGAACCAGGGGTTCTCTGTCAGCGCTGCCGCCACCGGGCAGCAGGCGCTTGACATGGTAGGCCAGGAGAATTTCGAGATCATGCTCCTCGACATCCGTATGCCCGGGCTGAGCGGTATTGACGTGGTACCGGAAGCCCTGCACCAAGATCCGGATCTGGCAATCCTCATGCTGAGTGCGCTGTCCGACGCCACCAGTGCGGCCATCTGTATGCAGCGAGGTGCAATAGACTACCTCACGAAGCCGATCGAACTCAATGATTTGAGCAAGGCAATTGCTCGGGCGATGCGGCGTCGTGACACGCTCATGCAGAGCCGCGAGATCTCCAGCTGGCTGAAGGAGGAGGTGCAACGTCGCACCCAGGAAATCGAACGTGAGCGGCAGAAGCAACAGCAGTTGACTGTCTCCACCCTCGAGGCGTTGGTGAATGCGCTTGAGGCAAAGCACCCTTGGCTCAGCGGCCATTCGGCACGCGTGGCGGCGTTTGCCGCCACAGTCGCACATCACATGCAACTGAGCGACGACGATGTGGAAGACGTGCGGATGGCCGGACGACTGCACGACCTGGGGAAGATCGGGATCAGGGAATCAGTCTTGAACAAGGGAGGGAAGCTCTCGGATGAGGAATACCAACACGTCAAGCAGCACGTGCTGATCGGCTCGCAGATCCTCGCACCCCTCGAGCACCTCGGTCAGATCGTGGCATTCATTCGAGGCCACCACGAGCACTGGGACGGAACGGGATATCCCGATGGTTTGACAGGAGACGACATCCCCATCGGGGCGAGGATAATCTGTGCGGCAGAGCTATACGACGCACTGACAACGACGCGGCCCTATCAGGACAAGCTACCCCCCGAACAGGCCGTTGCACGTATGCGAACCCTAAGCGGGTCTGTCCTCGATCCATCGGTGGTGGACGCAGTGACGTCTTCCGTAGAGGCCCGACGGACCCTCGTCTTCATTGAGGACGAAATCGCTCCTCAATAGCGCTCGGCGCCTCGCCTGGGCACTCGTCCTGTCACTGGCCGCGTGCTCGCCGCCAGCTCAGTGGATCGCAGTAACTGGCGAAGACGCTCGGGAGATGGTGCTGTTCAAGTCAGACCTGTCCGTGCAACACGTGACACCTCTTGCCGCCTCCGATTTCGGAGGCGCCAGCACACTTACCGCGGTCTTCGCCCGCGATGGGGCATCCTTCTACGTGGCCCACACCGGATCGTCGGGCAGCTATCTCAGCCTCATCCGCAGATCAGACGGTCGGGTGCTGGGAAGACGAGATTTCTCGCCAGGTTTGACACCTCGGACGCTCATGCTGACACGGGACGCACGAACCCTCATTGTCACTGCGAGCCCGGCCACCGGTGGGCGAGTCGGCACCATCTCTCTGCTCTTCAGCGACTCGTTCATCGAGCGGTCCCGAATCGAGCCATGCCGGGGCCACCCCGTGGGATTGGCTGTGCTCCCCGACCTGGACAGAGGCTACACCCGCTGCCACGGGGATGAGGCCACCGTAATAGAAGTCGATGTGGCACTGGGCCGGGTGGCGAATACCATGGCCCTCGATCAGGGGGCCGGGTTGGCACCGCACGCGAGGCGGTGCGGGCCCGGCGGAATCGCCCTGTCGCCGTCCGGGAACGTTCTCCTGATACCATGCAGCGCATCGGGCTCCCTGCTGTATCTGGACCGGCTGACGCTGCAGGTGCTGGACTCAATTCCGGTCGGCGTCGGAGCACACCACATCGCGGCGGCTCCCCGCGATCCCGTGGCACTGGTAACCTTTCCGGATTCCAACGCCGCATCCTTGATTGATCTGGCCAGGCGTAGCATCATCGCCCGGATTATCACGCCGGGAAATCCCGGGGCAGTCGACATAAGTGGCGATGGAAGAATGGGTTACATACTGTGCGGTGGCGAATCCGAGCCACGCACACTGCTCATGTTCGACCTGCGAACTCAGGATATCGAGAATACCGTACGCATGGCGCCTGGCTCGCAAACCCTTACCATCTGGCCCGGAAAGTGGAGCCCTACGATGCGGTGGAGGTGAGTGACGGGGTGTGCCAGCTCGCGTGCGGCCCTCGGCGACTGCGACAAGAAACGAGCCCGGGGCCAAAGGCACCCGGGCTGTTTGGGCCGGGCGACGCCGCCGTCAAACGCCGCGCACGACCGTTTTCTCTCTCTTGGAGAAGCTGAGCTTCTCCCCCTCCACTAGGTAATAACAGCACACCCCCGGATTTGGTTCCATCCGTTTCAGCGCCTCAATCGGCCCAACCGGGAGATAATGAGTGACTCGGCGACAGCACCTCTGCGCAGTACTACTGTGGCATTGGCCGCCCCCAGGCCG
>Ga0209536_100005924_pt1 | contig 18859 bp, 29 predicted proteins | sample DeeMarSeWOR28_12_FD_187461 | JGI IMG/M metagenome (GOLD analysis project Ga0209536, IMG submission 187461) | Marine sediment microbial communities from White Oak River estuary, North Carolina - WOR-2-8_12 (SPAdes) (version 2) | ecosystem: Environmental > Aquatic > Marine > Intertidal zone >... | reverse complement strand
AGGTTTTAGTTGATCCAGATGCAGCAGCTGATCTAATTGATGGTAAAGATGTAGATATTTTACAGAATCTTGCAATAGATGCAGTATTTAAAGATTCAAAGAAAGGTACTCATGCATCTGAAGATTCTCTTATAAAACATTTTGGAACTAATAATTTAACAAATATTTCAAAACAAATTATTTTAAAGGGAGTCATTCAACTAACAACAGAGCAACGTCATAAAATGCAGAAAAATAAAAAAGCAAGAATCATTGAGACAATTAGTAGAAACGCACTGGATCCAAAAACAAAATCTCCTCATCCTCGTCAAAGAATCGAACTAGCAATGGATCAAGCAGGAGTTCATATTGATCCATTTAAACCAGTTAGTGAGCAGGTTAAAACAATTATTGATTTACTAAGACCAATTATTCCAATTTCTATGGAAAATGTAAGAATATCAGTAAAAATTCCAGCTGAATATATTGGTAGAGCTTATGGAACTGTTAGAAACTTTGGTGTTTTGGAAAGGGAAGATTGGCAATCAGATGGTTCTTGGTTAGGAATTATTAGAATCCCTGCAGGTATGCAAAATGACTTTTATGATAAAATAAACGATGCTACCAAGGGTAATGTATCTACAAAGATCTTAAAATAATTTAATTTTAGGGGTTAAGCAGTTTGAACCAACAAAAAAAACGCGAAATAGTTATTCCAAGTCAACTTTTAGGGGAGGTTAAAAATAAAAAAGCAGGTAGAGGTACATTTGTTGAAAAAGGTTTGATTTATTCAGAAATTTTGGGTATATTAGACGAAAAATCAGATTATATTAATGTAGTTCCCATTAAAGGTCGTTATGATCCTGTAGTAAAAGATTTTGTAATAGGTATTGTTCAAGAAGCAATGGCTTCTAGTTGGTTAGTAGATATAAATGCGGCATATCCTGCTCTTTTACATGTAAATGAATCTCCTTGGGATGTGGATTTTGGAGAGACCGAAAAATATTTAAATTACGGTGACTCCATAATGGCCAAAGTTTTACAGGTTGATAAAGAAAAGAAATTACAAATTACGCTAAAAGATTATAATTTATATAAAATCAAAGGTGGGCAAATTATTGATGTAGAACCTTCTAAAGTACCAAGAATAATAGGTAAAAAAGGTTCAATGATAACCCTGCTTAAAAAATACACTAAATGTAGAATATTCGTTGGTCAAAATGGAAGAATATGGATTGATGGCAACGATGTTGATATAAAAAAAGTAATAGAAACAATTAATATGATAGAGAATGAATCTCTTTCATTTGGACTTACAAATAAGATAGAAGAATTATTAAAAAAAGATGCAAAGGATGTGCGTTAAATGAAATCGGATATTAAATTATTTATTGACGGTAAAAGATTAGATGGTAGAAAATCTGATGAATTACGGAAAATAAAAATCGAAGCAGGAGTTTTACATAGAGCAGAAGGCTCATGTTATCTTGAATGGGGTGGTAATAAAATTATTGCTGCAATATATGGGCCAAGGGAAGCAATTCCAAGACACACACAAAATCCATTACGAGCAATTGTAAATGCCAGATATAATATGGCCGCATTCAGTGTGGATGATAGAAAACGACCTGGTCCAGATAGACGTAGCACAGAGATATCTAAAGTTATTTCTGAAGCTTTAGAACATGTGATTTTACTTGAAAAATTCCCAAGAGCAGCAATTGATGTAAATATAGAGATTTTAGATGCCGAAGCTGGAACAAGATGTGCTGGTTTAACTGCAGCAGCAGTTGCCTTAGTTGATGCTGGTATTCCAATGAAAGATATACCTGTTGCATGTGCTGCTGGTAAAATTGAAAACCAAATAGTTTTAGATTTAGGAAAAGAAGAAGATAATTTTGGTTCAGCAGATATGCCTTTAGCAATTTCTCCTCGTACTGGTGAAATTTTACTTCTTCAGATGGATGGTCATTTAACTCAAGAAGAATTTGATAAAGCATTTGATTTAGCTTTAAAAGGTTGTTATATTGTATCAGATCTTCAGAAAAAAGCCATACTTGAAAAATATAAGCCAATTCTTAAGGAGGAATAAAATGACTATATTACCATCAATTAAACGAGAATATTTAATAAAATTAGCCAAAGACGGAAAGCGAGTAGATGGAAGAACTTTTGACGAATATAGAAAAATAGAGATTGAGCCAGGTATTATCTCAAAAGCAGAAGGATCTGCAAAGGTTAAAATCGGTAAAACTCAAGTTCTTGCTGGAGTGAAAATGGATATTGGTGATCCTTATCCTGATATTCCTGAAGAAGGCGTAATGACAACAGCAGCTGAACTAATTCCACTTGCATCTCCTGATTTTGAAGCAGGTCCTCCTAGAGAGGATGCAGTTGAACTTGCTAGAGTAGTTGATAGAGGAATACGAGAATCTGAAGTTATCCAAGTTGATAAATTATGTATTGAGCCATATGAAAAAGTGTGGATGATATTTATTGATATACATATACTTGATTATGATGGCAATTTATTTGATGCAGCTTCACTTGCATCTTTAACAGCATTATATACTGCCCATATCCCAATAGAAAGACTTAGACCAACACTTGAAAAACTACAGGAATCACATCCTGTGATTAAAAAATATTTAGAGGAACATCCAAAAGATTATAAATTACCTCTCAAAGATCCTCCTATATCTTGTACATCCGTAAAATATAATGGAATTGTTGTTATGGATCCATCATTTGATGAAGAAGAAACAGCAGAAGCCAGACTAACTGTTGCAACAGATAAAAATGGCCATATTCGTGCAATGCAGAAGGGTTTAAATGGTGCATTTACTCAGGAAGAGGTAAAAAAAGTTATTAAAGCCTCTATAGATAACGGCAAGAAAATTCGGGAATTATTATATAAAATTGTAGGTAAGTAAATATGACAAAGAGAACTAAAAAAGTAGGCTCAGTTGGGCGATTTCAAACAAGATATGGTGTAAGAGCAAGAACAATTACACGAAATATCGAAATTATCCAGAAGGGAAAACATAATTGTCCAAATTGTGGTCATAAAAAAGTAAAAAGAATAAGCACAGGTATATGGCAGTGTAGAAAATGTGGCAATAAATATACAGGAGGCGCATATATACCCGAAACAGAATCTGGTCAAAACGTTCAAAAAATGCTTAAAGGAGATTTTGGATTACCTGAAATATCAACTGAGGAACCAAAAGAAGCCGGATCTAAAGGTGGAAAGAAATGACGGGATATAAATGTGGGCTTTGTAAAAAAGGGGTAAAATTTGATGTCAAAAATATTGGTATGCAATGCCCATACTGCGGTAGTAAAATTTTTTATAAAGAAAGACCAACGATAGCCAAACGTATTAAATCAAAATAAAATGATTATATGAAATGTGCAGATTTCACTTTTTATTTAGATTCTGAAGATGAAGTAAAGGTAATAATTAATTCTTTAATTCCTGAGATTAGAAATAAAATACCTAAAACAGATATTAAGCTTACCTGTTCAGGTAAGATTTTATATTTAAAAATTGAAACAAGTGATATAAGTTCTTTAAGAGCAGCATGTAACTCTTATTTACGTTGGATAAATACTGCTTTGAATGTAAAAAAAACACTTTAAATCTCAATTGTTTCGTTTCTACCGGGGCCAATTGAGACTAAAGCAATAGGTGTTTCTAATTCCTTTTCAATAAAATTTAAATAATCTTTTACTTGCTCTGACAATTCTGAGAAATTTTTTGCATCACTTTTTATCTTTTCCCATCCTTTGAATTCTTTATAAATAGGTTTACATTTTTTAACATGATTTATATCTGCCGGAAAATATTCAATTTCTTTTCCACTAAAATTGTATTTTGTACAAATTTTAATAGTCTCTAAACCATCAAGTACATCAAGTTTAGTAATTGCTATTTTTGTTATTCCTGAGAGGATACAAGAATGTTTTACAACTACAAGGTCAAGCCATCCACATCTACGAGGTCTATTTGTAGTTGTTCCATATTCATGTCCTTTTTGTTGGAGATGCTCTCCGTTTTTATCAAATAGTTCTGTTGGCAAAGGTCCTTCTCCAACTCGGGTTGTATATGCTTTTACAATACCTATTATATCATTAATCTTATGTGGCCCTATTCCACAACCAATCGTTGAACCACCCGCAATAGTGTGCGAGGAAGTCGTATATGGATATGAACCATAATCAACATCCAACATTGTTCCCTGAGCACCCTCTAGAAGTATATTTTTTCCAGATTTTATTGCTTTATTTAATTCAATGTGTGTTGTTGTAATATATTCTTTTAATTTTTTCCCATAATCAAAATATGTGTCAAGTATCTCTTTTTTGTCTAGTTTTTTATCTATTTTATATGCATTAAAAATTCTTTGTTTAATTATTAATATATTATCGAGTTTTTTACTTAATGTTTCTTTATCCAATAGATCTATTGCTCTTATTCCATTTCTTGCAATTTTATCACTATAACAAGGACCAATACCTCTTTTTGTTGTTCCAATTTTTTTATCACCTAGATATTGCTCTTCAGCCCCATCAAGTATTTTATGATATGGCATGATAATATTTGTTCTGTCACTAATAAGCAGTTTTGGTTTCTTTCCTCGTATAGTAAGCTCTGCTATTTCATTTATTAAAATCTCTGGGTCTACAACAACACCATTTGCTATAATCGCAGTTTTACCCTGTATTACTCCAGATGGTGTAAGATGAAGTTTATAAACCTCATCGCCTACTTTTATTGTATGACCAGCATTTGCTCCTCCTTGGAAACGTACAACATAATCAGCATCTTTAGCATAATAATCAACGACTTTTCCTTTACCTTCATCTCCCCATTGAGTACCGATTACAAGATTTACAGTCATCTTATTTCACTTGTATGGCATAATAAAAGATGTAAATAAAGCTGATGCTAAAATAGTATAATCTAAACGAAGGATTTATAAAATATATCATATATCGCTCAAATCAATGTCAGATGAAAAAAATCCATCCCAACCAAAAGGTAACATTGTCACAAATTTAGATATTGATTTATTAAAAACTGAAGTTGGTCAACACTTTCCTTTTTATGATATGAAATATGGACTTGATGCTGTTATTTTTTATTGTAGAGTTGATGAAACATTATTGGAAAATAACTTTGATCTATTAAGAATTTCACTATCAAAGAAAGGATACATACCTATGCTTCGATATGAAAATGGTGAACATACAATTTATATTATTAAAAAACCTGAGCGGAAAAAAAAGCCTATATGGATCAATATTTTTTTACTTATTGCAACCATTCTTACAACAACATTGGCTGGATCATTTCAATGGATCAGTATAGATAATGCAGAAATTCTTGAAATGTTTTCACCACAATATATATTGAAAGGTTTTGTATTTTTTTCAATACCATTACTATTAATTTTAGGTGTACATGAAATGGGGCATTATTTTGCATCAAAAAAACACCATGTAGAAGCTTCATTACCTTATTTTATCCCGCTTCCACCACCAATATTTACTTTAGGTACATTTGGTGCACTTATATCTACTAGAGAACCTATACCAAATAGAAAAGCATTATTAGATATTGGTGTGGCAGGGCCTATATGTGGATTTTTAGTTGCAATTCCTGTATCACTTTTAGGTTTATATTTTATGCAACAAAATCCAATTTTACCATCAATTGATTCAAATGGAATAACGATTATGTTTCCATTAATTCTTCAATTTTTAAGCAGTTTTTTTACAATTCCAGGAAATACCATTATCCATCCAACAGCTTTTGCAGGTTGGGTTGGTCTTTTTGTTACAGCGCTTAACCTTTTACCTGTAGGACAACTTGATGGTGGACATGTAGCACGGTCATTATTTAAAGAAAAAAGTAAATATGTTACCTGGGCAGTTATAGGTGTTATACTTATTCTTGGATTGTTTTATACAGGATGGTTTATTTTTGCAATATTTATTATCTTCCTACTTGGTACACATCATCCAGCACCTTTAAACGAGTTACAAAAACTTGATGCGAAAAGAAAGATAGTTGGATTAATTGCACTGTTTATCTTTGTACTTTGCTTTGCATCTATTCCTATGTCATAATCGCTAAATCACCTATTCTCAATAACACAAAATCGTAATTTTTTAATATATATAAACAATTCATTATCATAGTGGTATATTTATGAAAACTTACCTAAAAATATTGTTTAATAGTGAGGGAATCTCCCCATCTGAAGTAAAAAATCTTCTTTTAAACATGGGTTTCCACGCAACTAAAGGAAATTATGATTTTGTATATGATTGGAAAGACAATACCGCTAGTTTAGATGAACTTGTATGGTTTGCAGATAAAGTTCATTCGGCATTGAAAAATAGTAAGGTTTATTTTACAATAGAAACAATCTAATTGATATTTTTACCTTTTATCTTATCTAAACTTCCACTTAAAACACCCATAAGAGTATGATACTCCCATTTTGACGGCATTGCTCTACCCATTATACGTTTAAACATTATTTTTGTATTTTCTTTCTTATGCTCAGGATAATTAATCTGATCAAGTAAATCTGAAAAAAAAGTAAATAATTTTTCTTTTTCTATTTTCCCAATAGTTCTTTTTGTCATGGATTGCTTTTTTTTAGAAATATAAAGTGTATATAGAACAACGGCAACTGAATGAGATAGATTCATAGATGGATATTTTTCACTTGTTGGAATTTTAAGCATTATATCACAAGAGGCGATTTCCTCATTAAATAATCCATAATCTTCTCTTCCAAAGATCAAACCAACTTTTCCATCAATTTCATATATTTTTTTAGATAAATTTTCAAGAAGAATAGGATTTCTCAAATGTTTTTTGTCACTTTTACTATCTATTGAGGATGTGGCAATTAGATAATCAAGATTTTCGACTGATTCTTTAAATGAATTAAAAATCTTTGAATCATCTATTATATTATATGCATGCATTGCTCTACTGTAACATTCATCATTTAATTCACAGGGATTCACAAGATACAGATTATCGAAATTAAAATTAGCCATAACTCTTGCTACAAAACCGATATTTCCACTATATTTTGGTTCAACTAAAATAATATAAAACTCTGGAATTTTATTTCACCATTCCAATAACAAGTATTATTTTATATTAAATTCTTTTTCTTTGTCTTTAAGCATTTTCTGATATTTAGATGGTAAATGTCTAACAGTGTTTTTCAAATCAGCATGTTTTTTAATAAGTTCAGATCTTTTGTTAGTCTTTATTTCATCCAATAAGAATTTTTTATTTTTCAAATAACTATATATATAATAGACACCTGTTAAAAAAACTATAAAACCAATTATTAGGATATATAAACTCCATTTTAAAATATCATCTGAAAATTTAAATATATTTTTAGGAATATCTTGGTACCAAATACCTGTTGCACCAATTATAAGTAAAATTATCCCTAAAATTGTTAAAACAATACTTAAAACTAATACATGCTCTCTTAAAAAACCAGATATTTTTCCAGCCATTTTTATTTACCTTCCTTTAATATGATTTTGCATATCTCATCCATGTCTTTGCAGGGTTATTGCATATAGGACATGTATATGTACATTCTACATTTTCTATAGGTTCCCCTAATGTATTTCCATCTAATATATTTTCTATTTCAAGCGCACAATCCTTGTTTGTACACCAAGGAATCTCAACAATCCCTTTAAATTTTTTTGCCTCTTCAATAGTTTTTACTCTATGTATATTTTCATCAATTATTTTTTTTGCTTTATTATAAAGATTTTGTGATATTTTATATAATTCATCTTTGATAGTTGTCACATGTGAGTTTTGTGGAACAGATTTTTTTTCTAAATTATCTCTTCTTACAAGTACAATTTCATTTTTCTTTATATCCTGAGGACCTATTTCGATACGTAAAGGTACCCCTTTTAACTCCCAATCATAATATTTATTTCCAGGAGTTATATTTCTTTTATCAACAATTACCCTAATATTTTCATTTTTCAGATTTTTACAGATTTCATCACACACATCAATTATAGCTTTTTCTTGACCTTTAAAAATAATTGGTATAATAACCACTTGCAGAGGAGCAACATCAGGTGGTAAAACAAGTCCTTTATTATCTCCATGAATACCAATAATTGCTCCAAGAATACGCTCGCTCATACCATAGGTTGTTTGATGACAATATTTATGATCTCCATCCTCAGTTTCATAAGATATTTGATATGGTTTAGAAAAATTATCTTTATATTGATGAATAGAACCTAGTTGTAATGTTCGTTGAGATGGCATTAATACATCTATACTTAATGTATAAAATGCCCCTGCAAACTTATCCCATTCAGGTCTTTTATTAAATATAAAAGGTAAACAGAGTTTATCAAAAAGTATTCCAGCAATTTCTTTATCTTCATTAATTTGTTTCTCAGCATCTTCAAAATCAATATGACATGTATGTGCTTCAAAAAAATGTATTTCTCTTACCCTAATAAAAGCACGAGTTTGTTTTGTTTCGTATCTAAAGGTGTTTACTATTTGAAAAGTTTTCAAAGGTAAATCAGCATGCGATCTTATCCAAAGTGAAAAAATTGGATACATTGCTGTTTCAGATGTTGGTCTTAAAAGCCATTTTTCATCCAGCTCATTATTTCCAGCATGTGTCACCCAATATACTTCACTTCCAAAGCCCTCAATGTGTTCTTCTTCTTTTTTAAAAGATGATTCAGGAATTAATAGTGGAAAATATAATTCTTGATGATTTGTTTTTATCATTTCCTCTCGAATTAATTGATCTATAAATATCATTAGTTTCCAACCATAAGGTCTCCATACATTCATACCTTTTATTGGATATCTTTTATCGCATAAATCCGCTAGTTCAACAATTTCATTATACCATTCGTTGAAATCTTCAGTTTTTTTGACTTTTGTCTCCGGCATTTATACTCAACCTGCAAATCAAAAAAGAAAAAAAGCTATTAAACATGACGGTTTAAGAAATAAATTATACTCCTCTTCCTTCTTTAGCTTTAGGTCTTAATTCTCTTGATCTACATCTTCTACATCTTTCCGCTTTTGGAGCATTTAATGCTCCACATTTCATGCATACTTTTCTGTTTAATAATCGTGTTTCAGCTTCTGGAAATCTTGTCATTTTAAAACCGCCTTATTTTATGTATCGGAATAAGGAAATATTATTTAAACATATTCTAGTAAAAAATTTAAAAAAAATTTAAAATATTGCTTTTTTTTTATTGAATAATTAAATTATATAGAAATATACTTAAAATAGAATATCTATCTATTGGAAGATTTGATATGGTGGAGAAGGGGAGGACAATATGTCCAAGCTGTAAAAAAGAAATAATTCTAGATTTGCCAGATAAAGTAAAAAAATTAGAAGTTGTGTGTCCAAACTGTAGTAATAGATTTTTAATAAAACCAAAATCTGATGATTTAAAATCAAAAGATGAATGTTTCTGGATTGAACATGGTGAACCTAGAAAAACAATATTATCTGGTTTAAAACCTAAAACAAAAAAACCAAAAATTGCAGGATTACTTTTAATTTGTGTTTTGATAGTAGGTTTAGTAACAGTGGTATTTTCCGAGAGTTTTATTGTTACATCTTTGGATATAGGAAATAGTGCTGGTATAACAGGATCTATTATGATAAAAGTAACTGATATATCTAATAATTCAATTGAAAATGCAGCAATTCAAATAAATGGTATAGACGGATTAACAGACAAAAATGGTATATTTAATATTGATAATATTAAATTGGGTATACAAACTGTAGAAATATCTAGTTCTGGGTATAAAAGCCAAACATTTAAAAAACTAGTTACGCCAATTTTTAATTTTGAAACTATAATAAAACTAAAAGAAGGTGATGGTCATGAAGAAAAAGTTGAATATAATAGCTTAGCTTGTTCTTTGGTTTTAATAATTTTTTTAATTTTTACAGCATTAGCAACATTAGCTTGTTTAAAACGTAAAAACCTTGATATTGCTTTATTTGGTTCTTTTATTAGTATATTTACCTTCGGATTCTTTTTTATAGGTTCGATATTAAGTATTATTGCGTTTATAATAATCTGCAAATCCATGGAAGAATTCGAAGATGGAAAAAAGGGAAAAATTTTCTAGATTCATAATTTTTTTATTTTTTTTACCTTTTTTAGCATGGGCATTATTACAATTTATTGCGCCTTTAGCTATTCCTAATGGATCCATTGATAATCTTTCAGGTAATGTAGGAGTTTTTGATAATAAAGAAATCGTAGAAAAAATACAATTTCCTTTTGATTTTGTGTATAGTTGTGGTGATAGACTATGTCATCAAAAAGTAGAACGCTCTTTTTTTATTAACGAAAATCAAATGCCTTTTTGTAGTAGATGTACTGCTATATGGTTAGGACTTGTAATCGGTATAGGTTTTATGATTTTTTATAAAATCCCTCTGGATAATAAATTTATATTTTTAATAATAATTGGTATTGCTCCAATTGCAATAGATGGAGTTGGTCAACTTTTACATATGTGGGAAAGCACAAATATTATCCGTTTAATTACAGGTCTTTTAGCAGGTATTGTAACTGGACTTGCTATTGGTTTAATTATTGATGAGTTAATTGATATAAAAAGAAAAAAAGTTGAAGCTTAGAATTTTTTTTGAAATTCCTTTTTAGAAATAAAAAGTATTATTATTGCGATAAATGAAAATAAACTAGATGTAAAAAATATTCCAATTGAAAATATACCTATAATACTACAGGCAATTGATATTCCCCACATTTTTCTTTTTATTGCTAATATACCACCTAGTATCGGAAAAAATGAAATAATTATACCTATAGATGCACAGGTTTGTATAAAACCTAAGAATTGTTCGGAAGTAATGTTTGGATATATTTGTTGTAACTGGGTAATATCATAATATGTACCCAAAGTATTAATATCAAGAGAAAAAACATTCATCCAATTCAATATTGCTAAAATACCAGTGATAATTAATAAAAATCCTATTATTGTTGGTAAAATACTTTTACTTGATGTGGTTTGGACCGAATATTTGAAATCAACATTTTCTGGTGGTTTATCTGTATTTAAAGATGTTTCAATATTGTTGATTTTTTCCATATATTAATCCCTAGAAAATTGTTATTTTATTTGATTATTTAGTTTTATCTTATTTTTTAATTTTTTTCGTTTTTTACTATCTACAAGAATTTTTGGCATAACTTTCTTTATAACATAAATAAAGAGTATTGCACCATATACAACAATTGCTGATTGATATAGTGGATAGTAAAAACTACTATATGCAATTTGTAATCTTGTTAAATCAGAAATTGCATTAAAAGGAATTTGTAAAAGTATTGTAATAAATAGATATTTTGTCATTTTTCCAGAAAAAATCCCATATCCAATAATTGCTCCACTGGCAGCATGAAATAATATAAAACCAAATGAACCGATAGCAACTAGTGTTAAAAAAGTTGTACTAGATTGACCTGATAAACTTCCTGCAATGACTAAAAAAGGTGTAAATGAAGAACCAAAACCTAAACCAAGTGATAAACCATATATTGTTGTTTCTTTTTTGTATTGGAGTCGCCCAATATTTAAAACAATAGTTTTAAACAGTTGTTCTAAAAAGGCAAATAAGATTATGAAAATAACCATTAATGGTAAAGGATTCATAACCAATCTTATTATTGCAGCTAATATTCCTAAAAAAATACCTGTTATAAAGGTTAAAAAAATTGTTTTATCTTTATAGTATCCTTCATATCCTTTTAAGGCAATATATAGAAAAAAAAGAGCAGGTATTATACCAAGAAATAATATTGCCTGTGTTGGTAATTCCATTGTTAATCCAGCAGGAATAGGGAAGATTATATTAAAGGTCATCGATTACCAAAATTAAAGTTCAGGAGTATTATTTATGTTAGAAACACCAACCATTGTTTTAAATGTTAAAACTTACATAGAAGCAACAGGAAACAAAGCACTAGAAATCGCAATACTAATGGATAAAATTTCAAAAGAACTTGATGTTAGTATGGCTATTGCGGTTCAAGCAACTGATATTACACTTGTTGCAAAAAAAGTATCAATTCCTGTTTTTGCTCAGCATATCGATCCGATAAAACCTGGAAGTCATACAGGTTGGACTTTGGCTGAAGCAGTTAAAGCAGCAGGTGCGCTTGGTACTCTTATAAATCATAGTGAGCATAGAGTTATTCTTGCTGATTTAGATACCTGTGTAACTAAGGCAAAAGAACTTAATTTAGATCATATAGTATGCTCAAATAATGTGGAAACTTCAAAAGCAATAGCTGCATTTTCACCGAATTTTATTGCAATAGAACCACCAGAGCTAATCGGGGGAGACATTTCAGTTACTACAGCGGATCCTGATATTGTAAGTAATAGTGTGGATGCTGTAAAGAGCATTAATAATAAAATTAAGATTTTATGTGGTGCTGGAGTAAAAAATGGAAAAGATGTTGCAAAAGCAGTGGAACTTGGTGCTGATGGTGTGCTGCTTGCAAGCGGTGTTGTAAAAGCAAAAGATAAAGAACGAGTAATTCGTGATTTATCATCAGGTTTATAATTTAGGATTTTTAATTGATTCTATTGCTTTATTATAATCCTTATTTGTAAAAACAAAGTTACCAGCAACCAGTACATTTGCTCCATTTTCTATTACAGACTTTGCATTTTTATCGTTGATTCCACCATCAACTTCTAAATGTATTTTTTTACCTGTTTTATCAATTAATTCTTTTGCTTCTTTTATTTTTGGTAAAACATCTTCTATAAAACCTTGACCTCCAAAACCAGGATAAACTGACATTATAAGAACTAAATCAACATCAGAAATAATATCCTTTATTTTATCAACAGAAGTATTCGGATTAATAGAAACTCCTACTTTACAATTTAAATCTTTTATTTTCTTAATAATTAATCTAATATTATTACAAGCCTCTGCATGAACTGTTATTAAATCTGCACCTGCCTTTACAAACTGTTCAACATAATTTTCAGGATTTTCTATCATCAGATGAACATCAAAAAAAATTTTTGAAATCTTTTTAATTTTTGAAACAACCACAGGACCTATTGTAATATTATTTACAAAATGTCCATCCATAACATCTATGTGTAACCAGTCTGCTCCTGCTTTTTCTACAGCAATTATTTCTTCACCAAGTTTTGAAAAATCAGCAGATAGTATAGAAGGTGCTATTAATACCATTTTATCAAAAACTCAAATACAGTTTTACTTTATAAAACCAAATGTTAGTATGAATTTATTTTGTATTTTGATAGAGATAAAAAGAAGTTTATTTTTTTAACTTCCTTATCTTGAATTCTCCAATTCCCATTGGAATTATCTCAATTTCATCTCCATCGTTAATATCATGGGCTTTAGCTAGTTGACTTGGTATAGTCAGTACCAGACTACTACCCACCACTCGCGCTTTCCTAGTTAGAGGCATATCCCATCCACCACAGGCTAGTAATGTATACTTGAATATATATATGTTTTGATTTTTTTTAATATATCCAAATATGTTTATATCTGTAAAAAAGATAATTTTACTCTGTTATTTTAAACCAAAAAGTTATGAACAAAAAAACAATACCCGATAATTGGAGTAAGGTTTTATGAAAATATTTGCAGATACTGCTGATTTAAACGAAATTAAGGAGCTTGCATCATGGGGAATAATTGATGGAGTAACAACAAATCCGACTCTTGTTGCAAAAACAGGTCGGTCTTTTAATGAAATAATTGAGGAAATCTTCAAAATAGTAGACGGACCAATAAGTCTGGAAGTAATAAGTGAAAAAGCAGAGGATATGGTAAATGAAGCAAAAACACTTATTAAAAAAGTATCTGAAAAATATAGAAAAAATGTAGCAATAAAAATACCAATGACACCGGAAGGATTAAAAGCTGTAAAAAAATTATCAAAAGAAAAAATAAAAACAAATGTAACACTTGTTTTTTCAGCAAACCAAGCACTACTTGCAGCCAAAGCAGGTGCAACTTATATCAGTCCTTTTATAGGTAGATTAGATGATATAGGCCAAGAAGGAATGAAGATAATAGAAGAAATCATGGAAATTTTCTATAATTATGATATAGAAACTCAGGTTATTGTTGCAAGTATACGTCATCCTATACATGTTATACAAGCAGCAAGAATTGGTGCAGATATTGCGACAGTTCCGCCACAAGTAATTAAAAAAATGGTTAAACACTCATTAACAGATTTAGGTATCAAAAATTTTTTAAAAGATTGGGAAAAAGTTAAAAAATAAATGTGTTTTTTTCCTATTTTAATACTTAAAAAGAGTAAGTTTATATGTAATTAAATTATTTTATGAGTTTATATTAGAAGATGGGAAAATGAAAAACAAATTTTACAAAATTGGTATAGTACTTGTATTTTTTGGATTAATAATTATATTTTTTGGATTTTTATTTAGTGAAAGATATTTCTTATTTGACAATAATTTTTTTTGGATGAATTCAAAATCAATTATGATAATTGGTTTATTTTTATTTATTTTAGGTACAATTTTTAGAATAATTGGTGTTTTTTTAAAAAAAGATATAAAAAATAAAGTGGAAGTAAATGCTATACAAAAGGAAGTTTATTCAGGAATATGTCCTGTTTGTCATCAGGCATTTGAAACTAATGCAGAAGTTATTAAAGGTTATTATATCTTTAATTGTAATAAATGTAATTCAAAACTAAGAGTAAAAAAATCAGTCTTCTTTCCAGCAGGGTAAAAAAACAAAATTTAGTTGAAGTATGCTTTTATTAAACAAATGTTTAGAAGAAGTTTATAAAAGATTATTTGTTTCATTATGTTGGAGAAGATAAATGAAAAAACAATTAATAATAATTTTAACAGTTATTTTATTTATTGCTGTTGAATTGTGTGGATGCTCTGAAAATAAAGAAAATAGATTTATTGGGACCTGGAAAAGACAAGAACCATTAACAAAATTAACATTTTTTTCAAATGGTACATTAATACAAGACTTGATATCAGGTTATAAAGTAAATTGGGAAATAAGTAATGGAAGATTAGTTTTGAGTTTTTCAGATAATCAAGCAACTAAAAAATATATTTATGATTATAGTTTCTTAAATAATGATAACACCTTTACTTTAACAGCAATTCAACAAATTGATTTAGGTTTTGATTGTTCAGGTACATATACAAAACAATAAAATTAAAAAAAATATTATTATTTAATCTTACCAAATTCTTTTTTTCTCTCTTTTGCATCTTTACCAGTTGCTTCAAATAAAAATGTATTCCATTTTTTTATTATGCTGTAATCACCACAAACCTTCTTTGGCGGTTGTATATTAATAAAAAGAGAATCTTTTTCTTTTTTCATATCTATTTTTCCAATACCTTCAACTTCAAATTGAATTCCTTTATAAATATCTCCTTTTGCGCCAAAGTGTTTTGTTACAAGTGCCTCAATATCAGAGCTATGTCCTCTCTTAATTTTATATTCTCTCATGTAAAAACCATTGTTAGAAATAAAAAATTGTATTATTAATTTACCTATCTACTTAATATCTCTTTAGCCTTGTCAATTGCATCTTCTGCTGAGTTTACAACATAATACTCTGACTCAATATTTTGCATTATACATCCATTAATTATTTCATCAACACAACCACCGGTTCCTTTGATAAGAATAAGAGGTTTGTTGTAAATCATACTAAAAGAAATTTCATTTAAAGTTCCCCATCTACCACCTATTGCGATAATAACATCACCTGAATTTGCAACTAAAAAATTTCTAATGTTTCCAATGGTTGTTGGTATTGCAATATCAATAAAATTATTTGCTTCCTGCTTTGAATAAGGTAATATTCCGATGGTTAAACCATGCTCTAGTTTAGCACCTCTGCAAGCAGCTTCCATAATACCACCACGACCACCACATAAAAGGGCAAAATCGTTTTTGGCAACAAGTCTACCTACTTGCTCTGCTATTTTTAAGGCATAATCAGATAAATGCTCATCATCTAAATCGCTTCCACAAACAGATATAATCTTTTTCATTAGATGGTCGATAATTACAATTTGTTTTTAATCATTTCTCCCACAAATCTTATAAATACTCCTCTATTACACTAAATTTCACGTATCTGGAGAAATATTAAATGTCAAAGAAAACAACTAAGACAAATCCAATACTAATAACCCTTATAAATGAGTTGAAAAAACATGCAAATGAAAATAAGGCACAAATTTGGAAAGATATTGCAATAAGACTTGAGAACTCCTCCAATAACTGGCCTGTATTAAATCTGGATAAAATTAATAGATATATTGGGGAAAAAGAAACAGCATTAATACCGGGTAAGGTATTATCCAATGGAGAACTTACTAAAAAAGTGACAATTTCTGCATGGTCATTTTCTGAAAAAGCACAAGAAAAAATTAAAAAATCAGGTAGTAAACACATGTCAATCGAAGAATTGATGAAACAAAATCCAAAAGGAAAAGATATTCGAATATTGGGATAGATATGACAACAATTATTGATGCAAATGGTCTTACGCTTGGAAGACTTAGTACTAATGCTGCAAAACGTTTAATCAAAGGTGAAGAGATAGCAATTATTAATTCTGAAAAAGCAATTGTATCTGGAAAAAAAACTACTTTAAAAAATCTCTATAAACATAAAAGAGAACAGGGAACATATCGTAAGGGACCATTTTTCCCAAGAGCTCCTGATCAGATTGTAAAAAGGACAATTAGAGGTATGATACCTTATCAAACATCTCATGGTAGAGCAGCTTTTAAGAAATTAAAATGCTATATGGGGATACCAAAAGAGTTTGAAGGAAAAAAATTCGAAATAATAAAAGAAGCGAAAAAACAACCTGTTGATTATATTACAATTGAAGAACTATCTAAATTCTTAGGAGCGAATATTTAATGGTAAAAAAGGTGGTAAACACATCTGGTAAAAGAAAAACAGCTGTTGCAAGAGCAACTGTTCAAAAAGGAACAGGTATAGTTAGAATTAATAAAATACCTGTTGAGTTGTATGAACCAAGTATTGCTAAATGGAAGATAATGGAATCATTAAAAATCGCAGAGGAACATATTAGTAAATTAAATGTGGATGTAAAAGTTTCTGGAGGAGGGGTAATGAGTCAGGCAAGTGCAGTAAGAACAGCTATTGCAACAGGAATATTAGAGTTTACAGGAGACCCCAGCTTAAAAATTGCATTTTTAGATCATGATAGAAGTCTTCTTGTTAGTGATTCAAGAAGAAAAGAACCAAAAAAACCTCTTGGAAGAGGGGCAAGAAAGAAAAGACAGAAATCATATAGATAGTTGATATACCCGAACCACCAATTCAAGTTAATTGTTTGTCTAAATGGCTGTATTGTTGTTCATTGACTTGTTTTAAATAAAACGCAATAACGAATTTTAGTATAGTAGTTTTGAATCTCAACCAAAAGGATATTCTAATGTGGAAATGAAATCAGTGTAACAAATATTGTTTTTTTATCATAACATTGTTTGTTAAAGTGACTTCAATTAAAAAAAAATAGTAAAAAAATAATAATAAATTATTATTTCGGATGTCTTTTAAAAAAATCCCATGCTAGATCGATTGCTGACATTTCATGTCGTGGAAATGTAAACCACTCATGACCACCCTCTATATAAGAAACTAAAACAACCTCAGATTTATAATTACCATCAGTATATGTTTCAATAATTATTTTCCCACTTTCAGATGTTTCTACATCTGGAATTGGATTGCAATTATTGTTTTCAACCCAGAATGAAACTGATTCATTCACAGATACCAAATAAACCCATAATTCATATGAGTTCCAGTTAATTACTCGTTTCCATCCACCATCATACGGAACACTTTTGTCTTTCATCCCATGAAAAATAATAACAGGCAATGAACTATCTGGATTAGATATGATATATGGGGGTAGTGTATCATCTATTTCAGGAACATATGCTATTCCACCAATAGAACCACATATCGGTGCGATTGCGGCTATACGATTTGAGAGTTCAGCACCAAGACGATAGGTCATCATAGCACCACCTGAACTTCCCATCACATAAATCCTTGAAGAATTAATATTAAGTTTCAATTCAAGATGGTTTATGAGTTCTCGAATAAATCCTACATCATCAAAATTGTTTTCATTCCATCTATTCCACTCCCTAGACCTCTTAATTATTAAGGAAATATCCCAAAAATGTGCAATAGGATGTTTAAAATAACGACTTGTTAGAAGTAATTCCCCATTTGGGTAAACTGCTATAAATCCTTCTTCATCTGCTTTTTCATCCATACCACTAAAAGATTTTATTGAATAAGAATTTGCACCAGCACCTGAACCATGAAGAATAAAAACAAGTGGCATTGGATCACCATCAACATAACTTGGTGGAATATGTAGCCAATAAGAACGAATATGTCCATCCACGAGTATAAATTGTAAATGGTTACCAGGTCCCAATGATGATTTAATAACCTGATTATGTCCATCATTGAGAGATCCTGCTGAAATTGAAATAAAAAATAAATTAAATAAAATAAGGATAATACCAAGAACTATATATTTTTCTATAGTTGTTCTTTTCATATCAAACAATAAATTCACAATTGTCAACAAACAGTCATGATTCAACGGTAATGTATAACAAGCAATATAGAGAGTGAATAAATGAAAATAGCAATATTAAGTTTAAGTTAATATATATTTTGAGTTA
>Ga0209536_100005923_pt1 | contig 18860 bp, 13 predicted proteins | sample DeeMarSeWOR28_12_FD_187461 | JGI IMG/M metagenome (GOLD analysis project Ga0209536, IMG submission 187461) | Marine sediment microbial communities from White Oak River estuary, North Carolina - WOR-2-8_12 (SPAdes) (version 2) | ecosystem: Environmental > Aquatic > Marine > Intertidal zone >... | reverse complement strand
CATAAGTTTGGAGGTCAGGCGGGTATAGCTTAGCGAGCGCCGGGCTAAGCGCGGCCAGGAGCGCGCCCGCTGCAGCATCCTCGGCGCGGGGCGTGCCTAGTTGATCCAAGACAGGCCCGCGAAGCGACAGAGGACGAACCTTGGCCGGCCAGGGCTCGACAGCCCAGATCCGTGCAAGGTCACGTTCGTCGGCGACGCCCATTTGAAGGAGTGGCAGGCTCGCGATTCGCGCCTCCCTCGGGCGACCTTCGGTTTCATAGGTCAGCGCAAGCTCGCGCCAGATTTCCTCGCGCATCGGCTCCTGTGCGAGCACCGCTTGGAGTTGCTCGACCGCTGCCGCGTTGGCGCCTCGCGCGCGAAGTCGTACCGCGAGCTCGCGTCGAAGGTCCGCGTTCGCGGCGCCTTCATCGAGCCCGCCTCGAAGCGCATCGATAGCCGCTAGCTCATCACGGCAGTGATCCGATAGCACGCGGGCGACCTCGAGAGTGGTGGTCACGCCGCCGCGCTCATCCTCGGCCTGATGTTCCTGCAATGCGTTCGCGTAGGCCCGCCAGTCGCTCGGGCTTTCGCACAAGGATTCGAGCGTCCGAGCCGCATCACTACTGGGCCCTTCGAGGACGACCGCCCGCTGGAGGGCGAGCTTGGCATTTTCCGGGTCTCCGGTGGCGTACTCGAGCTGCCCTAGACGAACGAGCGCGTCTCCTCGCACCTGTCCCTCGCTTACGTCGAGCAGGTGGCGGGTCACAGCCAATGCCTCCGGGAGATGCCCAAGCGCCTCGTGAATCAGGGAAAGCTCTTGAAGTGCTGCCGGGTTTTCGGGCTCGGCCGCCAAGGCGAATTCGACATGACGCAGCGCCTTGTCAGGCATGCTCAAACGCTCGCGATAGAGCCGCGCGAGATCGAGCAGCACTCTTCGTAGTTGGCCATTCCCAGGCGCAGCGGCGAGGAGTTGTTCCATTGTTGCCGCCGCTTCGTGCCAGGACTGATTCGACTCTAAATGCTCCGCGAGCCGATGTAGTGCGTCGAGGTTTCGGGGCTGCACTTTCAGCACGCGTTGCAGTGTGCGGATGGCAGCCGGAAGCTCGCCTAGCTCCTCGCTCTGGACACGCGCCACCACCAGCCAGAGCGCACTCGCTCGGTCGACGGATCGCGCGCCCGAAGCCGCTTGGGAAAGCCGGTCCACCAGCGAAGACCAGGCGGCGTCGATGGTGAGTACGTCGACGAGCCCTTCTGCGGCCTTGGCGGAATCCGGCCAAAGCTCGAGCGCCCGCTCGAAGTCGCGTCTGGCGCCGTCGTGGTCTCCAATGCGTTCCAGGCGGACCAACGCGCTCTGCACATAGAGGTCCGAAGAGGCTTTTGGGTCACGTTCGGCTTCGGCTTCCCGATGGAGTGCGTCGACCAGCGCGGTTGGGTCGTCGGTTTCCTCCGCCACGCGGGTCAGCCCTCGGGCTGCGCCGATGTGGTATGGGTCAGCCATGGACGCTGCGCGGAACTGCTCGATCGCTTGGGTATCCTCTTCCCCCTCGACCAGCTCAGCCAGGCGAGTGCGATGGGCCGCCGCGACGGCTGGATCCTGCGCAGAGCGTGCGCCCAGGGAGTCGACTTCGCGGAGAAGCTCCGAATCCCAGCGACCCGCGGCCAAACGCTCTAGCTCGAGCAAGGCGCCCAAGTCCGAAGGCGCGACCTCGAGGACCCGTCGATACGCTCCAATGACATCATCGTACTCTCCGAGTCCCTGGTGCTCTAGGAGCCGGGCAAGCTCGTAGAGGGCGGAAACTCTGCCGCTTGGATCTTCGAGCACCTCGGCTTGCGCCGAATACACGCCGCATAGAGACTGCCACGCGCCGACTTGCCGATACAGTTGCTCGAGTGCCAATAGGGCTCCGAGATGCTTCGGGTCGATTGCAAGCACCTGTTCCCAAGCCTGAATCGCTTGGCGGTGCTTGTCTTGGCGCTCCAAGACTTGTGCCTTTCGCGCAAATAGGGCGACGCGTCGTGGTGACTCCTCGGTGAGCTTGAGCTCGCGTTCGAGATCAGACAGCAGATGGGTCCAGTCGTGCTCTTCGGCTCGCACCCGTGCCAGAGCATCGACCGCGGGCCGATAGTTCGCGTCTGCCGCGATTGCGGCCTCGTAGGCCGTCATTGCCTTCGTTCGATCCTCGAGGTGCTCCTCGTAGACCTGACCGAGCAAGAACGCTGCACGCGCTCGAATACGAACGGCACTCGAGTGGTGAAGCTGGAGCTCCAGCACGTCGACCAAGTCGGACCAATCGCCGCGTTCGCGGAGCTGACGCGCCAGCTCCTGAAGTGAAGGAGCATGCGACGGGTCGACCCTGACCGCCTCGCGGTGATACCGGAGCGCGTCCTCGTCGCTTCCGAGCCGGTCGCGGGAGATCTCGGCCATCTTCTGCAAGAGGGCCACCCTTCGGTGCTTGCTGGACGTCAGCCTGAGCTCTTGGCCATAGACATCCAGCAGGTCGTTCCAGCGGCCGGCGGCGTAGTAGAGGCGTCCGAGGCTCGAAAGCGACGGAACGTGACGCGGGTCCTTCTCGAGCGCTCGGCGGTAGCGGGTGATGGCTTCGTCCCGGTCGTCTAGGTGCTCATTGAGCAGCTCTCCGGCTCGGTGCAAGAGCGCAACCAAACGATCGCGCTCGACGGTCAGCTCGATCTCGTAGTCGAGCGCCTCCAGGAGCTCTCGGGGCCGATGCGCACGGGCGGCCGAACGTTGCCAAGCCTGAACCGCCAAGAGGTGCGCCGGGTCCTGCTGCAGGACGCGCTTGTAAGTCTGAGCGGCCAGCGCGGGCTCTCCGAGCGAATCCTCGTAGATCTGCCCAATCTTGAGCAGGTATGAGACCGCTCGCGACCCGCTGGCGCGATCCAAGGCGTTCTCATACAGCTGGATCAGCTCCTTGGGCTTGTGCACGTCGGAAAGCAACCGTGCCAGCGCCTTGAACGCGGTGGGGTGGTCAGGCGTTGCGTTGAGGGCGCGCTGATAGTGCTCGATGGCATCGTCGATTGCATTGAGCCGGGTCTCGTAGATCTCCGCGGCGCGTGCATGGGAGTCGGCTCGCCGTTCGGCGTCGGTCGTGTAGCGCGCCTCTCGAAGACACATGTCGATCAGCTTTGGCCAGGCGCCGCGAATCCGATAGAGCAAGCTCAAGGCCTGCAGGCTCGAAAGTGAAGTAGGGTCGAGCTCCACCGCGCGTTCATGCCAGGTTATGGCCTGATCCACGTCGCGGAGCTCCTCTTCGTACAGCCGTGCAATGCGTTGGGTGAAGGTGAGCTTCTCCGTTTGATCATCGGTTGCTTCGGTCAGGGCTTCGAGGGTTTCGACCAGCGCCTCGAGGTGCTGCCCGGACTCGTAGTGCCTCGCGAGCTCGCCCAGGATCAACGGATCGTCCGGCTGTAAACTTCGGGCCTGCTCTAGGGCTTGGATTGCTCCGTCGCGATTTCCAAGCAGCTCGGCGTGAATGCGTGCCGCGCGGTATAGCGAAGAGGCCTTTAGGGACGGTTCGGTCGCCCACTGAGCCTCGGCTTCGAGCGTCCGAATGAGGTCGCGCCAGCGACGTTGCCCATAGTAGAGTCGTTTTAGCGCTTGCATCGCGATGACGGCGTTGGGGTCCAGCTGCAAGGCCGTCTCGTAAAGCTCGGCCGCTTGTTCTGGACGTTGCTGCCGGCTTTCGAGCAGCTGGGCCCGACGGATGATCAAAGCGGCTCGATGCCTGTCGTCCGATGCCGCAGCGTTGGCCAGCTCGGCGAGATTACGATCGACATCCGGCCAGGCTTGCCTGGCGAATGCGCGCTGCTCGGTGGCTCGCAGAATCGCTGCATGCGAACGATCCAATGCGCGGGCCGTATGGTACGCCTGCTCTGCGGCATCGCGATTGCCGAGCACGTCCTCCAGCAGTCGCCCCTTCAGCAAGAACAGGGTCGCTTTGTCGCTCGGCTGCCTGGTGATTCGCGCCTCGGCGTCGAAGAGCGGTAGTGCCTCCTTGAACATACGTGCGCCGAGCAGGAGGCGGCGGGTGGCGCGAATCGCCGGCACATAGTCTGGTGCGCGCTCCAGTGCCGCCTGGTAGTACTCGAGTGCGCGTCGCGCATCTTTGAGCGAACCTTCGCAGCTGCGTCCCATTTCGAAGTAGAGGCGGGCCGCGCGCCGCACGTCGGGTTGCTCGCGTAGCTCTCGTTCGCATTCTCCGATCCAGTCGCGCGCGCGCCGGCTGCGATCCGCCTCGGAGAGCGCAGCCTTTTCTGGCGCGCGGGGCGCTCGGGGGACTGGGATGGCAGGGGGCAAGGCAACGTCTGGTTCGTCGACGAGATCGTCTTGTTCCAACGCCTCCGTCGCCTCACGGCGCAATACCGTGCTGTCCCCGTCCTCGAACACCATCGTGACCTACATGCTACTCTGGCTATGCGAAAATCGCATTGGCCTCATTGGGTGAGCGAACACCCTACATTTGAGCAGGTAGGTCAGGCAGCGGGGGCCAGGTCCTTGAGCTCATCGGCAAGCTTTTTCTTCGCCCGTGCCTCCAGTTGCCGTGCGCGTTCCCGACTCACACCTAGCTCGCGGCCGAGGGAGGCGAGGGACGCCGAATTGTCGCTCAGGATTCGCTTTTCGACGATGAGCCGCTCGCGGTCATCGAGCAACGAAAGCGCCCCTGCAAGGCGCATCTGGATGCCACTCTGTCGTCGTTGTCGCGCGACGACGTCATCTTGCGGCTCCGTGGAGCCAGGCAGGACCTCGACGAGGGTCGCATCCGAGTCGTGATAGGCAGGCGCGTCGAGCGAAACCTCGCGCTGGTCGAGGCGGCGGAGCAACTCCGTCATCTTGGCCGGGGTAGTTTCGAAATCGACCGCGAGCGTCTCGATCAGCTCCTGCGGATCGGCAATCAGGTTCGAGAGCCGCGCACGCTCACGTCGAAGCCGGAAAAACAGTTTCGAACGGAAAGGCCCCGAGCCGGCGCCGATCATCGTGCTCGAGCGGACGACTGCTTCGAGCACGAACGCGCGAATCCAATAGCCGGCGTACGTCACGAACCGTGTGCCACGATCCGGATCGAACTTCCGAACCGCCGTCACCAGGCCGACGCTCCCTTCAGCGATCAAGTCACCGAGCGCCACGCCGTAGCGTCGATACTGAAGGGCGATCGCAACCACATAACGAAGGTTGGCCTCGACCAGGGCATCGGCGGCCTCCTGGTTCCCTTGACGGCACCGCACGGCCAACTCGTGTTCGTCTTCGCGGGTCAGCTTGGGGATGGCCCGAACTTGCTGGATGTATCGGTCGAGTGATGCGGATGACTGCATGATGATGTCCTATATGCGCTCCCTACCGTTACGTTACGTCACTGTCTAGCAGGAAGAGCGTTGTCTAGATTGCGTCTATGAAAACAAGACAATACTTAGACAAGAATGCGACAGACGCAAGAACAATTTTGAGCAAAAGTCGCTCAAGCATCACAGCATGTTGAAATTGCAGAGGAATCAGGTGGAAAAACTGGAGCCACAGCCGCAGGTCTGGCTAGCCTGCGGGTTTTGGAACTTGAATCCAGCGCCCTGCAGGCCCTCTACGTAGTCGATCTCGGTGCCTTCGACGTACTGCGCGCTCATCATATCCACGTAAATGGAAATCCCGTGCGAGGTGAAGGTCTGATCCAGGTCGGAGGTTTCATCCTCAAAGAACAAATCATACGAAAACCCAGCACAACCACCACCGATGACCCGTACGCGAAGCCCTTGTTCGGCAAGCCCTTCGGCGTCTCGGATTTCTTTGACTTTGTCTGCGGCGCGGGGGGTGAGGGTTAGCATGGTGCTCCTTTGCCCCGCACTATAAGGTCAGGGGTGCAATCGCGCCAGCTCGGCGCTTCCGTAAGGTCATCCTGCCGCGGGGCAAACGCCAGGGCCTGTTTGGACCGGCCCGAGCGCTCGCGCCGCGAAGCCCGCGATCGCAAAGCCTTCGGGACCTGCCGACTCGTACCCCCGCTTGAGAAAACCAAGGGCCAGCACACCCTGAGCAGCGGAGGCGGCCGAGGTGATTTCCCCCACGATGGTGTCGTCCATCGTGATGGGCGACTTGGCCGCGGGGGCCTCCGAGCCCTCGATAGCCCAGCGCCAGAGGACCTTGGGGGCTTTTCCCCGGTTCTCGAGCATCACGACCGTCTCCTGCCCGATGTAGCAACCCTTCTGGAACGAAACGGCGAGCGGGTTCAGGCCGCTTTCCTGGGGGTAGGTCCACTCGCCGAAATCGACGCCAAAGCGGGGGCGTCCGCGAATGACATGCGCTTGCGCCCAGGTCGCTCTGCTCACGGCGCCGCCGTCCAACTCGTGACTGCGCGCGACTAGGTTCCCAAGCTCCGACTCGAAATCTTGATCACTGACGACCCATTGCCGACCTCCGACGCCAAGTCGATCCGCCCGCCATCCGCCCTTGCCGAGCTCGGCCGCGCGCGGACCTTGCGCCGTGAGGAGGTGCAGGTCCTTGCGGTGTTCGATATCGACGTCTTCCATGATGATGTATCGGTCGAAGCGCTCGAGCAGCGCGTCGACCTGCGCGGCTGGGACATCTACCCAGAGCTCGTCTTCGCGAACGAGCACGTACACATCGGCCAAGATTCGGCCCTTCAAGGTGAGTACGAAGGCATAGACCGAGCCCCCGGGCTCGACCCCTTCGAGTTGGTTGCTGACCTGCCCTTGCAACCAGCCGCGTGCGTCGTCCCCTGCGACTGACAGGATCGCCCGCTCCTCTAGAGCGAGAACCCCGACGGAGCGTTGCAACCAGTCGAGCTCGTTTGCATGGGTCATCGGCGAGTTTTGGTGTGCGAGCCGGGCGTAGGCAAGCGCAGGGCTCAGCCTTCGAGGGGCTCGATATGTGCTGCATGAAGAGATCGGAGGCCAGCATGCGTCCGCACACGCGCGGCGCCATCCCGATCGATGCCATCGAACACGCCCTCCCCATCCTCCCAGCGAATTCGTTCGCCAACCAATGCAAGGCTCGGCCGGAGGGCGTCGACGACGACCGATGCGCCATCGATGACGAGGCGCTTCACCCAGCGCTCCATGCGAAAGAGCAGGGCGGCCAAGACTTCGGCACGGTCGAGCGGTTCTGCGCCCACAGTTTCGCTCCGTAGCGAAGTTGCCGCGCCATCCAGCTCGGTCGGCCATTGCATGCGGTTCACGTTCAAGCCTACACCGATGATGACCGAATCAATGCGCGTTCCAAGGGTGCGGCTTTCCACCAGAATGCCAGCGCACTTGCGACGATCGACCCAGATGTCGTTGGGCCACTTCACGTGGACCGCGCGGCCGGGCAGGCAGCTCGCAACTGCGTCGCGCACCCCGAGCCCCGTGGCAAGTGTGACGAGGGCAGTTGCAGAGGGCTCGACCAGTGGGCGCGCGACCACTGAGAAGTAGAGGTCGGTGCCCGGCGGCGAAACCCACTCTCGTCCGTGCGCTCCCCTTCCGCGACGCTGCTGGTCGGCAAGGATGACATGCCCATCCGGCGCACCCTGGGCCGCTGCCCTGGAGGCGTCGTCCATCGTCGAGTCGGTGCACTCCTGCACGGTCAAGGACCGACCCCAGTCACCCTCGATCAACTCGCCAAGTCGTTCCGGTCGAAGATCGTCGATCACCAGTCAGGTCCAGTCGAGACCGAGGTCAGAGGAGGGAGAAGAGTGCGTGAGCGCGCCGACGCTGATCACGTCGACTCCGAGTGCGCCCAGCCTGGCAACGCGTTCGAGCGTGACGCCGCCGGACACCTCGACTAGTGCCTTCCCATCGACGAGGCTGAGCGCATCACGCACCTGCGCATCATCGAAATTATCGAGCATGACGATGTCCGCCCCGGCCGAGAGCGCTTCCTCGAGCTGCTCCCGAGTATCGACCTCACATTCGATGCGGCAAGTATGCGGAGCGTACGCGCGCGCGCGCTGGATCGCCCGGCTGACACCACCCGCTGCTGCGATGTGATTGTCCTTAATCAAGACGGCGGCCCCCAAATCCTGGCGGTGGTTGTGGCCGCCGCCGCAGCGCACGGCATAGCGCTCGAAGGCCCGGAGCCCCGGAGTCGTCTTGCGGGTGTCGGCGACTCGGGTGGGGGAACCGTCAGGCAGGGCGTCTACGAATCGCCTGGTCATGGTCGAAACCCCCGTGAGCCTTTGCATGAAATTGAGCGCGACGCGCTCGCCAAGGAGAATCGAGATCGCCGGCCCAGAAATCGTGGCGAGCGTCATGCCTGCTTCGATCTGGTCTCCGTCCTGCACGTGGTTCTCCACGTCGACCAGAAGATCGATCTGCGCGTACACCTCTTCGAGAATCGGGAGCCCGCAGACGATGACGCGCTCACGGGCGCTGAGCGCGGCCGTGCCGATCGTGCTGGGCTCGATGCAGGCTTCGCTGGTCAGGTCTCCGCGATCGATGTCCTCCGAGAGCGCACGACGAACCGTTTCCGTGAGAATGGTGGGAGCCGGCGGACTGACCTGCATACCGGAGTTATAGCCAACTCCGCGCCAGAATCTCGGAATAAAGGTTGCTCATGGCATGGAGGGCCAGCGCGGCGCCGATTCCGCCGCGCCATGCACGCGTCCATCCGAATAGAAGGGCTGGGAAAAAGACTGCGAGCCGCGCCGGGTGGGGTTCTACGATGAAGTGGAGCACTGCAAATAGGATCGCTTGAAAGAGCCAGGCAAGCGGCGCTAGCTCGACTCCGACAATGCGGAGTCGCGTTCTCTGCAAGTCGCGTAACGCGGTTTGCAGATAGCCACGGAAAAATGCCTCTTCGGGCAGAGCGACCAGGACGAGCTGTGCCAAGAGGAAGCTCGCGACCTTGGGCGGAAACGACAAGGAGAAAGAACCGGCAGGTTGACTCCACCAGGAGAAGCCAATGGCGTAGAGAGGAAACACCACTCCTGCAATACACAGGGCAATCCCGAGCTCCATCGCTGCAGACGGGAGCGCCTTGCGAAGCGCGCGGCCTAGCTCGAAGATTCCAAGCGGGCCCCCTGCTTCATCGTCCGTGGGCGGCTCGAGTAGCCCGCCGAGCGCGAGGCCGAAGTGTGCCGGGTCGCTGCGTGTGAGTCGGATCGAGGTCAGTAGGAAGATGGCGGCGACGAGCAGGTGGACGTACTGCCCGACGACGGCGGTTTGTTCGAGCCGGGTCGCCGCGAACACAGCAGCACTCACTAGGACGTACACCGAGACAATTCGTGGGAGCGATGTTCGTGCTGAAGCCATCGCGCCACAACTACAGCGGCAAGCGGTGCTTGCCAAGAACCAGGCGAAGTCTACACTGCGCCCACTTCGCAGGGACGACGAGCACAGGTGAGAAGCTGCGGTGATTTCCGAAGACAAGATTGCTGAGATCCGCGACCGCGCCCCCATCGCAGAGGTCATTGGCAACTACGTCGCGCTCAAGAAGTCCGGCAGCAGCCTCAAGGGCCTGTGCCCATTCCACAACGAGAAGAGCCCCTCCTTCTACGTGCATCCGAACCGGGGCTTTTACCATTGCTTCGGCTGCAAGGCGTCAGGCGACATTTTCTCGTTCCTGATGCACGTCGAAGGAAAGACGTTCCCAGAAGTTGCGCGCGATCTCGCTGAGCAAACCGGCGTGCAGTTGCCGGTCTATGACGCGCAGCGCGAAGCAGAGCACCAACGCCACAGGAAGCATTCCGAGCGCCTGGCGTCCTTGATCGAACTGGCCACCGACTTCTATTGTGCGCAGCTCCTCGAGCATCCCGATGGCGGCATCGCGCGCAGCGAGCTACTCGATCGTGGCATCAGCGAAGAGTCCGCGCGCAAGTTTCGCCTCGGCTATGCGCCACACGGATGGGACTCGCTCGTACGTTTCTTGGAACGTGCCGGCGCATCACCTGCCGACGCAGAAGCTGTCGGCCTCATCGTCCCTCGTCGCTCGGGCCGTGGACACTACGACCGGTTCCGCCATCGATTGATGTTTCCCATCGCCGACGTGCACGGCAAAATTGTAGCGTTCAGCGGCCGAGCGCTGGCGCCCGCGCCATCGATGGAGGAGCAGAAAGAGCCACCTGCGAAGTACCTCAACAGCCCGGAGAACCAGCTCTATCACAAAGGCGAGGTCCTTTACGGCTTGCACGAAGGCCGCGTGGAGATCCGGCGCGAAGACACTAGTGTCCTGTGTGAGGGGAACTTCGATCTCGTCGCGTTGCACCAGGCCGGCTTTCAAAACTCGGTTGCCCCCATGGGCACCGCCTTTACCGACGCGCACGCCAAGTTGCTCAAACGCTTCGCTCAGAAGGTGGTCTTCCTCTTCGATGGCGACAAGGCAGGCCGCAAGGCGGTTCGCGAAGCCTATAGCGTCGTGAGCAAAGCCGGGCTCGAGGCGCACGTCGTAACACTGCCGCAGGGCGCCGATCCGGACAGCTTTCTGAGAGAGCATGGAGCCGACTCTTTGCGCGCTCGAATCGTGAGCGCCCCCACCATAATTGAATATTTGATCGACGATTCGGCGGCGACGACCGAGCCGAATCCCCATGCGAAGGCTGATTCAATTGCCAAACTTGGTCCGATTCTTGCCAAGGTCGAAAGTCCAATCGAACGCGGTCTTTACGTCGAACGCGTTGCCCGCAAATTTGGGATCACGGACCTTGGTCTGGTGCGTCGAGAGTTGCGCCGCGGACTCGGGCGTCATGGCGATCGACCTATCCCTCGCCGTGACGCAGTGCAGCAGCCGATTGCACCAACGGTGTCGGAGTTACAGTCGAAGTTGATTTCCTTGCTGATCGATCAACCGAGCTTGGTTCACCACGAAGGCGTGCATAAGCTCCCGAAGCTTTTGACGAGCCCTGATCTTCGCGCCATCTTTGATTCTATCTTGCGGATGGTGGATAGGCAGGGATCGCTCAGTGGCGCGGCGTTGCTCAACGAGTTGAACGACAATCAACTCAGGCCGTGGTTGGAAGCGAAGTTGGCTGTGCAGGAGCACGACCTAGAGGAAGCGCGTCAAATTCTCGACGAGGGCCTTCCACTTCTCGAACGAAAAAACATCGAACATGAGCTGCCCCGTTTGCAACAGCGCATCGTCGAAGCGCGCCGAGTCGGCGACGATGCACTGGCGGCAGGGCTCACTCGAGAGTTTGTGGAGCTGACGCGCAGCGCACACAGGCTCAAGTCGAACACTAAACAGAGGTGAACATGGCGGGCAAGAGCTCAGAGCGTACCGAGGAATCGACTGCATCCAAGTTCAACTCTGAACCTGTATCGCGCGTCGTGCCGAAGACGAAAGGCCGAGAGCGGAAGGAAGTACAAGTCCTTCTCGAACGAGGGCGCATCCATGGTCACCTGACATACGACGAGCTCAACGAGGCTCTTCCACCCGACATGGTGACGTCCGACCAGATCGACGACCTGATGGTGTGGCTCAAGAGCGAAGACATCGACGTAGTCGATGGGGCGCCCGAGGGCCAAAGCCGAACGAGCGAAGTTCCGGTTGCGGCGACGCGAAGCTCAGCGCGTCGCGCATCGACGATTCCGCCTCCTGCCGATGACGGCTATGCACAGAAGTCGAACGACCCGGTTCGCATGTACCTGCGAAAGATGGGCTCGGTCTCGCTGCTCACGCGCGAGGGCGAGGTCGAGATTGCGAAGCGGATCGAAGACGGCGAAAGCAAGATTTTTCAGGTGATTTTGAAGTCCCGCGTGGGTGTGAGCGAGATTCTGGAGATCGGCGAGTTGCTCCGCAAGGGCAAGCTTCGCGTCAAGGACGTCGTCCGAGATCTCGACAAGGAAGAAGAGGTCGACTTCGAGGCAGCGAAAGTTCGGGCTCTCAAGGTCTTTGATAAGGTCAAGCGAATCGAGTCTTCGATGACGAAGGTCCTGGGCGAGCTCGATGGCAAACAGAGGATTTCCGAACGGAGCAAGAAGCAGCAAGCCGTACAGCTCGAGAAACATCTTCAAGAGCGAATAGCGCTTCTGAGGGAGCTCAATCTCACCAAGAAGCAGATCGATCGCGTCGTCGCTCGGATCAAGGCCTACACCCGCCGCGTCGAGCGGGCGGAGCGCGAAATGAACGAAGCCGAGGAGCGTGTCGGAGGCCTCAGCTACAAAGACATGAAGCGCGTGGTGCGCGACATGCAAGAGAGCAAGGCCGTCGAAAAGCGGGTTCAGCGCAAGTACGGCTCCGAAGAGCAGATTCTTCGCTCCGAGGAACACATCCGCGATGCGCAACAGGCGATCGTCGACGTCGAAGATGCGATGGGGCAACCAGTCCAACGGTTGCGCGAAACCTATCGGGCTCTCGCGGAAGGCGAGCGCCAATCCGAGCGGGCGAAAGCCGAGCTAGTCGAAGCCAATCTTCGTCTCGTCGTGTCGATCGCAAAGAAGTATACGAACCGTGGCTTGCAGTTCCTCGACCTGATCCAGGAAGGCAACATCGGCCTGATGAAGGCCGTCGACAAGTTCGAGTACCGGCGCGGCTACAAATTCTCGACCTACGCCACCTGGTGGATCCGACAGGCGATCACGCGGGCGATTGCCGATCAGGCTCGAACGATCCGCATTCCGGTCCACATGATCGAAACGATCAACAAGCTCATCCGGACCTCGCGCTACCTGGTTCAGGAGCTCGGCCGTGAGCCCGATCCAGAGGAGATCGCGGAGCGCATGGAGATGCCGCTCGAGAAGGTCCGCAAGGTTCTGAAGATCGCCAAGGAGCCGATCAGCCTGGAGACCCCGATCGGTGAGGAGGAAGACAGCCACCTCGGTGACTTCATCGAAGACAAGAACGCCGTCTCCCCCGTGGATGCCGTCATTGGCGGTAACCTCGAGGACCAGACCCGCCGCGTCCTCAAAACCCTGACGCCCCGAGAAGAGAAAGTCCTTCGCATGCGCTTCGGCATCGGCGAGAAGAGCGACCACACCCTCGAAGAAGTCGGCCAGGACTTCGAAGTCACCCGAGAACGCATCCGCCAAATCGAGGCCAAGGCTCTCCGCAAGCTCAGGCATCCAAGTCGGAGTAAGCAACTCCGGTCCTTCATGGATAATTGACCGGGCACTTTTTTCCGAGCCCCGTTCACATGGTCGCGTTTCATTCGCGTTCAGTGGGTGATCGGGCTAGTAATGCTCCTAGGGCCCATAGCTCAATTGGTTAGAGTCCCCGGCTCATAACCGGGTTGTTCCTGGTTCGAGTCCAGGTGGGCCCACCGCTCAACAGCGCTTCGCGCATTCAGTGCGCCCTGTGGGCGGCGCGAAGCGACACCTCTCCGAAGCCACGCGAAATAAGAACAGCCGTCCCAGCTGTCGTTGTCGCGCGGGCTCGCCGCCCTGCCATCTTGCACCGTCTGGCAAGGCACGCTAGAGGCTCGCCAGCTTTGGCCGATGACGGAGGCGATCTTTGCGCGAAGAGCTCGTAGCGCTTGCTAGACTTGCTGAGATGGATGACTCGGCTCGCGACATCGACGCCGAGCTCAAACAGATTCCGGAGCGCCTCGAAGAGCTGAGGCAGAGCGTTCAGCAGTTGGAGAAGATGTTGGCCCAGGAGCGGCAGCAGCTTCACGAAGCCGGACAGCTCAAGGCACAACAGAGCGGCGAGCTCAAGGATCGGAACGAAGGGCTTCAACGGGCTCGCAAGAAGATTGCTCAGGCATCGAACATTCGAGAAGCCAACGCGGCAGAGCGCGAAGTCGAAGCCAATCGTCGCGCCATCAAAGAGCGCGAAGACGAGCTCGGCCGAATTGCCGAGGCGATTGAAGCCAAGACGGCCTCACTCGCCGAACGCGAAAAAGACTTCGAGGATACCAAGAGCGCCCTTCAGGCGGACGAAGAATCCTCCAAGGCTCGCGTCGTCGAGCTCGAAGAGCAGCGCGCCAAGCTCCTCGACGGCCGTGATGCGCTTGTCGCCAAGGTCTCGAAGACGATCGTCAAGCGGTATGAGCGACTCAAGACTGGCATCCCCAACGCCGTGATCATCATCAGCGACGGCAACTGCACCGCCTGCCGCATGGCGCTACCCCCACAACTCACGATTGAGCTGCGGCGCGCGAACGAAATGCACCAGTGTCCACACTGCCGGCGGATTATTATTCACAAATCCGTCATCGAGGACTGAGCCCTAGAGCCCTGTCGGTCACCCACGTGCGTCCCGCGGCCGCACGGCCACGGTCCTGCCGACTAGACGATCGCTAGCCAACTCTCGTCCGGCACCTTCACTCCGCGCACCGCGTCGAAGTATGCGCTCTGGACCTTTTCCGTAATCGGCCCGCGGCTGCCGATGCCGATGGTTCGGTCATCTAGCTCGCGCACCGGGGTCACTTCTGCTGCCGTGCCGACCATGAAGACTTCGTCTGCGATGTAGAGCTCGTCGCGTGAAATCAATCGCTCGTGGACCGTCAGGGCGAGGTCCTGCATGACGCGCATCACTGAGTTTCGAGTGATGCCGCCGAGGATCGACATGCCCATCGGTGGGGTGGCGATCTCGCCGTCGCGGACGACGAAGATGTTCTCGCCGGAGGCTTCAGAGACGTAGCCCTGCGTGTCCAGCATGATGGCCTCGTCGTAGCCGATGGCTTGAACCTCCCGCTTGGCGAGAATCGAGTTGACGTAGTGGCCGTTGATCTTGCCCTTCGACATCAAGGTGTTGATGCCGGCACGCTGAAACGAGCTCACCTTGGCTCGAATGCCTTGGCGAAGGCCTTCCTCTCCAAGATACGCGCCCCAGCGCCACGCAATGACCGACACACGAGTGGCGTTTGTCCTCGCGCCCAGACCCATCTCACCATCGCCCATGAAGGCGATAGGGCGCAGGTAACACTCGTCGAGGCCGTTGGCCCGGACCGTCTCGAGACATGCCTCGACGATCTCCTCCTGGCTGTAGGGCATCGGGAGCATGCAAATCTGGGCGGAATCGAATAGGCGCCGAATGTGCTCATCCAAACGAAAGATCGCGCTTCGGCCGTCTTCGAGCTTGTAACAGCGGATTCCCTCGAAGACGCCGAGCCCGTAGTGAAGGGTGTGCGTCAATACGTGGACGTTCGCCTGGTCCCAAGGAATGAGCTTCCCGTCGAGCCAGATCTTGTCCACTTTGTCCACCATGGCTGCTCCTTACACCCCCGCCAAGCGGGGGTCGCGCGGTTGTAGCATAAATACGCAATTACGCTGAGTTGACCTCCTTCGGGGCATGGAGTAGAAACGCCCGCGCTTCAGGAGCCTGGATAGCGGTGTGCATCCGGGCTCCATTCGCATTGAGGGTTAGCAGTGCTCTACTCGTTACTTCACATTTTGCTTCAGCCGGACGTCAGCGGCGGCCCCGTCCCCGTGCCTCCGACCGGTGGTGGTGGTGGACCGGTGCCGGGACCCCTAGGCTGCGGCGGCGGAACCGAGCAAATCGGTTTCCTTCTCCTGATGTTCGCGGTCCTCTACTTCCTGATGATCCGCCCGCAGCAGAAGCGCGCCAAGCAGCACGACGCGATGATCGGCGCCCTGAAGAAGGGTGATATCGTCCGAACCAATGGCGGAATCCGCGGCGAGATTACGGCGCTCGACGAGCGCGATGTGACCGTCGAGGTCGCGGAGCGGACCCGCATCAAGGTGTTGCGGAGCCACATCGCCGGGTTGGACCAACCCACCGAACAGAAAAGCTGAACGCACAGGCGAGGATCATGGATCGAGGCTGGTATTTTCGTTTGGCAATCGTCGTCGGCTCGTCTGTCCTGGGCTTTCTCGCCCTGTGGCCGAGCATCGACCGTTGGTTGCCCTGCCCGGACATCGTCAAGGAGACTTTCGAAAATCAAATCAACCCCGGCCTCGATATCAAGGGCGGCCTACGGCTGATGTATGAAGTCGAAGTCGATGAGTACATCCGTGACCGTCGCGACCGGATCGCAGAGCAGGTGCAGCGCCAGTGCGGCGTCTTGATCGGAGTCGTTCCCGAGGAGGAGGTCGACGACATCGATAGAGCCAAGCTCGATGAGATTCGACAGCGATGCACAGTCGAACGCGTCGACAAGGAAGGCGGGGCCGTTCGCGCGATTCGAATCACGTTTTCGAATCAAGAAGACGCCGGCAAGCTGTCCAAGACTTGGGTGAAGGACTATTTCCGCGACCTCCGAGTGGCGAGCGGCGTGGGCGACCTCGTCGTCGACCTTCACATGCGCGAAGAGCAGCTTACCAACATGCGCGAGACGGCGGTTCGCCAGTCCGAACGCACCATCACCAACCGTATCGATAGCATGGGCGTCCTCGAGCCAACCATCATCGCGCGCCCGAACGACGGTGATATCATCATCGAGATTCCAGGTGCGGAGGAGAGCTCGTTCGAGCGCATCAAGTCGATCATCAGCCGAACCGCGCAACTGAGCTTCAAGATCGTCGACGACGAATCCGACTCTCGGTCGATTTTCACTACGCCGCCTGAGGGCATCTACCTCGACCAGGGCGCTCAGACCTTTGCCGAGGCGTTTGGCGAGGATGCTCGAGATCGCCTCCGCGCGTACATCGCTACACTCCCGGTGCCCGATGACCACGAGCTTTCGATCGGTCGTCAGGCGCCCGACCCCGAGCGAGGCGGCGAGGGTTGGCGGACCTATTACGTCTACCGCGTCGCCGATGCGACCGGTGAGGACCTCGATGATGCGTCGGTCGGCTTCGACCCCCAGAGCGGAAGCCCGGAGGTCGACTTCACGATGAACACGCGCGGCGCATCCCGCATGGCAGACCTCACGGGCCGCAACATCGGGAAGCGTATGGCGATCGTGCTCGATGAGCGTGTGGAGTCCGCGCCGGTCATTCAGGGTCAGATCGGGGCGCGCGGTCGCATCACGCTAGGTGCCTACCAAGATCGGAATGAGCTTCTGCAAGAGGCCAAAGACCTCGTCGTGGTGCTTCAGGCGGGCGCGCTTCCCGCGCCACTTCGCCCCGCCAACGAGCAACTCATCGGCCCGACGCTCGGTCAGGACTCGGTTCGCAAGGGTGCCGTGGCGGCGCTGGTCGGGGTCATCCTCGTGCTCGTGTTCATGGCGCTGTACTACGAGGTCGCCGGGCTAGTCGCGGACGCCATGGTCTTGTTGAACTTGCAGCTCTTGCTCGGCGTGATGTCGGGGATCGGGGCCACCCTGACTCTGCCGGGCGTTGCAGCGATCGCGCTCACGGTTGGTATGGCGGTCGACGCGAATGTGCTCATCACCGAGCGCATCCGTGAGGAGCTGAGGCTGGGGAAGTCCCCACGCTCCGCCGTTGAGCAAGGGTACGCTCGGGCGTATTCGTCGGTCTTCGACAGCCAGCTCACGACGGCCATCGCGGGCGTGGTCCTGTGGCAGTTTGGCACAGGTCCGATCAAGGGCTTCGCGACGATGCTGTTGATCGGCATTGGCACCTCGCTCTTCACCGGCACGTTCTGCTCGAAGGTGCTCTTCGACTGGCTCGTACGCGGCGCGCGCGTGCAGCGACTGCGGGTGGGCTGACATGGAGTTCATCAAACCCGGCACCTATTTCGACTTCATGAAGTACCGCGGGCCGGTGGTCACCGTCCTCGGTCTCTTGTCCGCTCTGAGCCTGATCTCGCTCGTCTACCCAGGGCCGAACTACGGCATCGACTTTGCCGGCGGCACTGAGGTCCAGCTCGCCTTCAATGGCGCGACGAGCCCCGCGGAGGTCCGCGAAGCCCTCGTAAAGGGGGGCTATGCGCGCCCCGACGTGATCAGCGTCGAGGGGAGCCCCAACGAGTACATCATCCGCGTTCAAGAGGTGTCCTCCCTGCCCGAGCACCAAGTCGACAAGATCCGAGAGGCAGTCGACACGGTTCTCGGAGAGGGCGTCGTTCAGGAGATGAAGGTTTCCCCGGGCGGCGACAAGATCACCATTCGCGTCTCGGGGCTGGTCGAGGAGCAGCAGCTCGAAGAGGCGCTCCTCGCCGGCGGCGCACACGTGCGCTCGATCAATGCCATCACCGGGGGCAGCGATCAGCGTTACGAGGCAAACCTCGTCGGAGTTGCAGACGAGCTCACCGCCCAGCTTCGCGAGCAGTTCGGCGACCGCGCCCCGAAGGAAGCGCTTCGTGTCGAATGGGTTGGTCCGAAGGCGGGTGCGCAGCTTCGTGACGCGGCGATTCAGTCTCTTCTGTACGCCATCGCATTCATCATGCTGTACGTCGCGTTCCGCTTCGACCTGCGTTTCGCTCCCGGCGGCGTAGTTGCGATGTTCCACGACGCGCTCATCACGCTCGGTATTTACGTCCTTCTGCGGAAGGAAGTGAATCTCACGACGGTGGCCGCGCTGCTGACCATCATGGGGTATTCGATCAACGACACGATCGTCGTATTCGACCGAATCCGCGAGAACATGGTGCGCGTTCGGGACAAGAGCCTACGGGAGCTCATCAACATCAGCACGTCGCAGATGCTCTCTCGAACGATCATCACCTCGTTGACGACCCTCCTGTCGGTGTCCGCGTTCTTCTTCCTCGGTACGGGCGTCATTCGGGACCTCGCCTTCGCGCTTGGCATCGGTATCGTGGTCGGTACGCTGTCCTCGATCTTCATCGCGGCGCCCATCACCGAGTTCATGGATCGGCGTTTCTTCAGTCGTTCGCGGGGCTGACACCGTGGATCGGTATCGGGTGCAGCCTTCCGACGAGCGGGCGGCAGGCATGCTGGCCGACTCCTCGGGCCTCGGGCTAACGGCGGCTCAGGTGCTTCTGAATCGGGGTATCCGTGATGGCGAGAGCCGTGAGATCCTCCTCACCGGACTTGTGTCTTTAAAGGACGAACTTATTCAACGGTGCTATTCGGCTTCAGCTACTGGCATGGTCATTCGCTTTACCTCAGGTAAGCCAGCGACAGTGAAATAAGATTTATCTCTTTCCTTTGATTAAAGGGTTGCGGTTACCCGATAACAGTATG
>Ga0209536_100005922_pt1 | contig 18861 bp, 15 predicted proteins | sample DeeMarSeWOR28_12_FD_187461 | JGI IMG/M metagenome (GOLD analysis project Ga0209536, IMG submission 187461) | Marine sediment microbial communities from White Oak River estuary, North Carolina - WOR-2-8_12 (SPAdes) (version 2) | ecosystem: Environmental > Aquatic > Marine > Intertidal zone >... | reverse complement strand
AGCGGCGCGGGGATCGCGCATGATCGCCTCGGCGACATACTCGCTGCCCGGTCCGTGGCAGGCCTCGCACCCGACGCCGTCGGCCACCGAGTACGTTTCCAGGAAGCCGTGATCGTCATCTCCGCCCGTGGTGTGGCACTTCATGCACTCCGGGCTTTCCCCGGGAGCGCCGTCGACACCCGCCTCCCGGGCGATCTCGGCGGCCGCGGGCGTCGCCAGGACCGCCCACGCCTCGGAATGGACGCCGAGACGCCAGCGGCTGAACTGGTAGCCCATCATGGAGCCGCGATGGCACTCGGCGCAGACCTTCACGCCCACGTACCTGGGGCCCGCATTCTCGGCGCCCGCGCCTCGCGAGGGCTGCGGCAGCGATCCCATTTGAACGCTCTCCGGGGTCGGGTGCGCGATGGTCTCGCGACCGCGCTCGACGTCGACCTGAGGCTGGTGGTGGACGGCGACGTGGGAGCCTTTCTCGTAGTGGCACAGAATGCAATCCGGCTTCGCTGGAAAACGCAGGCCCGCTTTCATCGCCGCTTCCCGATCCCGCATCACCTCCTCGGACATGTACTCGCTGCCCGGGCCGTGGCAGCGCTCGCACTGCACGCCATCCTCGATCAGGAAGGTGTCGTCTCGTTCCCACTCCTCGGCGTCGGAAGCCGTGGCGTGGCAGCCGAGACAGGCCTGGGTCTCCTGCGGCTCGCCGGGAATACCGCTGAGCCTCGCCATCTCGCGGGCCTCTGGCGTCGCCAGCGACGCGTAGGCCTCGGAATGCTCCGAAAGCAGCCAGTGGCTGAACTGGTTCCCCATCCCCGGTCCCGCATGGCACTCGGCGCACATGCGAGCGCCGACGTAGACCGGCTCCTTCTCCTCGCCGGGGCTCGTCATGAAGCTCGCCGCAAGAACCAGGATCGCCGGCAGTGCGAAACGGCTGAAACCGCGCATCGCTCCCACGCTCCTACTCTTTCTCCACGGTCAGAGCCTGATTGGCCGATACGTTCTCCATTCGCTGGACGCTCCCGTCGGGCCATCGAATTTCGACCCAGTCCGCCTTGCTCGCCTTGCCCAATCCGAAGTGGGCTCTCGGGTCACCTTGCGACAGGTATCCCATCACGGTGACGGAGTCGCGGATCTGCCGCAGCGATCCGGTGGCGACCGTGATCCGCGTTCCGACGGCGTCGATCTCCCCGCCCGGCAGCATGGGCCGGATCTGCAGCCAGTTGTTGCTGTTGCCGCCGTCGTTCCGCAGGAGGATCGCCTTGTCGTTGAGGTTCACGATCAGGATGTCGATATCGCCGTCGTTGTCGTAGTCGGCCCAGGTTGAGCCGCGGCCGACGTGCTTCTCGCTGAAGTAGCTGCCGGACTTGGAGGCGACGTCGGTGAATACACCCTTGCCGTCGTTGGAAGCGAGGACGTCCTCCTCGGTGTACTCGTGGTGGGCGTTGCCGTTGGTGACGAACAGATCGAGATCGGTGTCGTTGTCGTAGTCGAACAGGATCCCGCCCCAACCGGTGTACTGCCCGCACATCACGGCCAGGCCCGAGGTCGTGATCCGGTCCTCGAAGAACTTCTTCCGGTTCACGAGCAGGCTGCCGTAGCCCATGTCCGGGACGTAGATGTCCAGGAGGCCGTCGCCGTTGACGTCGCCGACGCTGGGCCCCATCGAGGAGACCCCTTGCCCGTGCTCGCCGAACGCCAGGCCGAGAACCAGCGCCTTGTTCTCGAAGCCACCCTTGCCGGTGTTCTGGTAGTAGTAATTCTCCATCGCGTCGTTGGCGACGAAGATGTCGAGCCGGCCGTCGTTGTTGATGTCCGCCGCCGCCGCGCTCATGGCCCGGCCGTCGGGGTTGAAGAGACCGGCCTCTTTGGTGACGTCGGTGAAGGTCCCGTCTCCGTTATTGCGATACAGCGCGTCCGGCTGGCCGCTGTAGCTGAGCGGGCCCGGATAGCCGGCAGCCGCGTAGTACGACCGGAACTTGCCGTCGTCGTACTCCAGGTAGTTGGCTACGTAGACGTCCAGGTCGCCGTCGCCGTCGTAGTCCAGCCACGGGGCGGAGAGACTCCAGCGCGAGTCGGCCAGCCCGGACTTTGCGGAGACATCGGTGAAGGTGCCGTCACCGTTGTTACGGTACAGGACGTTCGGCCCGTAGTTCAGGACGTAAAGGTCCGGGTCTCCATCGCCGTCGTAATCGGCCGACGACGCGCCGAAGCCGAAGCTCTTGTCGCCGACCCCGGCCTTGACGGTGACGTCGGTGAAGGTGCCGTCGCCGTCGTTGCGGTACAGGGCGTTGCTCAGCTTGCCTTGCAGGGTGCGCCCGCGGTTGTCGTTGATCGCCGTCGTCCACGCGCCGTTGACGAAGTAGATGTCGAGGTGGCCGTCGCCGTCGTAGTCGAAGAAGATCGCGCCCGCGCCGGTGCCCTCGACGATGTTGCTGACGTCGTGGTCGCCGTAGCTGTGCTTGAAACGGATTCCCGCCTGCTCGGTGACATCGGTGAAGACGGGCAGGGGAGCGGCGGGCTCGTCCGCAGCAACAGCCACTCCCGCCACCAGCAGTATCACCAGAAGATGAGCGCGCTTCAACGAGCACCTCCTCGATTCTCGTCCCGTGCGGCGGGATCGCTCTTGCCGGAGACCCCGTCCCACAGGGCGCCGAGATCGATCCATTCCGCCAGGGTTTGTTTTTCGTCGGCAGTCAGTGGCGGCGATTGCGGATGGGTGGTGACCGTCTTCGGGACCCCATCTCCGACCTCGTCCCACGGCCGCGAGGTGTTCCTGCCGTATAGCCGCCAGATCAGGGGGCTCGTCCTCGCTTGACCGGGGTGCACCCAGGCACCCGCGGGCTCGTCGACCGTGAACCCCTCCAGCAGGGCGGTGTAGTCACGGTCGTACCGTGGATTGCCGTCCGTTGACGGAGAGCCGCCCAGCGCCATCGTCGCGTCCGGGCCCTGATGGCATGCGGCCGAGCCGCACCTGGCATCGAGAATCGGCTTGACGTCACGACGGAAGTCCACGGTGCGGCGCTTCTCCCGCGGGAGCGTCAGCGGGATGGAGGGCTTGGCAAGAGCCTTCACGAAGCGGTTGTCGGGGGTCCGCTCGCCGTCCTCGTGGCATCCGATGCAGCCGCGGGTCTCGCGATTGCGGACCCAGATCCAGCTGCAGCTCCGGAGCGCCAGCCCGTCGTCATCCACGAGCTGAAGCTGGATCGGTATGTTCGCGGGGACCTCGACGTTGAACGACCCGTCCTCCTCGACGGGAACCACGCCCAGGATCCGCCTCTGGAGCAGGGGAGGAATCCCGGGTGAAGGGGCCTCGCGCTCCCCTTCGAAGCGCGGAATGCCCTCGAGAACCCGCAGGCGGACCGGGGTCCCGCGGGAGATCCAGCCCCCCTCGCCGAGGTCGGATTCGTAGACGTCCAGGCCGTAGAAGATCCCGTTCGGGTTGTCCGCGGTCACCACCGACGAGCGACCGTCGGGCTCGGGTCGCGGGGCGACGATCCGGGCCTGGATGTCGTGACGATCGGGGTCGTCGAAAACCGCCTCGACCTCCCCCGAATGGGTGTCGACCCGGACGATGCCGTAAGTGCCCGAGCCGTCACCGGGTTTGCGGGACGCCAGGACCGCGCCGTCCCGCAACGGAGAGGGGAAGGTGAACAGGCCGTCACCGTCATCCGTGATCGGTCGATAGGAGTGCAGGTTGCGTCGCAGGCTCACCGTGGCGAGGTTCCCGGCGCCGTCCCACGTCTGCTCGTCGCTCTCGACGAAGACGACCAGACGGTCCGGTGTGACGCACGGCATCAGCTTGACGCGCCGCCCTTCGTCGGCGGAGAAGACAGCGTAGTCGATCCCGTCGGTCTGCGATGCGAACAGGCCGACCCGCCCCTCGGGCCCCCACTCCAGCCCGCTCCGCTGCCGGCTCGAGAACAGCAACCGTCCGTCGGGCAAGACGGTGGGCCCCATGTCGCTCGACGGGTTGAAGGTCAGGCGGCGGACGTCGGTACCGTCGAGCCTGCAAGAATACAGGCTGGTGGACCGGACCGGAGCGTGCTCCTCGAGCTCGCCCGCGCGATCGCTCACGAAGGTGATCTGGTACCACGGCTCGTCGGCGACGATGGTGTAGTGGCTGCCCTGATAGACGGGATGGCGGCAGTTCCCGAGGTCTCGCGTGATCCGGCGTACGCCGCCGTCGCCCAGCTCCATCTCGTAGATGTTCCAGTCGTCGGAGGGGGTCTCCCGGGCCGAGAACAGCATCCGCTGCCCGTCGAAGGACACGTCGGGATCGCACGCGCTGTGGAATCCCTCGGTGAGGACGCGGGTCGTGGGGCCGGGTTCCAGCATGACGATGCGCGACCCCGCGCCACAGTCGGGCCACGGCATCCCCGAGGCACGCCGGGCCGCCGGAACCGGATCGAGAGGAGCCTGCGTCAGGACCACCCCCTCGTCCTTCGCGTCGGTCTCGGCGGGTTGGGCGACCCGGCCGGAGGCGAAGATGAGGACGGCGGCGAACAGCAGGCAGAATACGAAGCCGTTAAACCCGGTCTTCATTCCCCGTCCATGCCAGCGTGTGGGCTCAGGATCGGCAGAGGGATTCGCGCTCGCTCGCCGCTCCCATGATCTCGGCGAGGACCTCGGGCGGGATCCCCTGATGGGCATCGCACTTCAGCCCCGCCCGGGCCGTCTCGGAGCCGACGACCTCGATCAGGAGACCGTGAGCCCCGGCGGCCAGCGCCGCCCGGCTCATGCCGGCGACGAGACGCCACTGGCCGGTGGAATGGGACGGGTCGACGATGACCGGCAACGGCGTGGCACGCCTGAGCGGCTCGATAATGTTCAGATCGAGCACGTTGCGGGCGTACTCCCAGTGACACGAAGCCCGGATGCCCCGCTCGCACAGGACGATGTTAAAGTTGCCTTCTTTCGCGATGTACTCCGCCGCACAGATCCACTCTTCGAGGGTGGCGCTCCAGCTACGCTTCAGCAGCACCGGAACCCCCGCCTTCCCGACCTCGATCAGCAGGGGGAAGTTGTGCATCGAGCGCGATCCGATCTGGATCATGTCGGCGACCTCGGCCACCGTCCCGACCAGTCGCGGGTCCAGGACCTCGGTCACGACGCCGAGACCGGTCTCCTCGCGGATGCGGGCAAGTATCTCCAGCCCCTTCAGTCCGGTTCCCTGGAAAGAGTGCGGGTTGGTCCGTGGCTTGAACACCCCGCCCCGCATCATCTTGCAGCCGGCATCGCGAACCACGCGCGCGACGTCCAGGGTCTGCTCGTAGGACTCTATGGCGCACGGTCCCGCGATGATCACGGGATCATCGCCACCGAAGGTGGCGCCGTTTACCGCCACCGGATGGGTGGTCGCCTCATCCTGGTATTCCGGCCAGCACCGCCTGAGAACTTTGAGATCTGGAAGCTCCTGAGCCATGGCAACGCTCTCGCTTCTAGGAGCACATCACCGTGCTCCTTCGATATTCAGCCCCGCGGAATGATGGCGATCGCCTCGATCCCCACCAAGAAGTCCGTTCTGCAGATCCGGGCCTGGATGCCGGTGCTCGCCGGGAGCGGGTCCAGGCCGATGCCGTTCATGAACATCGTGCGACCTCGTTGAAACGATCGTAGTCTCGCTCGATGTCTCTCTGGTAGCACGTTGTTCGGACGATGTCGTGCCGGCTCGCCTTCTCGGCCGCCAGAAGCTCGGTGAGGTTCGGGAACGTGCGACGCAGCTGAGCCTCGAAGTTGCCCGCGTGGATCGTGTCGCCCTTTTCGTCGACGCTCGCCGTACCCGAGAGCAACAGCATCGTTGCGCCGGGCAGCTCGACGCGCATGCCCCGACTGAACGAAGACGGTAGGCCGTCGTCGTAGGCCTCGTTCTGGACGTCGGGCACCTCGATGGCTCGCTTGGGAACGAGGGGACGACCCTGCACCAGGTCGACCCCGCATCTTTGCCGGCCATGGCCTTCGGCTGCGCCGAGCCCCAACGCTTCGAGCTCGGCGCGTGCTTGTTCGTTCAGCGTAACGGTGCTTTCCGGTGTCTTCCCAATGACACCTCGGCCTTCGCTCATAGGGACCCTCCTCTAGCGCAGTCCGCCTCCCCGTGCCCCCGGCGATTCGGCCTTCTTGCGCGATGTCTAGCTTCCTAAATTACCGCGCTATTGTCTCATTGCCCGCGTCATTCTACTGAAAAGCGGATATTTTTTATCGTATTTCCCATGGTGGTGCGCAGATTGTGGACTTGCCCGCGGCGCGAGAGGACGACGTGGGCGAAGCGGAATCCGGAGCTTTCTTGTTCTTCCGGACCGGCGGAAACACTCTCGGAGGGCGGCGAGGCAGGTTCCGGAGGCCATTCCACAGTCTGCGCACCACCATGGGGAGGCCGGCCCGGGCCGCGGTGAGGCCGGCCGAGTCTATGCGCTGTAACCTGTTGAATGGCAACAAGATCCGCCTGATGCCGGGATGCCGCGGGGCACGGCTTCCACCGCCGACGGGTGTATCATCATCGGGTCGGCCGGGGGGTTCGGAGGGCACGGAGGCGCCCGTGCAACACGCGAGGCTGTGGCGGAGACTCGCCCGCAAGAACGTCGACATGGAGCGTCTTGCCGCCGAGGTGATCCGCCGGCCCGAGTGGCTCGGCGACATACTCTCGGGCCTGGACGCCGACACGGCGCGGGTCCGGTTCGGCTCGGCCAAGGTCCTCAAGATCGTCAGCGAGCGCCGTCCCGAGGTCCTGTACCCGGAGATCGGGTCCTTCTTCAACTTCCTCGACGGCGACAATCGGATCCTGCGGTGGAACGCCATCCTCGTCATCGGCAACCTCGCCGCCGTCGATTCGAAGCGGAAGATCGACAAGATCCTCGACCGTTATCTCGACCCCATTCCCGGACCGGAGCTGATCACGGCCGCGAACACCATTCGCGGGGCGGGGGCGATCGCGCTGGCAAAGCCCCAGCTCGCCGACCGGATCGTGGACGCGATCCTGAAGGTCGAGAAGGGCCGCTACAAGACCGCCGAATGCCGCAACGTAGCGGTGGGGCACGCGCTCGATGCCCTGGGTCGGCTGTTCGACCTGACGAAGCGTAAAGAGCACGTCGCGAGGTTCGCGAAACGACAGCTGCGAAATCCGAGAGCCGCGACCCGGAAACGCGCCGAGATATTCTTGAAACGACCGTCGATCGCGTAGGCCACGCCAATCGACCCGAGCCTACGCCGCCTTCCGTGCCCGCCAGGATTCCCGGGGGGGATGTCAACTCGAGTCAGATTGTGATCTTGAAGGCCGAGCGAGAGGCTCGCAAGCGCTCCGTTCTCTGACATCCTCGGCGCTTTGCGGTGTCTTCAGAAGCGAGTAGACCGCTCGAGTGGACAGTACCGTCACCGTTCGTGGGGCGCGTAGCGGTCGAGCAGTTCCTCGAATCGAGGATCCTTGGCGAGGTCGGTCAGGTCGGGGTCGTGCCACACCCAATGGTAGCTGTGGTATCCCACCTCGAAGGCCCGCTCGAGCGCATCCATGGCTTGGTCCGGGTCACCGTTCAGGGCGTGGATACAGGCCAGGTCATAGAGATCCCCGCCGTCCGGCTCACCGCGGGTGTGGAGGAGTGTATCAACCGACGCGCGACAGCTCTCCGGATCGCCGAGCATCGCACGCGCGTAGGCCAGGTCGATCCAGCCGTCGGTGTCGAGAGTTCCCGCGGAGGCGAGGGACCCGAGTTTTTCCTCGATCGGCTCCAGCAACGCGCTGAGACCGTCGGTGTCGCCGAGAAGACGGTACGCGCGGGCGAGCGAAAGCCGCGACCGCAATTCGTCGTCCGGCTCCATGGTCATCGCCCGCTTCAATACTGTTGACGCCTCCAACGGATAACCGGAATTGAGGAGACCGATTCCGATACTCGTCAACGTCTCCGCCTCCGCAACGGTCTCCGCGGCCGCGAGTAGTAAGACGCGAGCCTCGTCACCCCGCCCGACGCACGTCAGGAACGCCGCAAAGTCACGGCGATACGAGAGATCGTCCGGTCTGAGATCCAGTGCCTTCCGAAACCACGTTTCCGCCTCGAGGTCATCACCGGCGTCGTGAAACGTCCAGCCGAGCTGCTGCGCGGCCCAGGGCCGATCGGGGTCGAGCTCGAGGGCGCGTCGGAATGCCTCCGTGGCCTCCTCGGGCCTTCCGAGCTTGCGCAGCGCGAAACCCAGCGACTCATGACAGGAGGAATCGCCGAGGCCCAGGTCGATCGCCTTGACGAACGCTTCAACCGCCTCGTCGAACCGGGCGATCTCGGATAGCGACTCGCCCAGCTCTTTCCGAACATAGGGGTGTTCGGGATCCAGCTCGACGGCGCGGCGCAGCGCGACGACCGCCTCGTGGTGGCGCCCGGCGCGCTGCAGTACCCGACCGAGCTGGTATTGCGCCCACAGGCTTTCGGGTGCGTGCTCGAGTGAAGTTCGGAGCTGGGCCTCGGTCGGATCGCTCTCCGCGATCCCACCGCGCAGGAAGGCAATGCCCCATAGCGTCTCCCGTAGGTCCTCGAACGAAATCACGGTCCGCCGCCGAGACGCTTCGTCCTCGACGGAACCGTCCATGACCACCACACCGTGCTCGGTCCGGCCATAGGCCAGGGCAGCGCGACGGTCGAGGACCCCGCCGTCGCCCCCCACTACTACAGGGGCACCGTCGTCGAGCAGGCGCAGCGTGAGATGAAGAAGCTCCGCCTGCTGCCCTTCCCGGAGTGTTTCCGAATCCGATCCCGGCAGCGAGCGCCCGAATTCGTGCTGCGCGGCGTACAGGTCGACGAGATCATGCCCGGCGAGATCCTGCTGCTCGACATACCGCCGCATCTCCTCGGCGCAGGGTGGCGGAAGTGCGTTGACGAACTCGACACGGCGTCCGCCGGCGCTCTCGCGGAGCGCCGCCACGGCGGGGTCCTCGGGATCCCCGTGTCGCAACATCCGGTTCAGTGCCTTCTCCGAGCGCCTGGCGAACTCATCGAGGGTCTCCGGCCACCCGAGAGCCTTGCCCTCGGGCATCGGGTAGAGGTGCTCGCGGCACACACCGCGACTGCGGATCACGTCGAACACCTCCCACAGCGCATGACCCGAGGCGTCCGAGCGACCGGGGAACTTCCGGTGGATCTCGGTCTGCAAAGCCATGACCGAATAGGAAGGACACGAGCCGGGGAGAGGCTGTTCGTCGTGCTGATCGACACAATCACGGGCCTCGAGCAGCTTGAGCATGGGGACCAGGGGGGCGTAGATTCCTCCCCTGCGCGGCTTACCGGGAATGAACTGCCAATAAGGGACCGTGCGCAGTCCATCCAGGCGGAGAGCGGCAGCCGGGTCGCCGCGTGGCCGATCGCCGGCCACCGATGGCAGGTAGGGCAGTCTCATTCCCTCGGCCCCGGGCCAGTCATCGGTCCAGGACTGCATCCAGTCGGCGAGAAAAGCGTCGGCAACGAATCGGGCATACTCCTCGCCACCGGTCCGTCTGTAAAGGTCGACAAACGAGGCCAACCGCCCGAGGTCGAACCAGAAGAACCCGCCCGCGCCTTCTTCCAAGAGGTCCGCGTAAGGTGCCCCGGTGCGGTCCACGAGCGGGGTGGGTGAGAAGAGGTCAACATGGATCCGTGCCACCGGCGCGCCACGGGTGTCGATGACGACCAGGTCCAGGGTCGTTCCCTCGAGCCTCGCAACGAAGGCGTTGCCCGCGTACGGGTCGAGTGTGATCCGGCTCATCGGTTCAACGGTCGGCTGGTAGAAGAAGCAGCCCGGCGGGAACTTTGCTTTTCTACCCAGCCAGATTTCGACGAACAGGACGAAGTCGGTCCCCGCCATCTGGTGAGGCAACCCGCTTTCGAGCAGGTATCCTCCGTGGCCCACGAAAAGGGCACTCACCTTCGCGCCGGGGTGCTCCGCGTTGTGGTCGGCCAGCGGCACGCGCGTCTCGTCGAGCACCGCGTGAAAGGGAAATTCCAGGGAATAGGGAGGACGGAGAACCTTGGTGACGTATTTCGCGTCGTCGCCGAGCGGCGGGACCCTGGCAACGACACACGGAGCGACCCCGAACGGATCGGGCGGCGTCTCCGTGGCACCGAACACCGCGAGCGGAGCCCACACGACGAGAGCAAGCGAAAAGCGCTTCATCAGGCCTCCCGCCTCCGGCGGTCGGTCGCCACGATCCTACCCCAAGAACGGCAACCCGTGCGCGGGGTCGATCTCGAGGTTCCAACGCCGATTCCAGGCCGCGTATAGCCGGTTGTCGAGCGGGTCGATTGCCCCTTCGATTCCCACGACGTCGAACCGCAGATCGCGGCGCGCCGCAGCCAATGCACCAGCGTGACGACCCGTTCTCGATACGAAGGCACCCAGTCGGATCTCGGCTTGTTCGCCCTGTTTGCTGCGTGCGTGGGGCTCCGCGGTGCGGACCGGGAAGTGCGAAGTCGGGTTCGCGGGTGCCAGCGCGGGCGCGCACCGCCGCTCCGCTCCGCACCGGATGATCCCGCGCCGTGCCGGCGTTATCCTGGGAATCCCTGGGCCGCCCCCGTTCCGCGGGGCTGGCATCGAACTTGTTATCCGGGATGTCGGAATCTGGAGAGGAGGTCGGTCATGGGTGGGAAGTACCGGATCGGGTTCTTGGCAGGAGCGGTCGTCGCCGTCGCGGCGGCCTTCGCGGTGGGGATCAGCGACAACCCTCCGGGAATCGTCCTGCTGTACGTCGCGAGCGTCTGTCTCGTTCTGGCGGTAACGCATCGATGGCGCCGGGTCAAGCCGTTCGTCTGGCTCCTCGTCGGCTCGCTGGTGCTGTTCCCCGTCGCGGCGCTCCTCCACAACGTGCTCTACGCTCTCGGTGAGCTGTCCGCCGGCGCGCCGCTGGTGCGGGGCACGTTCGAGGGACTCCACGTCGGGTTCTTCCTCGCGGCGCTCTTCCTGGCGCCGGCGGGGGTGCTGGTCGGCGCCGTCGGCAGCCTCTTGACTTGGCGCCGGTCGCGAACCGCGGGGAGCCTGTCCGATTGATCGCGAGATTCCCACGCGGGTGGCATCCTCTGCCGAGAACGGTCCACAGTATTGCCGAAGCAAGTGACTTTCGATACCGGGCACGACGAGCTCCGGGGGTGATGGCGGGGCCGAGAGTCGCCTGGCGCAAGGTACCCCAGCTCAGGCTGGCGGCGCGAAACCGTCGCAAAGTCCCGAGGGTGGTTGTCTCATCGGTGCCACCCCTCTATGATGCCTATCCCCGGGACGAGGATAACGATGCTGGACGACAAACAGAAGAACGCGCTGCGGAGGTGGTACAAGCGCCCCAAGATACTCGATGAGGCGCGCGCGCGGATCGAGAACGAGTACTGGGAGGACCTGGAAGAGCTTCTCCACATGCGCTGTCTGATTCCACTCAACCGCACGCAGGAGCTGCCGGACTATCTGAAGACGGACGAGGGCCAGGCGCTGCTTCCGAGTCTCGATCCTCGGGGCAATCTGGAAGCCTGGCAGGATGCCATCGAGGTCGGTTGGGAAGTAGTCGAGTCCGAGCTCGGTGTGAGCCGCGATGCGGTCCATGCGGCCATCGGAAAGCAGCAGAAAGACGACTGGCAAGACTTTCTGAGAAGCGTCGAGCACCGCAAGAACGAACGGGACGGCAGTTAGGCTTCAGCTGTTGCTCTTCTTCCTGCTCTTCTTGTCCGTCCCCGGATCGACCAGAAACTCCTCCAGCGCCAGCAGAAGATCCTGTGCCGACAGAATACCGACCAGGTCACCGGCCTTGTCCAGCACGGGAAGGGCGCCGTAGCGCTGCTCGCGGAAGATACTGACGGCTCTCAAGATCTTGTCATAGGTTCGAACGACCTCGGGGCTTGCGGTCATCACGTCCCTGACGGCGATGTCATCGTCGATCTGGTAATACGATGTCCAGTCATCGACCGTATCCGCCCATTTGGGCCTCCTCAGGTCGCGGTCACTGATGATTCCCACGAGCTTATCCCCATCGACCACGGGTAGATGGCGAACGCGGTGCGTTCGCATGATCAGAAAGGCGTCCTTGACCGACATGTCGGGCGAGGTAGTGATCAACTTCCGAGTCATGTACTTGCTGACTTTCATCGGAATCACTCTCCACGTTGGATCTGTGCTCCGTGGGCGCACCGGCTCGCCGACCCCGAATCCTAGCACGGGAGGCCGATGATCGAGCCACGGCCGCCCGTCCCGGACGGGACCGCCCTCCTAGCCCGGACAAGCGCCTCCCTCCCCGTAGGATCACGAGGATGCTCGCGGTGACCGCCAGGGTCGTCACGCTGTGCTCCCAAAACCCACGCTGTTCCGCGGCGCCGTTGACGAGAGGAGCGACAACGGTCATTCCCAGATAACAGATCACGGGAACCGCGAGAAGCGGCAGGCGCGCTCCTCGCTGCGGTTCACGAGCGGACCGGTTCATGCCTCGCGCCCGTGATGATGGCTGCCAGCCAGAAGGTGGCACAGAGGAACAAGACGTAAACCGCGATGCCCTCGATCCGATGCAAGCGATCCGGGGTCAACGGACCGAAGGAGATCCCGGCGTGATGCAAGCGCACGGCGATCACGATGCGCACGGCATTCGCCAGGAGCGTGACCAGGTAGGCGCCGACGGCGCTGACAATGACGAAGGCCAGCTTCCCAGGCAGAGTCCTTCGGGTGTGCACCAGGCCGATGGCCAGACTGCAGAACGCTGCGATGAGGAAGTTCATGCCGGCGCAGGAGGGGACGATCTCGAACAGCAGCTCGCGGCTGAGATAGGCCTGATGGGCTTCGAGCTCAAAACCCGCCCCCGTGAACCCCTCGACCAGGCCGGCGGTGGGCGCCAGGAGCCAGAAAAGATCATCGAAGGTCGCCTCGCTGTAGAAACTCTTGGCCAGCCAGGCGACACCCAGGGTCAGCACGATGAGGATCGTATCGGTGGCACGCCTGCCGAGCTTCATGACCGGGCGATCTTCCACCGCAACGCCAGAGCCATGGCGGCGATCAGCATCATCGAGACGAGCCACATCATGCCCGGCTCCGAACCCTGGGCCACACCCACCGCCGAATTGCTGACGCCGGCGGGAAGCGGTAGTGGCTGGACGACGTCTTTGGCTTCACCGGTCAGGTTTCGGATCACTTCGTGCACGGCGATGAAGGAGGTGTGTCGCGTCAGCAGGTTATAGGTCAACCCGAGGTCGATGAGCTCTCCCCTTTCGTCTTCGGTCTCGCCGGCGAAGCTGAAGTCCGAGATGCCGGCAATACGCGTGCGGGCCCACAGGTAGCGCAGTGCGCCGTTCGACGTCGTCGGCTTGACCTCGGAAACCTCGAACTCCTGATGGTAGGCGCCGCGACCGGAGAAACCTTCCACGGACAGCTGACCGACGGGCTCTCCGCGCCACTTCCCGTGAACGATAATCGGCCGTTCTGAAAGGACGTCCGGTATCGAGGAGGGTTCGATGTCGTAGGCATCAAACCCCTTGATCCCGACGCTGATATCGGTCAAGACCGGGAACTGAACGTAGCTTTGAAACCGGGCTGAGATCTCCTTGGCCTCGGCCTGATTCAGCACGACAAAAGGCTCTCCCATCCCGGCCTTGGCAATCCCTTCGATCAGAAAACGGTTCACGCTGCTGCCGATTCCGAAAGAGAATACATTGGCGTTGTTCAGGTGTTTCCGGATGTAGCTGAAGACCTCCTTCTCGACTCCGATGAACCCGTCCGTGATCACGATGATGTTCCTGGAACGACTACCCTCGTCGACGGGCAGCTCCATGGCCCGTCGGGTTGCTGCCAACAACTGTGTACCACCGCCTCCTCTCTGCTCGTTCAACATCTTGATGGCGCTCTCGATGTTTTCCGGCGTGGCAGGAAGGGATTGGGGTGCCCACAGCCGGGAGCCTCCGGCGAAGAACAACACGTTGAACGTATCGCTGCTGCGCAGATCGCCGATCAGGTTTCTCAAGAGCTCCTTCGACACTCCAAGGGGAAACCCGCTCATCGACCCGGACACGTCGACGACGAAGACATACTCCCTGGGTGGGATCTGATCGGTCGCGACCTCGCGAGGCGGCTGCACCATCAAGAGGAAAAAGCTCTCTTCCTCTCCCTCGTACAGCATCAGCCCGGATTGGATCCTGCCGCCGTCCAGGCGGTAGCGCAGGACGAAGTCGCGGTTCCCCCCGGCAGACTCCGTCGGGTCCAGCTCGATATGGACCTTCGAGGAGGAATCCCAGAAAGCCGAGATCTGGTGCGACGGGCTGACGAGGGCGTCCACGGGCATTCCCGCGTTCAACGTCCCGCTCAATCCAAAGGTGTAGGTCGGTGCAATTCCTTCGGTGGTGTAAGGGGATTGGAGCCAGTGGTCGGTGCTTGCCGCGCCGTTTGCCGGGACTTCCGAGTAACGCGGCCCCACGACGGTCGGCGTCATGAACTCGTAGACGCCGTCGGTGGGAACCAGGAGCTCCGTGTAGCACAGCTCCACGTCGATCTCCTGGCCCGGCATGATGTTGGCCACATTCATCGTGAAGACGTTGGGCCGCTGCTGTTCGAGCAGTGCGGCGTTCTTGCCGGCCTTCTTGGCGGCCTTGAACTCTTTCTTCGCTCGCTCCCGTTCTCTGATCTTGGCGGTGATGCGATGCTCTTCGATCTGCATCGTGAGCCCATGCACCGCAGCACGGGCGGAGGCGGGAAAGACGTACTGCGCATGGATCGGATGGATGCCGTCGTTCTTGTAGGTCTGGGTGATGGTCACCTCGGCAATCACACCCGACACATGAAAAAGAACATGGGTGGCAAGGAGCGGCAAGCGATCGGTATCCGGGTCATCGCTTGTCACGACGAAGTAAGGAGAAAGAGTGGAATCCTGCGCCGGCGCCGTGCTCGACGCAAGCGCGACTCCGACGAAGAGCAAGACGAACATCCGACATCGGCGAGCAGGACCAGGCATCCTTCGCTCCTTTCGTTTGTGGTGAAGCGAAGCACTGCAAACCGGATGCCGCCTTGCACCGGTCGTCCGTGACGGCGCAGAAGGCACGTGCCCGAAGTTTTCGTGTCGCGCGCCGGAGAAAGCGTGGGCACAAAGCCACAACGCGTGTCAACCGGACCGCTCCAACGTTCTCGTGATGACCGAAACCAATGACGTGAGGGATTGCGGCGAGCGGGTGGAGTAGAGGGAGGGCTCGAGAAGCGCGAGTTCCGTCAAGAGCGGCGTGCCGCCGGATCCGAGGACGGTCGTGCGCCTGCCCGGGCCGACGGGCTCCAGGTCATCCCGCGGACCGGCTCCCGCGCAGGTTCGAGTCCGGAAGCGTCTCCATCGAAAAACGCGATCCCTCCGCTTGCATGATCGAAACCAACTCCCGATCCCGGGGCTCGGTCGGGCGCTTGTCCTCGGCCTTCGCGAGGCGCCGTTCGACCTCCGCATGCGCGCGTTCCAGGGCCGACCGCTCGCCCTTGGCCTTCCAGTCCCCGTAACTTTCCCGGTCGATCAGTGGAGAAGCGATCGACAGCTCCTCCTTCCAGTGCTTGCGTGTGTGGTCGCTGGAAAGGAACTCTCCTGTGGTCACGAGCTGGTCGACGATCTCCAGCGCGTCTTCCTCGCGGCGCGAGATTCCTCGCACCAGCCGCAGGGCCATCCCGCAGGCTTCGTGATCGAGCAGCAGCTTTTCCAGCGACTGGGTCAGGATGAAGTCGAGGATCCCCGGACCGGAGACCATGTTGATGCCGGCCAAAGCGGCCAGTACCGCCCCCGTTCCGCTCTCCATCCCGGCCTGGTAGTCCGGCGTCTTGGCATCCGACAGACAGAGGTACCCGTGAGTCGGAAGCCCGAGAGACTTGCCGACCTGGGAATAGGCCAGCTGGATCATCATCGTCTCCACCGAGCCCATCGGCGTCGACCCGAAGCGCATGTCGAAGGCGGACGGGGCTCCACCGTAGATGATCGGCGCGCCGGGGTTGGCGCACTGATGAATCACGATGCCCGAGAGATTCTCGGCACAGTGCTGGACGACGGCGTCGCGCAGGGTCACGGGCGACGTCGCTCCGGTGAGGGGCATGGATATCAGCTCCGCCGGGATCGAGGCGCGGGCGCAGTCGATCAACGACTGGCAGGTCAGGTCGCTCCAGCGCAGCGGAGGACTCGGGCAACAGTCGAAGACGGCCAACGGCTTTTGCGCCAGCTCGGCCGCCGAGCCGCGGAACAGAGCGAGCATCTCTCGCATCGCCGCGAATCCGCTCTTGACAAACGTCCCGGTGACGATCGGCTTCGTTCCGTAGCGCAGCGCGAGGTAGAGCCGGTAGCGGTCGCCTACCTCCCGCGGAACGTCCGAGGGCAGCAGCGCGGTCGACTGCGCAGAGTAGTTCTGCAGCCCGTCCACCAGGCGGATCAGGTCGATCACGTCGCCGGTCGTCGCGTCGCGACGGGCGCCGGACTGCCCGTCCAGGATGTGAATCGCGGCCGATCCGGGGTCGAAGTGAACCTGATCGCCGGCCAGTGTCATCGCCGGCTCTCCCTCCCGATCGTAGAGGCGGACTTCCTTCGGCGCTCGCCCCAGAGACTCGCGGACCAGCCGCTCGGGGATGTGGTGACGCTCGTCTTGCCTGGTTGCGCCGTCATCGAGCAGCAGGCGCGCCCCATCGTCGTTCTCGACGAACACGCCGATACGCTCCAGGATGCGGCAAGCGTCCTCGACGACTCGCTCGACGTCTTTTCCGGTCAGCAGCTCGATTCGAGGCCGGCGTAGGGAAGTCATCCTCTCGGGCCCTCCCGGGCCGGTCGGTAGCGGCAGCGTTCCAGGTTGCACCGCTCGCATCCCGACAGGCCCGCAATCGGACGCGCGTCGGCCCCCAACCACATCGCGAAGCTGATCGACTTGCGTGGGACCATCAGTAGCGAGGGGAGCAGCTCGACGCCCAGCTTCCGGTGCGGCAGTCGGGTGAACAGGGCATTCTGGGCGGTCAACGGCCAGCGGCCGTACCCCGGGCTGATCCTGCAGGACAGCGGAGGAGCATGCGCGTCGTCCGTTCCGACCCCGCCCACGATGCGGATGCCGAGAAGATCGGCGGCCTCCTCAGCGGCGACGCTCCCCATGGCATCGAGCAGCAGACCGTCGGTCGCCGCGCCGGCGGCGAGTTGTTCCGCGACCCGTCGCTCGATCTTGGGGCCGGCCGTAACCAGGCCGATCACGAGGCCGCCGGCGGTCATCGGCTCGAGCCCGACTTCCCGGGCGGCCTCGACAGCCAGGTGTCGATAGGCGCCCCGGGCCTCGACCAGTTCTCTCGCCTGCTCGAGCAAGGGCCGGATCCGCCGCTCGATTCGCTCCGGCGGACGATGATCGACCGGGTAGCCGAGGTAGGCCAGCACGTGCTCGTGTCGAATCGGAACCGGCAGCGCCAGCGGCCCGATCCCTTCACCGGGCCCTCGATCGGCGCGCTGCTCCTCGACCGTCACGCGTTACTCTCCCGGGAATCGCTGCCGCAGGGCGTTGATGAAGGTCGGATCCGTACCGCAACAGCCTCCCACCGCCGCGGCACCCGCCGCGACCACCGGTTCCATGTCCGTGGCGAATTGTTCGGGAGCCTGACCGTAACGAATTCCGTCGGCCGTCGTTTCCGGAAGCCCGGCGTTGGGTTGAAAGACCAGTCTTCCGTCGACTCCGCGTTGCGCCTCGGCCGCCAGGCCGCTCATGTCGCCGCTGGCGATGCTGCAGTTGGCCCCGGCGACGTCGGCGCCGGCCTGCAGGATCCGGCGCAGCGACTCGACCACCGGATTCCCCATCACGGTGAAAAACCCTCTCGCCTTTCGCTCGAAGGTGAGCGAGGCGAGAACGGGAATCACGCTCGAGCAGCGCCGGACCGCGTGCAACGCCACCTCGGCCTCGCGCAGGTCGCTCATCGTCTCGATGTGGATCGCGTCCGCACCGGCATCGATCAATGCCCGTCCCTGCTCCTCGAACGCCTCGGCCCAACGCTCCGGATCGCCGGCACCCACGGGCGGCAGGTACTCGCCGGTCGGCCCGAGATCGCCGACCACGAAGCGCGGCCCGGCACGTCGGGCCAGTTCGACGGCCCGCCGGCTGATCTCGCCACATCGACCGGCGAGGCCGAAGTGCGCCAGCCGGATCGAGTTGCCACCGAAGGTATTGGTCTGCACTGCGTCGCTACCGGCTTTGACGTAGGCGGCGTGCACCTCCGTGACGATCTCCGGCCGGTCCAGGTTCATCCTCTCGGGGGCATCCCCGGGTTCGAGCCCCCGGGCAAGCAGCATCGAGCCCATTCCGCCGTCGAGCAGCACGCACGGCCCACCGGCAAGTCTTCGGCCGAGGAGGCTCACGAAAGGACCTGCTCGGCCACCGCCACAGCACGCATCGCGTTCTCGGCGTGGGCCCCGCGAATCTCCTTGGCCCAAGCCTCGGAGGTCGGCGCCCCCCCGACCAACAACTTGGGCCTGCGCGGCAGACCGGCACGCTCCAGCGCTTCGGCCAGGGCTTTCTGCACCGGCATGGTCGTCGTCAACAGCGCGGAAGCCGCCACGATGTGGGCGTCGACTTCGCGCGCCTTGTCGAGGAATCTCGCCACGGAGACATCGCTTCCTAGGTCGTGGACCTCGAAGCCGTTGGCGGCCAGTAACGTACCGACGAGACTCTTACCGATGTCGTGCAGATCTCCCTGGACCGTGCCGATGACGACACGTCCCCTCGGTTCCGTCCCGCCCCGCTGCCGGGCCAGCACGGGTTGAAGCACCCTCATCGCCGCCTTCATGGCCTCGGCGCCCTGGACCAATTCCGGCAGGAAGTACTCGCCTTCTTCCCACAGGTCGCCCACCCTGCGGATGCCGGCGCCGAAGCCGTTCTCAACCGCGTCGAGAAGATCCGATCCGTGCTCGACGAGAACCTCGGCGACCCT
>Ga0209536_100005921_pt1 | contig 18863 bp, 18 predicted proteins | sample DeeMarSeWOR28_12_FD_187461 | JGI IMG/M metagenome (GOLD analysis project Ga0209536, IMG submission 187461) | Marine sediment microbial communities from White Oak River estuary, North Carolina - WOR-2-8_12 (SPAdes) (version 2) | ecosystem: Environmental > Aquatic > Marine > Intertidal zone >... | reverse complement strand
ATTAACCTGGGGAAAGTATCGGGAACAGTGTTTAATGATGTGAAAGCCCGGTTTCAGGCTGGAGAACCTGTAGTTGTTGATACCTTGGCTGAAATAGCAGATGTGGCTGAACAAGGCAAAAAGGCCATTTTGGAAGGAGATCATGAAGGACTTGCCATATTAATGAATAAGAATTTTGACCTTCGTGCTAAAATATTCAATATCAGCGATAGTAATCACGAATTGATAAAAGCTGCAAGAAAATGCAGAGCATCCGCTAAATTTACAGGATCAGGCGGTTCAATAATTGGGACTTATAAAAATGACGAAACATTACGATGCCTGATCATTAATATGCAAAAATTGAATGCAAGGGTAATTAAACCATTTATAATTTAGATAATAGAACGAATGATTAAAAAGGCCGTAATACCTGCTGCCGGATTAGGCACAAGATTTTTGCCAGCAACCAAAGCTCAACCAAAAGAAATGTTACCCATTATTGATACTCCCACCATACAATATGTGGTGCAGGAAGCGGTGGATTCGGGAATAGAAGATATTCTGATTATCAGTGGCAGGAATAAACGTGCCATGGAAGATCATTTTGATCGAAATACTGAGCTTGAAGATCGTTTGACAAAAGAGGAGAAGGAGACACTATTTCATGAGATCAGACACATTGCTGACATGGCAAATATCCATTATGTGCGGCAAAAGGAAATACGCGGGTTAGGTGATGCCATCTATTATGCACGATTCCATACAGGTAACGAACCTTTTGCCGTGTTGCTTGGTGATACAATTATAAATTCCATAATGCCTGTGACCCAGCAACTTATAGATGTATATGAACAATACCAGGCAACTACGGTTGCAGTTGAAATTGTGCCAAAAGACAAGGTTTCAAGATATGGGATCATTGGAGGGAACAGGCTGAGCGATCACATTATGGAAGTGACGGAATTCATTGAGAAACCATCCATTAAAGAGGCACCTTCAAACCTGGCAATTGCAGGCAGGTATATTCTTACACCGGAAATCTACAAAGCCCTGGAGCAGACGCCAAAAGGGAAAAATAATGAACTCCAACTGACAGATGCCTTAATGAATCTAACTCGCAGAGAACAGGTAATTTCCCATACTATTGAAGGGAAAAGATATGATATCGGCAACAAGTTGGACTATTTGAAAACAACAGTTGAATTTGCACTCAGACGAAAGGAATTTGCTAAACCTTTTTATGATTACCTGAAAAAAATCGTAGAAGAAAACCATTTTGAATAAAGGATAGTTACATGAATTGATTATTGTGGTTTATTTTTAATGACAGAATCACAACGGTGGATGTCGTAATAATTTAAATGGATACCTAATTTATTCATTTATATCCTTTTACATCTCTTTTTTGCCATTTCCAGAATTTCCTGAAGAAAAGGAATTCAAATAAATTATTTTTATTTCCTCAAAGGGAAACCTTTATCCATTCGAATTGTCCTTAGGTAAAAATTAAAAATAAAGCGTTTGCAGACCGGTCAGAAGTCAATTCACACGTACTTGATTTTGAAAAGTCAGGAGGGAGACCGAAGAGCTCAAAATGAGTTATTTAAACTTTATGCAACCGCTATGTATAATATATGTCGTAGAATGATGGGTGATGATGATGAGGCGAAAGATGTACTACAGGATGCTTTTATTCATGCATTTACTAAAATCCGTGAATTGAGAAACATTGAAACATTTTCAGCCTGGATAAAACGCATCGTGATCAATCACTGTATAAATTCCCTCAAAGCGAAAAAGATAATGGTATACGATATTGATGAAGAAGTGGATTTTTCCATCGAAGATCTTGAAGCGGATCATCGATCGATAAAATATGAAGCTGAAAAAATTTTGAAAGCAATTGATCGTATCTCTGAGGGTTGTAAGGCGGTTCTCAACCTGTATTTATTTGAAGGCTATGATCACAGGGAGATTGCACAAATTCTCAATATATCTGAATCAGCATCAAAGGCACAATACAGCAAGGCAAAGGCAAAAGTGCGTAGGATTTTAGCTGAAGAAAAACAAATGTTATGAAAGACAAACTAAAAATATTTGCAGAAGAGCATCGCGATAGTTTTGAAAACTATCAAATTGATGTAGACGAGACATGGATTGGACTTGAACAAAGACTCAATGATTTGGAAAGAAAACCATTCAGAACAATCTGGAGGAATGCCCTGAAAGTAGCAGCAGTATTATTTGTAGTGATAACAGTGGCGTATGGATCTTATTTGAATAAAGAACGGATTGATCTAAACAAAAATGGTATTGCATTACACGACATTTCTTCAGATCTGGCTGATACGGAAGCCTTCTATGCATCTCAGATTGATGAAAAATTGAAGTTGATTGAAATATCTGCAGGCAATATTGATCCTGAGATCAAGAAACAGCTGGAAATCCTGGATATGGATTATAAGTCATTAAAAAATGATCTTCTAGACAATGCAGACAGCGAAGAGGTAATCAATGCAATGATCGAATTTTACCGGCTCAAATTGGCTATGCTGGAGAAAATACTGAAAGAGATACAAAAAAATGATGATACAAAAGATCATGAAGAGGTACAGGCTATATAAAATTTACTTGGTTATCATGGTATTATCAATATGCCATGAATCATGGGCCCAGGAAACAAAACTCTCAAAATCCATTGATAAGAGTTTCGATGTCTCCGACCACTTAACATTGGAGATCACTAACAAATATGGGAGTGTGATCGTTGACACCTGGCCCAGAAACGAAGTTGCCCTGAGAATTGAAATTCTTGCTTATGGAAAAGACGAAAATGCAGCAGAAAAACTAATGGACCGCGTAGAATTTGATTTTAAGCAGTCCAGTGATTTTTTAGAAATTGAGTCTGTTTTTGACCGTAAAAAAAGCTTCTTCAACGACCTGATCAATGCCGTCGGTGACTATTCTGCTTCATTATTGAGCAATCACAAATTGCAGGTAAATTATGAGCTAACTATTCCAGAAACCACCACCTCAGTTTCAATAGAAAATCGGTTCGGGGACATTTACTTAGGCATAGTACCCGGACGATTAAATATAAGCCTGGCGCATGGAAATTTACAAGCTGATGCACTGAAAGATTATTCCAGACTTAATGTGAATTATGGAAAAATAAAAATTAATGAGATCGGTGAAGCTAGCATTTCCCTAAAAGGAGCTGAATTGGAGCTGGAAAATATTGCCAAATTAAAACTGAACAGCAGTTCTTCATCAATTATTGCTAAGCATGTTTTTGTGGCAGATATAGAATCCACGAATGATAAAATTGACATAAATGAAGTACGCGAAATTTCCGGATCAGCAAATTTCACTGAGTTATCAATAGGAAACCTGGTTGAAATCTGCAGGTTAAGTCAAAGCTACGGAGGTATAAGGATAAAAAACATAAATGAAAATTTTCAGTCGATCAGGTTGGATGGGAAAAACACAGATTATGAATTGAACTTTTCAAAGCGATCTAATTTTGAAGCAAGAATTTATGCCAGGGATGATAAACTCAATATCACAGAATTCCCTGGTGTAAGGGAAAAGAGATATCTGGATGATAAATCAAAATTTGTCCAGGTAACAGGAGCTTTTGGTGATAATCCAAAAGAATCCAAACTAGATATTGATGCTCAAAATGGTGAAGTAACTATTGATTTTATACAAGCACCTCCGGAAACTTACAATAAGTAAACCAAATAATTTAAGATCATTGTGAAATACATAATTACTGTATTTTTCATGTACCTGATGATTTCAGCATTTGGTCAGGATTATAAAAACTCTGCAGGATTCCGGTTGGGTAAAACAGACGGAATAACCTATAAACGATTTCTTACTGAAAATGGAGCTGTAGAATTCATGGTAGGATTTGGTGGTTATGATAAAGGAATGCAAATCTACACCACCTATCAATGGAATGCCCAGATACCCACACAATTCACAGAAAGTTTGTATTTATATTATGGTGTAGGAGGTCATATTGGATTTATCAGGCCTAGTACCATTCGCAATTATTATAACAATGATAGTACAATTATTACTGAGAGAGATATGCAAACATATTATGCCATTGGTATCGATGGTATTATAGGAATTGAGTATAGAATATTTACAGTTCCGATGACAATCAGCATGGAATTTAAACCATTTTTTGAGTACTACGGATTGAGGTATACCCAATTTAAATTTTGGGATTTTGGTTTCACTGTTAAATACATTTTTTAATGATGACAAAAGACATTCAAAAGATAGTAAAAACGCTCGTTTTGATCGTGGAAATTTTTGTTGGATTGATAAGCCTGGCATTCGCACAGGATCAAAGAGAAGAATCTGGTAAAAAAGACCAAATGCAAACACTTTTTGGATTTGATTCAAAAATTACCGGTTATGGTTCTTTGGACACCAAATTTACCAGGCTACAAGGAAAGGATGCAATAATTATTGGTGGACATGGAGGAGTGATTTTTAATAGCTATTTCTATTTTGGGCTTGGGGCTTATGGACTTGTTACTACCAATCAATTTCCGGCAAATTTTCCTGAAGAGGACCTGAATATGCACATGGGGTATACAGGAATGATGATGGGATTTAATATGATGCCCAAGAAAGTAGTCCATTTTTCAATACCTCTATTTGTTGGAGTAGGAAACCTTGAGTTGGAATATAATGATGCATTTGTGGAGAATTCTGTTTTCTTGCTATTTGAACCGGGATTACACCTGGAATTAAATGTGGTTCAATTTATGAAAATCGGGATAGGAGGAGGCTATCGGTTTGTGAATGGGACCAACCTGAGAAACCCGCTTGTGGATGAAGATCTGTCTTATTGGACAGGAGATTTCTCTATTATTTTTGGCAAGTTCAAATAAAAGGAAAAGTGTAGTTAATTCTTTTCATAAAAATACAGTTTATGTGTCAGGAAAAATTGCAATCGGTGATGTGTATTGGATGTTCTTGAAACAAATAAATATCCAAGCTGGAAATTCAGGCTCTTGCTAAACTGGTAACCTCCGGCAAAATAGACCCTATTCTGACTCACTTGTAATTTGGGTTCAGTATCCACCATAATTTCATTAAATACGTTGGCGAAAACAGTACCCTTTGCGATTACTTTTGTATTAAGAGGAATGGTGGCTTGAATACGATATCTCATTCGTTGTAAATCATTTTCATCTACATTCCGGAATTCATAGCGATATCGGTGCTGTAAATTCACCCTATCTATTTTTTGAAACAACATGCCCTGAAGAGTAATTCTAAATTCATTTGAACTGGTTTTTTCATCAGGATCTTCGGCGTAGATCCAGGATTTATGATACTCCAAGCCAAGTCCCATCTGAAAAGTATTTGTAAGATAATAGTTGAAATAAGGTCGTAAAAAGAATGTCTCAGGGTTGCTGAATACTTCATAATTTCTCAGCTGGGTTTCAAAAAACAACTCTACTTTGGGGCTTACATTAAAAAAACCATTGTAAATGTACCAGCTCCCTAGCTTGTCCTCTGATTGGCCAAACGCAATGTTATTCCAATTTGAAATTAAAAAAACAAGGATTATAAATATGATTCGTTGATGATGCGTTTTATGTAAATTCATTTGATCTTTTTAACTAATTAAATCTCTGGTAATTCATTTTCTTCAACTCGTATATTAAGTTAATGTTAATAAAAAAATTGAAAAAATACATTATTGATCAAAATAGCAGGTTTTATTATCATCACGATACAAATAGTAAACCATTGATGGCCAAAGTGGAGGTGGTAAATCAGAACTCCAGTTGTGATGAACTGATGCTAGTGTTTTTACAATTTCGGGATAACATAACTTTAAATCTTCCGATTCATATTGATCATCAACAATGTGATATAGTGCTGTATCTAACGCATCTTCATTAATGGTTAATTTCCATTCATTATTTCGAATTGCCTTGCTGAATCCACGTTGCCAATAAAGATATTCGTGAGGAGGATTTTCACTGTATTCTTTATTGATAAATGGTAAAAGATTTATGCCATCAAAGGTCCTGTCTTCGGGCAATTCAACTCCTGTGATTTCTACAATAGTTTGGAAAATGTCCATGGAGCTTACCATTGGAGAATAAATTGAGGAATTCACCATGCCAGGCCAACTTAATATAAACGGCACTTTTATGCCTCCCTCAAGGTTCGTGATTTTACCTCCTTTATAGTTGCCGTTATCAGTCGTATGCGTATATTCTGCCCCACCGTTATCGCTAATGAAAAAAATAAGTGTATTTTCTCTTAATTTGAAATTTTCAATTGCATTCAACACTTTTCCGATGTTTACATCCAGGTTAGCGATCATCCCAAAATAGGTTTGTTTCACCGGATCTTTTATGTGACTGAAGGGTACCATATATTCAGTTGGGGCTTGTAAGGGTGTGTGTGGCGCATTGAAAGAAAGATAAAGAAAAAAGGGATCAGATCTTTGTTTATTCATATAACTAATGACTTCGTCGGTGAAACGATCAGTCAAATATTCATTAACTTCGATTTCCTTGCAATTTTGATATATAGCATGAGGACCTTTTCGCTGACCATTCCATATGTGTGGATCAGTAAAATCATTTTCTATCTTTTGATCATGGATGCCTGCAGTATTTTCGTATGCGTAAAGTGTATGTGATGCATAAAAACCAAAATGATAGTCAAATCCCATATTGCACGGAACTTGTGATTCATCCGAACCTAAATGCCATTTGCCTATTAGGGCAGTCTTATAGCCTTTGGCCTTAAGTAATTCTGGTAACAGGATTTCTGAAGGAGGAATGCCTTGTTTTAACATGGCTTTTTTATCCGGGACATCATCCATCCATTTTGGCATCCAAGGATAACTATCCATTACATATTTAAAACCGATATATTCCATCCTGTTTCTCAGGTACCTTTCATGCATCTGGTATTGGAAACCAAATCGTTGCTGGTAACGACCTGTAAGAATAGCGGCTCTTGAAGGACTGCATACTGGTGATGTGACATAGGCATTCGTGAATACAACTCCATTAGCTCCTAGCGCATCAATATTTGGGGTTGGGGGATACCCATTTCCATATAAAGAAAGATCTGCCATTCCCAGGTCGTCAACAACGATTACCAAGATATTGGGAAGTGATTGATCAGTTGATTTGGAAATCCCGGAAAGGTAATCTGTTTTCTCCCTAATGGATTCAGTACCAAATTCAATCGTCCATTTATCGGATTGCAATGGCCAAAGCAAGTAAATGAGAAGTGGCAGAAAAAGTGTAAATGAGATGTAAATTTTGTTTTTTTTCATGATTGACAAATAAAAGTAAAATCATATAGACTTTAAAAAAAGATAGTTGGGAATTTCTGATTTTGTGGTCTTTCAACAGAAAATATAATTACAGGACCTGAGGGATATTTCACATTTCAAAAATACTGAATCAAACAGGCAATACGATTTACATGAGTTCTATGTTGGAATTACATGATACTACTTGAATTAATATGAAATTATTACCCGTGCAGTTTCATGAATTCAAGTAAATCGCTAAACCGCACATCATATAATGTATGTAAGAAGGACAAATCTTCCTGATTCAATGTGCAGATATTTTTAACATTAGCCATGGCCTGTTCGGGAGTTTTAATACCCGGGATTACCGTTGAAATTTCATGATGACTGAGTATAAAGCTAAGTGCAAATGCGTCTAATCCGATATTATACTTTTCAGCAATGGGCCAAATTGGTTCTAAATCCTTTAAAGACCTTTCCAATACTTGCGGATTTAACCGAAAGTTCCTGTGATCTGTTTTTGGGAATTTAGCATTGCGGTCAAACTTTCCGGTCAGCAGTCCAAACTGGAGAGGCATTCGCGCAATAATGCCCATGCCATGTTTCGAAGCATTTTTTATTATTGATATGGCTTTTTGATTAATGATATTGAAGACTAGCTGAAATCCGTATCCAATTCCATTATTCAGCATGAAATCAGCTTCTGGTTCGGGATGATAGGTATTGAGCGAAATGCCCCAATACCTGATTTTCCCTTGTTTTTGCAATTGATTCATCGCCCGAATGCAAGCCCCACCTTCAAGGTCAGGTACCCTGGATGTATGTAGCTGGTAGAAATCAATACTTTCTCTCCTTAATCGATTCAGACTATCTTCGCACGCTTTCATGATATAGTCATAACTATAATCGAGAAAAATATTGTTATCAGCATCCAGGCGGTGACCAACTTTGGTGGCAATGATTACATCTTTTCGATTACTCCAGAGTTTGCCTAATAATTCTTCAGAATGACCTAGCCCATAAAAGTCGGCTGTATCGTAAAAATTAATTCCAAGATCAAGTGCTTTCTTCAGTGCTTTAATTGAGGTTCGGTCGTCAACGTCACCCCATCCAATCGGAATTTCTCCGGCCATTGCAGGACCTCCGATGGCCCATGTCCCAAAGCCGATTTCGCTGATGTTCAAATCTGTTTTTCCAAACCTGCGGTATTTCATATTGTTCACATTTACAGAACGTTCAGATAAAGTTAATTTTAGGTTATTTGAGTATTCCTAAATACGCTTGTCTACTCAGTATAAGTTGTTGAAAAATAATAGTAAGATCGTTTTTCAGTGTATTTAAATCTGCATTTTTATTTGAATCATATTGCGACATGCCTATTATTTCCTGGTTCGCGAAGTACGGGTACAGATCTGCATATGTGTGTTCAATAGTTTGTTTTAAGATATTTTCAGACAGTTGAAGTAGCACTTCCTTAAAAAGATTGAGATATAAATTATATAGATATGAGTCATTAGCTATTTTCTTATCCAGTTGGTCTTCCGATGAGAACAAATATTTATCTCCAATTGTCTTTTTCTTTTCGTCCATTCCTTCATGTGGCGCAATTGCAAAAATATCATCGTAATCCCATGGAATGATTTTAAATCTGTTTTCTTTCGGATCAATGCATAGGTACACTTCATCTGTATAATCTCCATTGCGAACAAAAAAATTAAATGCCAGCCATTTCATATACATTTCTAAATCGATCCATTTTGAAAGTACGTCATATAGTTCCCCTCCTTCATATTTATTAAGTGATCTGTATATTTCAGAATAGTAATTCCTGAAGTGTTTTTGGTCAGGTTTATCAATCTTTTTTCCTGTCTTGATCTTGTCTATTTTATGATCAAAACCTCTGCGAATAATGAGTGGTGAATTTTTCTTTTTTAATGCCCAGTCTTCAGGCCGTTCTATTATCATGTAAATACCTTCTGATTGGCCGTTGATTCGTACTTCAGAAAATGAGTAAAAAAGATCAAAAAGTTGCAGCTTTTCCATTAACTCAAAAGCTAACCTATTTCGGATGTAATTTTTATCCATGGATAAACTGATTGCGTTGAATTTTTTCATACTTTCCTTTTGTTCACCATGATAAACTGTTGCTTTTGATTTTAGATCAAAACTGAAGCTTTTTCTGCGCAAATAAAGTGTCGTTTGACCACGTGTATGAATATCTTTTACTTGTATCGTATCCTGATTAATGACGACAACAGGTTTTTTTAAATAAAATTTACTTCCTGTAACATTTTTGACATTAAAATAATCTGCCTTGGAGATTTGGATTTCAATGCGATTTTCAATCTTTTTACCAGTGTCTTTGAGCAAAAGATCAATTTCATCAGGGCTAGCAGTGATTTTGGATGCAACACAAGTTTGGATTAAAAGCATAAGCCAAAATCGGTAGGCTACATGAGCAGGTGTCATTGATCCATTGAGATCTTTATGTGGTACAATAAAGATAGGTAATATGGAATTTATTGAATAATTATGTTGGCTTTTTCTGAATTTTATTTAATTCACAGTTGGAGTTTATTTGGATAAGCTGGTAATGAAGCGACTGTATCTTTTATTTATAATTTATATATTTCCTATCACCGCGTTCGCTGATTTTATAAACCTGGTTCAGGCGGATAAATGTGAAACAATCCTAGAAATTTTCATTAGTGATGATAATATCACTGCTAAAATTGAAATTGGAGAGCAAGATTACCCTTGGTTTTGTGATGTAATTCCTGAAGAATTTTACAGAGGTGGATTTAGTGCGGATGATGAGAAGATTCGGTGGAGTAATTTTATGCGTAATCAATTCGTCCTTCGGTCAGGAAACAAAATACTTGATGGAGAAATAAAGGTAATTGAGCCTAGAAAAAGGATCCCAAGAACAGGCTCATATTCAGTTCAGGTTGATTCTATTGGCCTTAACAAGTCCGTGATCTATGTGGAAATCATTTACCGAGTTACAAACAAATTGAATGAGATTTCCATTACTCCACCCCTTCGGGAGGGAAATGAGACTACCCTGGCAAACATTGGTTTTATTGTATACCATAAAACAATACCTGTCAATGATCTTAGATTTTTATTGTCATCAGAGACATTTCAGCTCGATTGGGAAGATCCATGGTATTCCTCTTTTGAAAACCCAGATATAAGCAGACACCACAAATCTTCCTTTATGTCTTTTTTATATGTTGAGCCCTATGAAATACGCCATGAATTTTTGGGGAGAATAAAAGACCTGGAAGGTTGGATTGATCTTAATTATAACATGGATGATATAATCAAAGTAGAAGATCAGGACAGTCTCAAAAAGCGTATCGCAAATTTTTTAGTCAAGCGAAATAGAATACGGATCGATGGGGCAGAACAAACACCAATTATTGATCGTATTCATTTTGTCGAGGTCAATTTATCCGGAGTTCAAGTCATTGAAATCCCTAAACCATTACCATACGCTTCGGCAATTGTCGGAATTATATTTGCTTACCCGAATGTAGGAATTCCAAATGAAATAACGTTACATTGGGACATGTTTAATGATAAGATTCAGCTTATCCCGTGCATGTCCATTGATCCTGCAGGCCCCTGGCCCTATGATCTTCAACCGTCTGATAGCATATTGAAATGGACTAATTTTCTAAAACATTATAAACTACCAACCGTAACTGAGCAAAAGGTTGAATCTGCCAATATTCACGTACCATTATTTACCATTGTCTTTATATTGATGATACTATTTTTGCTTTACCGAAACCACTGGAATCTTAATAGTCTTTCAAAATGGCGAAAATTCTTTTTTGTTCTTTATATTTTATTAGCTGTTCTGGCTTTTCCGATTGGATATCAGGCAAGTATCCCATTTATTGAAAAGAAGGCTTATTCTGCTCCGGAAGCTAAAGAATTGATAAGTCATTTGTTAAGAAATACGTATCGTGCATTTGATTTTAGAGATGAAGCGGATATTTATGATAAACTCTCCATGTCCAATGATACTGGTTTATTGCAACGAATATATTTACAAACCAGGAAGAGTATGATTATAGAAAACCAGGGGGGGATATCCGTCAGGGTGGATGAAGTACTGGTCACCAAAGTAGAGAAGAAACCTGAAGAGGATAATCTACTGGTATATCGATGCAATTGGATTGTTAAGGGAGTAGTGGGTCATTGGGGACATAAGCATCAAAGAGTTAACCAGTATGATGCTATCATAAAAATAAAACCCGTTAATGGAAGTTGGAAAATGTATGATCTGGACGTGATCGAGGAAGTAAGATTGTAACGATGATAAAACTGACAAATATAAATTTTCAGTATCCGAATTCTGATTTCAGACTTACAGTTGATAATTTGAATTTCCAACTCGGTTCCACATCAGCTATTATTGGCCCAAGCGGCTTTGGTAAAACGACCTTGCTCAACTTGATTTCCGGCATATGTATCCCCCAATCCGGATCAGTTGAAGTCAATGATAAATCAGTCAGTAATATGACGGATACTGAACGACGAAATTTTCGTCTGTTGAATATCGGTTTTATATTCCAGGATTTTAAGTTGTTGGACTACCTGAAAGTAATAGATAATATCTTGTTGCCTTTCCGCATTAATAAGGCGTTAAAGTTGAATTCAAAATGTAAGGTGCGTGCTGCCGAATTAGCTGCTATGTTGAGCATCGAGGATAAGCTAACCAAGTTCCCTGGTGAATTATCACATGGGGAGCGCCAACGTGTAGCAATTTGTAGAGCATTGCTAAATGATCCGCCTATCCTCCTGGCCGATGAACCAACAGGGAATCTTGATCCGGAAAATAAACGAAAGATCATGCATATTTTATTTGAATATGTACAGAATAAAGAATCAACTCTGATCACTGTGACCCATGATCACGAACTGCTCAAAGGATTTGATCAGGTTGTTGATTTTAAAAGACTATATAAAAACTGATATGCGCCAAAGTATTTATTTAGCTTATAAATACATTTCTTTTCATAAGACAAGATCTATTGTGCTTATATTTTCCTTAAGTATTATCATATATCTCCCCAATGGATTAAAAAAATTGATCATAAAAAGTGAAGCACAAATGATCAAACGGGCGGAAGCGACGCCGTTGATCATCGGGGCGAAGGGAAGTTCCACGGATTTAGTGATCAATACCCTTTATTTTCAACAGGAAAAAACTGCAAGCATTACCATGGAGGCTTTAGCTAAGCTGAATACAACGGGTTTTGGATATGCAATTCCTGTTCTATCCATGTTTTCTGCAAGAAATTTTCCTATTGTAGGCACGGATCTTGACTATTTTAATTTTCGGAAGTTGGAATTATTATCTGGTAGATGGATGAGTTTTGTCGGAGAATGCGTGATTGGTAGTTTAGTAGCAGAAAAGCTAGACATTGGAGTTGGGGATAGCCTGGTTTCCTCACCTGAAAACTTTTTTGACCTTGCAGGAGTCTATCCCTTGAAAATGAACGTAGTGGGAGTATTAGAACCTGCCTATTCGCCAGATGATCAGGCTGTTTTTGTTGATATTAAAACCAACTGGGTGATTATGGGATTGGGACATGGTCATGAGGATCTTGCACAAACTAATGATCCGACAATTGTATTGGAACGAGAATCTACTGAGGTAAAAGCAGGTGCCAAGCTTTATATGTACAATACAATCAGTAGAGAAAATATGGATAATTTTCATTTTCATGGAGATGTAAGCTCTTATCCCTTAAGTTCTTTGATCTTTGTACCTAATGATCATAAGTCAGAAACCATTTTGCGCGGGCGATATGCCTCTGGCGAATTTGAAGAGCAGGTAATAGTCCCAGCAGATGTTGTAAATAACCTACTTCAGCGCATTTTCAGGATTAAGCAGGTATTTGATACAGTATTTATTCTGGTTGGAGTTTCCACCTTACTAATTCTGGGATTGATTGTCGCTTTATCTGTTCGTCTGCGAAAAAATGAGATATATACCATGTTTGCCATTGGTTCCAGTCGTGGTAAGGTTGTTGAAATCATTGCATGTGAATTACTTATTCTCACTGGTAATAGCCTTTTTTTAGCAGGTATATTATATTCAATAACAGGTTTTTTTGTTGAGGATTTTATTCAAAATATTATTTTATAATCTACAGATGGCCAGATTTTATTATGCGCTCTATATATTCCTGATGATTTCCTGTGTTGGGAGGGAGGACAAAGTTCAGGAAGCGAGTGTTAAAAGACCAACAGTAGCAGTAGTTAATTATCCTTTATATTATTTTGCAAAAACTATCGGAGGTGATTTTATCTCTGTATACTTACCAGCTATTGAGGGCGATCCGGCCTACTGGAAACCGGACACTAAACAAGTCATCAATTTTCAGAATGCTGCCCTGATTTTAGATAATGGCGCAGGATATGCAAAATGGATGGAAAAAGTGAGTTTACCATCTTCAAAGATTGTTAATACGTCAATGAGCTTTAAAGATCAATGGATTGAAACGGATGAGGGAATTACACATAGTCATGGACCGGAAGGCGAGCATGTCCACCAAGGGACAGCCTTTACCACCTGGTTGAATTTCAAGTTTGCATTAAAGCAGGCTGCATCAGTACACCAGGCACTGAAAAATATTCTTCCAGAGCATACAGATCAGATAAACCAAAATTATAACCAATTAAAGAATTCATTGGGGGATTATGATAAAAGAATGGAAGCAATTGCCTCTGCTTTAAATGGTCAACTATTGATCGCATCACATTCTGTATATCAGTATTTAGAGCAGGGTTATGGGTTAAATCTTTTGAGTGAGCATTGGGAGCCTGATAATATGCCAACTAAAGAACAATGGGAGGCAGTGGAAAAAGTAATCCGCGATCACAAGGTAAACATTATGATTTGGGAGGATGCGCCTATTCAAGAGATTGAATCCAAGCTAGTTGATTTAGAAATAACGATTGTTGTTTTCAGGCCGTGTGCTAACCGACCTGAGACAGGTGATTTCATGAATATTATGAATGAAAACCTACTTCATGCTGAGCGAGTGATTAATTCATTCTAGAACGACCAAACAATTTTATGACATTTATATCAACTTGTGAAAAAGGGTTTGGTTTCTTATATAGAATTAAACAATTTTGCAGGTTGTAAGTAAGATAAAATACACAAAGCAATTCCATTGAATTTAACGATTTTTCTCATAGCATTTTTAATTCCTATTCAGCTATTTGCACAGGATACAGAATATACAATGACCGGGGAATATCAGGGTAAAAATATTTATGTTCAAAACCCACTATCAACTGATAAAATCAATTTCTGTACATCAGAGGTGTATTTAAATGAACAACTGATCCTTACATCACCAAAAACTTCAGCATTTGAAATAAATCTTTCGCATATGGAAATTGGTGGGCCGGTATTTATTAAAATAGTTCATAAGGAAGGTTGTACACCCAAAATAATTAATCCACAAGTAATCCGAAGCAAAAGCAAATTTCAATTTTTGAGCGTGAATGCAGATCCACTATCAATTAATTGGTCAACTGCTGGCGAATTGCCATATGGAAAGTTTTTTCTTGAGCATTATCAGAACAGGAAGTGGGTGAATATTGAGACTATTACCGGGAAGGGATCATTTGAAGCCAATCAATACAATATACTGCCAAATCATCACACTGGAGAAAATAAGTACAGGATCAAATATGTACAGAATAATGGAAAGATATTTTTCAGCCAGATTTTTGGATTTTTTAATGATGTGGAACCTGTAAGTTTTTACCCGACTATGGTGGAAGATAAGATCACGTTATCCAGGGAAACAGAGTATGCTGTTGTTGATTCCTATGGAAATCAGGTCGCTAAGGGTAAAGGCAGGGAAATCACATTGAATAACTTGAAGGCAGGGCTGTATTTTTTATATGTAGATAATCGTGAGGAGCGATTTGTAAAGAAATAGTGATCAGACAACGGCCACGACCTTATTTTCAACTATTCCTTTCATCACTCCGTTTGGCACCACTTCACTAAGCGTCACCTGCATTATTTTGTTAATATAATCTGGAGAAAAGTCCACAGCTACACGAATATAATTGTCTGTAAATCCATGTATTTTTCCCCCTTCAACATCCTTTTCAAATAGTACGTCCCTGGTCTCCCCAACAAATTGTTCGTAAAAGTATCTTCGTTTTTTTTCAGAAAGTGATCGAAGCATTTTAGATCGTTTACTCCTTTCCTCGGGTGGCACAACACCCTCCATTTCAATAGCCATTGTATTTGGTCGTTCAGAATACGTAAATACATGAAGATAGGAAATATTCAATTCATTGAGGAATTTATACGTTTCGAGAAAATTCTTTTCTGATTCTCCCGGAAATCCTACAATTACATCTACACCAATACATGCATCAGGCATTATTTGCTTGATGTACATTACTCTTTCCACATATAATTCCCTTAGATATCGACGTCGCATTGATTTGAGGATCTCATTGCTTCCTGATTGTAATGGGATATGAAAATGATGTGCAAATTTATTTGAAGCAGCTACAAAATTGATAATTTCATTATTCAGCAGGTTAGGTTCAATAGATGAAATACGGAACCGGTCTATACCGTCCATGGTATCCAATCGTTTTAAAAGATCAATAAACCTATCCTTTCTCTTCCCATTACGAATACCAAAATCACCAGTATTTACTCCTGTCAGTACAATTTCTTTTACACCATTTCCGGCGATATCGTTTGCTGATTTCAATACATTTTCAATGGTATCGCTGCGACTTTTTCCCCGTGCTAATGGAATTGTGCAAAAAGAGCATGAATAATCACAGCCATCCTGAATTTTTAAAAATGTTCGTGTCCGGTCATGAAGTGAATATGCATTATTGAAGGTAGTGGCTTTAGCTATGTCATTGGCATAAATAAGTGTTTTTGGATGCTTTTCAAATCCATCCAACAGTTCCAATAATCTGAATTTTTCTGAGGTACCTAATACGGCATCTACACCTGGAATTTCTGCTATTTCTTTTGGTTTCAACTGTGCGTAACATCCAATTATGATGATGTATGGGTTTTCACTTATTTTATTGGCTTCCTTTACCACTTGTCGGCATTTTTTATCAGCATTGTGCGTTACGGAACAGGTATTGATCACAAAAATGTCCGGTGAATCGCTGAATTCAACTTTTTTATATCCATGTTGCTCAAATATCCTGATGATCGAGGATGTTTCCGAAAAATTAAGCTTACATCCTAAGGTATAGAAGGCTACTTTTTTCATAGCCTGCAAAATTAGGGAATTTATTGCATACTATTAAAATCTGATGCCGCATTTACAATTGATGACTATGCTCTCCAACCAATTGATATATGTCTTTTGGATTTATACAAAGCACTGCTTTCCCATTCATAATGGCAATAGGTCCTTTGATCATACTTGGATTATTTCTCAGTATTTCCAACCAATTATCATCGTCAAAATCATGTCCGGCCAATTCTGTCTGGTATTTTTTATGTGCTTTATTAAGCAGCTCTTTAGGTTTCTTATGAAGCATATTCAATATCTCCAACCATCTAAGCTTACTTAATCTGTTGTGCTGAAATGAGAATTCGTTTATATGCTTGGTAATGGTTTTTGCTAGTGCCCTTGTTTTTTTATGTGTACTTGATTCATAATCAAGGAACAACCACATTTCGTTTGGATGATATTTCATTTTTCAAAAGCTATGGTATTGGCTCACATGATTAAAACAAAAAATTGAATGAAAAAATTTAACTTTCCCAATATTATTACGGGGCCGAGATCGATAGCTTTTTAGATTTGGTAATTAGGGTAGATATAATCAAATTGAGCCTCGATAAAACAGAATCGAAACTATATCATGAAATTATTAAGTCTGTCTCTTTTCTTACTTACAGTATCTTTTTTTCTGAAAGGTCAAAATCTAATTATTGAAGAAGGTGTTGGAGTTGGACCGCTCAAATTGGGTCAATCATTTGAAGAGGTTGTTAATATTTTAGGATTTAGCGGTGATCTGAAAACATATGATGATTACCTGGCTGAAGAATTGTTTAGCGTTGATCCTGATATTGCACTGGAATGTGTAATCGGATTTGATTATTATGTGAAGTATGAACATTTGCTTACGCTACCGGTTTCATATGTGTTTTTTAAGGATAATGTCATTACACAAATTAAAGTATCCAGTTTCCCCGAATATTATTTTGCTATTGCAAAGGATACTAAAACAAAAAATGGATTGAATTTTTGGGCGGAGCGTAAAAATGTCGAGGATGTCTATGGCACACCTGATTTACAAGTTAAATATGAGAGTTTCATCATCGATTCCTACTTTTATTTTGAGGATGGTATAACGCTAAATCTTCGGGATAACAATTATAGATCTGCCCATATTTACCCGAAACCTGAACCAGGTGTTTTAGCAAAATTTAGAGAGGAGTTCTAACTTACCTTGATATTATGTGCCTCAAGATTCTCGTGTGGTTGTGAATATTTATAATCCGGTAGTTCGATGATAAATTGAGAACCTTCACCATAAACTGAATTAACTTTTATAGATCCATTCAGTTTATCTACCATTTCTTTAACAATATAAAGTCCCAGTCCCGAACCTTTCGATTTTTCAGATGCCCGGTAAAACATGTCAAAGATTTTATCCTTTAGTTCACCCCGAATACCTTCACCATTATCTTCAATAATAAGTTGAAAATTCCCATCTACACGTAATGCTGAAATTCTAAGCCAGGGAGACTCATTTCTTAAATTTGAAAATTTAAACGCATTGGAAAGTAAATTCTTAAGGATGACTTTTAACCTAAGGGGATCTGATATCACTTCAAAATCAGATGATAATGATAAACGGATATCAAGTTTTTCAAAATTATCACCAAAATCATGATTCTTTATAATCTCTTCGATGAAATAATATAAATTAATTTCTCTTTGTTTTTTATCGAGACGGAGGTTTCGTGAATAATCAAGGATATCTTCAATAAAATCATCCAACCTGTTTATCCTGGATTTCATTAGCCTCAAACATTCATTTATTTCACGCTTATCAGTGGCTTTAGTGGCTATATTGATCAATCCGAGAATAGAGGTTAATGGAGATCGAATATCATGCGATGCACTATATACAAAATTATCCAATTCCAGGTTGGTCTTTTCGAGCATTCTGTTTTGTTTTTTAATGCGTTCTTCTGCAACTTTTCGTTCGTGGATTTTAATAATAGATCCTACCATGCGCACCGGATCTCCTGCTTCATTCCATACAGCCTGACCTGAATCAGAGAACCATTGATATTCTCCTGTTTTTGTTTTTAGTCTTAATTCAACTTCATATTTTGACCCATTTATCAGATGACTTTCTATGGTCATTTTAATACGCTCCACATCATCAGGATGAATAAATTCATAAAAATTCTCAATGGAAAAATTCTCCAATTCATCCGGGTCGTACCCTAACAGGTTTTTCCACATTGGAGAATGGTAAATAATATTTTGTGTGATGTTAT
>Ga0209536_100005920_pt1 | contig 18864 bp, 18 predicted proteins | sample DeeMarSeWOR28_12_FD_187461 | JGI IMG/M metagenome (GOLD analysis project Ga0209536, IMG submission 187461) | Marine sediment microbial communities from White Oak River estuary, North Carolina - WOR-2-8_12 (SPAdes) (version 2) | ecosystem: Environmental > Aquatic > Marine > Intertidal zone >... | reverse complement strand
GATGAAAAGGAAGCAGAGATCATGAACAAACTTCTCTGGCAGCCATCGGATGAGCGGATTAGAAATACCAATATGCATCATTTCATTCAATATATTAATGCTCACCATGGCAAGAATTTCAACAGCTACGACGACCTCTACAGATGGTCTGTTACGGAAAGTCCTGCTTTTTGGCAAAGCCTTTTCCATTACGGGGAGGTCATCCATAGTCGTCCTTATGATCAAGTGGTAGATGACATCCACAAAATGCCTGGAGCTAGTTGGTTCGAAGGGGCTCGGCTCAACTTCGCAGAAAATCTGCTACGGTACCGGGATGACCGCATCGCCCTTAGCTTCAAAGGCGAGGCCCGACCCACCCTGAGCATTACCTACAGTGAATTGTATCAGCAGGTGGCTCGTCTGGCTAAGTCTCTGCGAGATATGGGAATCCAACCTGGAGATCGCATTGCCGCCTTTATGCCTAATATGATCGAAACGGTGGTGGCCATGCTTGCCGCCACCAGCATCGGGGCCATCTGGTCCTCCTGTTCCCCTGATTTTGGCATCAAAGGAGTTATTGATCGCTTCGGCCAAATTGAGCCTCGGGTGCTTTTTACCGCTGATGGTTACTTCTACAATGGTAAAGAGTTCGATTCTTTGGATAGAATTTCTGAGATTATCAAGGACCTGCCAAGCATAGAAAAAATTGTCGTTGTTCCATATAAAAACATGGAACCTGATATTGCCACTATAAGCAACACTGTACTCTTTGAGGACTTTCTCGCCCGGGAGGCCAAGGACCTAACATTTGCACAAGTTCCCGCCAATCATCCCCTTTACATCTTATATTCTTCTGGTACCACAGGAGTGCCAAAGTGTATTGTTCATGGGGCGGTAGGGACTCTCTTACAGCACATCAAGGAGCTGAAGCTCCACTCAGATGTCAAACCTGCTGACACCATTTTCTACTTCACCACTTGCGGCTGGATGATGTGGAATTGGCTGGTCAGTTCTTTGGCCCTTGGCGCCAGGGTTTTTCTCTATGACGGTTCTCCCTTTTATCCAGATCCAGGTGGTATGTGGCAGATGGTCCAAGACGAGAAAATCACCATTTTCGGCACTAGTGCCAAGTATTTAGCCGCCTTGGAAAAAGCGGGAGTGAAACCAAAGGAATCCTACGACCTGGCCTCGCTCAAGGCCATCCTCTCAACAGGTTCTCCCCTTTCTGCCGAGAGTTTCGAATTTGTCTACAGGGACATCAAGGATGACCTCTGCCTCTCTTCCATCTCCGGGGGCACGGATATCATCTCGTGCTTTGCTCTGGGCAATCCCACGGGGCCTGTTTATGCCTCTGAGCTCCAATGCCGTGGCTTGGGGATGAAGGTGGAGGCCTATGATGAACAGGGCAATTCTGTTATTGGACAAAAAGGAGAGCTTGTCTGCACTCTATCTGCGCCGAGTATGCCCATTTACTTCTGGAACGATCCCAACAACACCAAGTATCGCGAGGCTTACTTTGAGGTGTATCCAGGAGTCTGGCAGCATGGTGATTATATAGAGATCACCGACCATGGCGGTGTCATAATCTATGGCCGGTCGGATGCCACGCTCAATCCGGGAGGTGTGCGCATCGGCACCGCTGAAATATACCGTCAGGTGGAAAGCATTCCCGAAATCGTGGACAGTCTGGTTGTTGGACAGGACTGGGACGATGATGTGCGAATAGTTCTTTTTGTGAAACTCCGTGAAGACACAAAGCTTACCGACGAGCTAGTTGACAGAATCAAAACCACTATCCGCAAAAACTGTACGCCAAGGCACGTCCCTGCCAAATGCATCGAGGTCGCCGATATTCCTTACACTATAAGTGGCAAGAAAGTGGAATTGGCAGTTCAAAATGTTGTCCATGGGCGGGAAGTAAAAAACAAGGATGCCCTGGCAAATCCGGAAGCCCTCGACTGCTATGTGGACCTGCCTGAATTACAAACTTGAAAAAGAGTATTCATTCTCCCTATGCCCTTAGCGCTGTGCGAGATTAATCATACCCCAGCTTCAACAAGCACCTTCTCAAATCTCGCAAGTCCCTTATCCGGATCTCGATTCTGACAGCTGACCCACTCTCTGAGCTTTGTCAGGCCTTTACCAGTTAGTACAACTTCCCGGGCGAGCTCTACCCCTGTTTTAAAATCCTCCACTCTTTTTATGGCAGTATGAAAATCCCTTTAAATTCCCCTTTACATATTTCTATACTTGCACTATATTTCGATATGTATCGAAATATCGAGACAATAGGAGCTCCGAATGAAAAAGAAACATCCAGAGAAAACCCGAGGTGTTGTGAGGAAGAAATACAGTGAAATTGCTAAGGGTGCTTCCAGCGAGTCCATTATACCGGTTTCCTGCTGCGGTGAACCTCTTGTTCCTTTGGACAGTCTAACCACCGCCCTTGGCTATTCTCAAGAGGAGTTAGCTAGTGTTCCACATGGTGCCAATATGGGACTCGGTTGCGGCAACCCTCTTGCAATTGCCTCACTAAAAAAGGGTGAGACAATTGTTGACCTTGGCAGTGGAGGTGGTTTCGACTGTTTTCTGGCCGCCAAGCAAGTAGGGGCAAGGGGGATGGTCATAGGCGTGGATATGACCGCAGAGATGGTTAGCAAGGCTCGAAAAAACGCCACAAAAGGAGGATACTCGAACGTAGAGTTTCGTCTGGGTGAGATAGAACACCTTCCAGTGGCAGATAATACTGCAGACGTGATCATCTCTAATTGCGTTATTAACCTTTCTCCTGAAAAGCTTCACGTTTTTCGGGAAACATTTCGAATCTTGAAACCTGGAGGCCGCCTTGCTATTACCGATGTGGTGGCCTCCGCGCCATTACCTGCAGAATTTCAGAACGATTCAACCCTTTTGTCCGCATGTATAGCAGGCGCAGCCACAATAGAAGAACTCAATAACCTGCTCGAAGAAGTCGGTTTCATAGACATACGTATTTTGCCCCTGGATAAAAGCCGCATGTTCATCAAAGATTGGTTCCCAGATCTCAAAGTCGAGGACTACGTTGTCTCAGCCACCATCGAAGCGACAAAACCCTCACAATAAATGACCCCTCATTATCTCGACTCCAATTTTACCCATTTTCTGCCGTACCACTTTTGGGTAAATTTGCCCATTTCTGGTACGGGCAGTTTTGGGTAAAAAGGGGCTGTAAACTTTTATTTTAGCTTCTCGCCTGGAGAAAAAACTGTATCAGTAATGGCCATGATATTCTTATTTGGCTCGATCTTTTTGAGATATAGTGGGGATTGCCTGATTCCATGGACTGGACAACAATGCTCGATTTTAGATAAATCCAAGGGAGGTAAATCAGATGGGAAATCTTGAGGAGATCTTGGTAAAAAGAAAGAGAAACAGAGACCGGCTGGAAAAGGAAGCTCCTGATCTTTTCAATGGATTCAATGAGCTAATGAAGCACTATTACAAAGAAAGTGCTTTGGATTTGAAACAGAAGGAACTCATAGCTGTGGGAGCAGCCGTGGCCACAAGGTGTATTCCTTGTTTGGCCAATCATGCAAATAATGCTTTCACTCATGGAGCTACAAGGGAAGAAATAATAGACGCGGCCGCTATTGGGGTGGAATTTGGTGGGGGACCATCTTTTGTTGCCGTCAGAGATAATCTTCTAGATTTTCTTGACGACATTGTAGGTTAGGGTGGTTTTGTCTAACAGTCATTTATGAGAAAAACGCTGGGAAGAGTAATGAAACTGAAAATGCTGAAATTCGGGATTAATCTGTATCCACCCTTTCTCGGTGCAGGAATAAGAGTTAAACACATAGCACCTGACTATAGAGAAGTAATCGTATCGATGAAATTACGCTGGTACAATCGTAACTACGTGGGTACACATTTTGGCGGCAGCCTTGCTGCCATGACTGACCCCTTCTACATGCTTATGTTGATTCACATCCTGGGCAAAGAATACACCGTATGGGATAAAACCAGCACCATTGATTACATAGCTCCCGGCAGAGGAACTGTAACGGCTCATTTTACCCTAGAGGATGACCAGATAGCAGAGATTAAAAACAAAACAGCCAGCGGTGATCCTTACTACCCTGAATTCTCCGTGGACATCGTCAATGAATCGGGTGAAATTGTTTCTGCGGTAAAGAAAAGACTCTACGTCCGGAAAAAACAAAGTTAAAGAGTCAACTAAAGCCCTTAGCACCATGCTTATTGATCAGATACTTCCCAAATACGACGAACGAGAATATCATCAGATCGGAATTAGAGGAGATCGAAGGGAGGTTTATCAAGTCGTCCGATCTATTGATTTCTCCGATTCAATTATCATTCGCACTCTATTCCGACTGCGGGGACTTCCTCCCACATCAACCAATCTTGATGGTCTCCTCCAGGTGGGTTTCCTGCTGGTGGATGAGATTCCCCCTGAGGAATTCGTTCTCGGTCTTGTCGGAAAATTCTGGACTTACCGTGCCCAGATTCTCAAACTTGATTCTGTCCAATATGGTGCATTCAACCAAGAAGGATATGCAAAACTGGCCTGGAACTTCGCCATCAAGGAGTCCGCTCCTGGAGTCGTGCGGTTGTCTACTGAAACACGAATAGTGTGCACAGACGACCACAGCAGGTCACGCTTCAAGCTCTACTGGACTTTGATCGGCAGATTCAGTGGGTTAACTCGGAAAGAGATGCTGCGAGTTGTCAAGAGACGGATAGAAGTTAAGTAAAGCTTTGCTTAGTCATGCTTTTCGGATTAATTTAGTGAGACGCAAGTCAATAATCCTGCAAGTATGCTATACACAGCAGCGAAGAGTTATCTCAGCCTATATACAGAAAGGTCTTAACTATGGAAATCAGAGTAACTCAATCTACCACTGTTGGCCAGAAGCCCCGTCCGCAGGATGGAGAGCTTGGTTTCGGCAAATACACCACCGACCACATGTTTCTCATGGACTATTCGCAGGGAAAAAGATGGCACAATGGACGAATTGAACCTTATGGCGCCCTAAGGCTGGATCCCACCGCCATGGTGTTGCACTACAATCAAGAGGTTTTTGAAGGTCTCAAGGCCTACCATTTGGAGGACGGCGGAATTAATCTCTTTCGGCCAGCGAAGAATATTGAACGCATGAACTCTTCTGCCCGAAGAATGGTTATGCCCGAGGTTGATCCCGACCTTTTTCTCCGGGCCATGAAGGAATTAATTCTGCTGGACCGAACATGGATCCCAAAATCAGATGGCACCTCACTGTACATAAGACCCACTATGATAGCTAGTGAACCTGCCCTTGGAGTTAGGCCTGCCAAGGAGTATCTTTTTTTCATCGTCCTGGGCCCGGTGGGAGCTTACTATCCAGAGGGTTTCAACCCCACCAAAATTTATGTCTCTGATTACTATGTGCGCGCTGTCAGGGGTGGGGTAGGAGAAGCTAAGACTTCCGGCAATTATGGGGCTACCCTCTATGTTCAGCGGGAAGCCAGCCAAAAAGGCTACAACCAGGTACTCTGGCTAGATGCCATAGAACGCAAGTATGTCGAGGAGGTTGGAACCAGTAATATCTTTTTCTTTATAAATGATGAACTTGTTACCCCACCTCTCGGCGGCACTATCCTACCAGGTGTCACCAGAGACTCAGTCCTTCAGCTTTCTAGGCACTGGGGAATGAATGCTGTAGAGCGTCAAATTTCTATCCAAGAAATCGTTGAGGGTTGCAAAAGTGGCTCCTTGAAGGAAATGTTTGCCACTGGCACTGCCGCAGTGATTTCTCCGGTAGGTTTAATCTGTTACAAAGGAGAGGATTTCCAGGTAGCAGACGGTCGGACAGGTGAACTGGCCAAGAAGTTCTACGATGAAATTACCGGCATCCAGTATGGCCGCAGGGAAGATCCTTTCGGCTGGGGACTGCGCATCGCTTGAACCATACCCTGACTTCATATCCCCCTCCCGCTGCCGCAAGTGGGGTCTAAGACAGGCGGGGGGTTATTTTTTTGAGCTAGATACTAGTTAATAAATTGATCTACTGGAGATTAATATTGCTTGAGGTTATTGAGGTTCAACTAGAAAAAGACCTCCCTGAAATAAGAAAGCTCTTTGAGGAATATGCTGACTCTTTGGAGATAAATCTGGATTTTCAAGGTTTCCGTGAGGAATTGGTCGGTCTTCCAGGTGATTATGCTGCACCAAACGGCTGTCTTTTCATTGCCCTATGGAAAGGCCAAGTGGCTGGTTGCGTGGCTCTCAGGAAGTTTAGTCCTGGTATCTGCGAGATGAAAAGGTTGTACACCAAGGTGCAGTTCAGAGGTTTGGGCATCGGTAGAATTCTATGTCAAGCTGTTATAGGCAGGGCTCGTCAGATCGGCTACAAGAGCATGCGTCTGGACACCCTCCCTTCAATGAAAACAGCGAGAGATTTATATTCATCTCTGGGATTCAAAGAGATAGAGCCTTACAGATTCAACCCGGTCGAGGGTGCATCCTTTATGGAATTGACCCTTTAGGCCTGTGAGAGTGAGAATTATTATGCGGTCCTTCTACTATGACGGCAAGATATGAAGTTAGTCGAGAACATCCCGCTGGATACCAGTATAATTGCTGATCTGATAACTGATTACGCTGACCTTCATTTGGTCTGGCCGAAAGCACGGTGGCCCTTTGACCATCTGCAGTGGCAAAAGGTGTTGAACCCTGCAAGAGGCAATAAATCTTTCCTGGTTTATAAAGGTAGTGTACCCATTGGTCACGCTGCCCTTTGCAAAACGGAGGAACAAGGAGTCTATTCTCTGAACTACCTGTACCTTACACCTCAGATGCGTTCCAGAGGATTGGGCGAAAAGATGGTTGGTTTCTTGGAACAATATGCCAGGGAGGAATTGTCTGCCAAGAAACTGGTTTTGGTAACGAGAACCTATAACCCTGGAGCCAGGAAGTGCTATTCTAAGTGCGGCTTTAGAGAGTATAGCCGCGAGGCAACCTTAATCAGAATGTCCAAAGTATTGCAGACTGAATAGGTCCTCGAGTAATAGGGGCGAAATCTCCCTATTAGCCGACGAAAATAAAGAATCAGCGCCCGGAGGATCCGGCTTTGAGCGGCACACAGACGAGGCTGTTAGAGTCTTTATTTGATGCGTGAGTCTGCTGGAGTAATGGAGTGATGGAGTAATGGGGCAATCGAATCCCAAACTCCAAGCACCAAGTTTTAAGGTTTCAGGTGTCAGGTTTCAGAAATGATAGACCTGAACACCGAAACCTGATCTAGCCCTGAGGACCAGCATTTCCATGACTACATAAACAGAATATGCCTTATACGCGGGGGAGGAATGTTTGAGCGCATTAGAAAAGCCAGGGAAAGGTTGCGAGGCCATGCCAATGTCACCCCTATTATGACTTCCAGAACCCTGAACGAATCGGTGGGAGCGAAAGTTTTTTTGAAGTGTGAAAATTTTCAGAGGGGTGGCGCATTCAAGTTTCGTGGCGCCTTTAATGCCATGGCTCAACTTACCGACGAGCAAAGGGAGCGCGGCGTCATCACCTACTCCTCCGGAAACCATGCACAGGCCGTTGCCCTGGCGGGTCAATTGCTGAAAGTGCGCACCACGGTGGTCATGCCTGACAATGCGCCCATGGTTAAACGGGCCGCCACTGAGGCGTATGGTGCAACAGTTATTGAGTATGATCCCGAGAAAACAACTCGCGAAGAGATAGCAAATATTCTCAAAGCTGAGCATGGCTTCACCATAATACCTCCATTCGATCACCTTGAGGTTGTCGCCGGACAAGGCACGGCAACATTGGAATTGTTCGAGGATCTCAAGACCTTAGATATGCTGCTGGTACCTTGTGGGGGAGGTGGCTTGTTGAGTGGTTCGGCTATCGCCGCAAAAACCATTGAACCTACCTGTCACGCTATTGGTATAGAACCCGAACTAGCAGATGATGCCACCAAATCATTTCACACAAAGACACTGCACACAGTCAACAACCCGCCTACCATTGCTGATGGAACCCGCACTCCTTCTCTGGGCAAGCTTACCTTTCCATTAGTGTTGGAATACGTGGATGATATGAGAACCGTGACCGAAACTGCCATCGTCGAAGCTGTCCAATTCCTATTTTATCGCATGAAAATTGTGGTGGAGCCCTCGGGTGCACTGGGGGTAGCGGCACTCCTTAGTGGCGAGGTATCTGCGACAGGCAGAGTGGGTGTCATTATCAGTGGCGGCAATATTGATGGGGACTTAATGTCCAAGATTCTAAGCACCTAGAAGAGAAGATTTATGTCTGTCAAAGCTCTTCTCCAGGTTAAATTAGATGAGCAGAAAAGGTTGTGCAGTTTCTAGGATTAAAGGGTTGAAAAACAGGAGAGACCGCCATGAACTTTGTCCTTGCATCAAAAGAGGATGACATTGCAACAGTAAGCTTGCAAAGGGGAAAGGTTAACGCGCTAAATCAGCCCATGGTAGAGGAAGTAGCTGATACCTTTAGAAATTTAGAAACAGATACTGAGGTGAAATCGATTATCCTTACCGGTACTGGAAAGTTTTTTTCCTTTGGATTTGATGTCCCCGAATTCTTGAAATATTCCAAGAAAGATTTCATAAGGTTTATTGAGAAGTTCACAAATCTCTACACCTATCTGTTCCAGTTTCCCAAACCTGTTGTTGCTGCCCTGAACGGTCACACCATAGCTGGCGGCTGTATGTTGGCCACAGCGTGCGATTTCCGCGTTATGGCGTCAGGGAAAGGGAAGATATCGTTGAACGAGATAACCTTTGGAGCACCAGTTTTTGCCGGAAGTGCTGAAATGCTGAAGTTTTGCGTGGGATCGAGAAATGCTCAGTCAATACTTTATAGTGGAGCCATGTATTCTGCCGAAGAAGCTTTTGGACTGGGATTGGTTGATCAGGTGTCATCCGAGGATGCTCTGTTAAAAGATGCCAGAATAGTCGCTCAGAAGTTAGGTGAAAAAGATAGTTCGGCCTTCACCAGCATTAAGAAGATCCTCCGAAAACCGGTGACCGAGGAAATGGTTAAGCACGAAAAAGATTATATCCTGGAATTTGCCGATATCTGGTACTCGCATACCACCCGGGAAAAATTGAAACAAATTAAGATCCATTCATAGTTAATTCGCGGTTAACCCTGCCTGCCGCCAACTGAAGAGCTTACCTTAATGGGTGATTTATTTTCACTTCAAATATGGTTTTTTGGAGGTAAAATAGAACAGTATTGTATATCTTGGGAGGTGTGATGATGAAATGTGACAAATGCGGAGTGGAAGTCCCATCTGAGGAGAAATTTGAACACTCAGGGCAGACGCTGTGTGAAGATTGTTACTTGGACATAGTGACCATACCTAAGACTTGCGACCCTTGGGCAGTTCATTCTGCGAAAAAAACTACACTAATAAGCGATGGTTTAACTGCAGAGCAGGAGGAAATTCTTGATCTGATTAAGAGAAACGGCCCCCTTACCGCAGAGGAAATCTGCACCAAGCTATCCATAAACAGCAATGAATTGCAGAGGAATTTCGCTACATTGAGGCACATGGAATTGGCCCGGGGCTTCAAAAAGGGCAATCAAGTCTATTACACTCTCTTCAACGATCCCCAGGAGGGTAGTTGATATCCGACGACGGTCATATCGAGGGGCCGCCCTGGGCGAATTCATGAAACATCCGGGCTAGTAATCCAGCTCCTTTCTTAACTCTTTAGTTATTTTATTGATCTCGTCTATCTGGCTATCAGTTAATCTCACTGGCCTGGGTCGTCCGTGGTAACTTGGTCTTGTTATTTCAATTATATACATCTGCTTATCCGTAAGAGAAAATCCCAGCCAGTCAAAGAGCTGATTTAGCTGGGGACCATGGCTGCTGGTCAAATCCTCGTAACGAAAGATTTTGCTCCTTTCTTTGTTTCGCCTGTAAAAGTCTAAAAAACAACTATTCTGTTCTGCCCAGCTATGGGCATCAGCATCTATGCCCGCACTCATCCTGGCTGATATCTTACTTGCAACAACCTCAACAGGATTGCGAACAACAAAAATGAATCGTCCATTCGGGTAAAGGTCAGCCAGCATTTCTAAAACCCGGTCATTTAGCCCATACCTAATCTCTTTGAACCCCCAATGCACCTTTCTCCCCAGGGAAATAGGGTTGAAAAAAGACTCGATGAAGTCTCGAAAATTATTTTTTACGGTTTCTCGATTGTACCAGTTTGTCCAGGCACTCCACAGCTGTGGATTTTTTAGGCTCTCAGACACAGAGTTCGGATCTTCTCCTGCAATATTCTGACTCATAATGTATTTTGCGATTTTCTTGTCTTCTAGATTTAGAAAATAAGCTTCCGCTATTTGTCTCAAAAAACCGCCATGCTCCCCATAGATCGTGACGTCCTCGACACTATTCAGTATTTTTTGCATAAGAGTGCTACCGCATCTACCGGTACCTAATTGAAATATTGGAAACTTGGCATAATCCGCTGGATCGTAGCCCTCCAAAGATTCGTTCTTCGGCTGCTCTTCAACCTCGTTCATTTCTCTGTCTTTCCCCTTCTGTTTGTGCCACAAAAACCAAGGAATGAGTGCTTTACCGATAACACATCTTTAAGAAATGCTTAAGCACTTTGAGCAGCAAATGTAGAATGGATAGCAATTAAAAACCAGGTTTCAAACTCACTATTCCCTAATTTGGCTAGATAGATGGTGGGCAGCGGTTGAGATATTCTTTTAGTTTCGACTTGGATAGTGGATCCAGTTTCGGACAATCGTTATATAATCTGGCACCTTCGCTCACTTGGACGGCAAATACCAGGCAAGTTGGAAGGCCGCATTCTTGACAATTGTCTTTGGGCAACAGTTTAAGGATATCGAGTATCCTTGGTTTTGGTGAAACCTCGAAACTCGGTTTGATTTCACTACGGTTCTTCCAGGTGTTATTGATCTCCTCCTTGAGCCACTCGAGAATCTTCTCCGCCTCAGCTTCGTCTTCCACTATATTAATGGCGATCATTTGAGGATAAAGAGTTATGAGTTTTGCCTGGAATTTTAACGTCAGCATTTGGGGCTCTTTGTAATATTGATAACCTCCCAAAACAGTATTCAGATATGGAAGCACCTCACCAATGTCGCCATCGAGATGAGCATAGCACCTTAGGTGTTTCGCCCTTGGATTAGGTGGTAGACAGAACTCCTTGCGATACCCTTCCACCAGCATGGGATAACTCCTCTAGCTACAGGAGAGGTCGATCCTCGGAGCATGTTAGTAGCTACGTTACTTGGCAGGGTGACTTTCGCCCTTGGCAGCCATCTTGGCGTTGAACTTGGCCGCATTGATGAGGAACCTGTCATGCCTACCCTCAGAGATCGTATCTACTCCATCATCTGCGACTATAGAGAAGCTTAGCTTGCGTCCTTCCACTTCTTCCAGTTTTCCCTTTACCGTTACAGTCAGGCCTGGAGGGGTAGCAGCTAGATGACTCAAATTCACCTGGATTCCAACGGTCTGTTCAGCAGGCCAATCAATGTGAGGATTGATCGCCTGGATGCAAGCCCATTCAAACAATCCCACCATGAATCCCGTGGCTAAAACCCTCGGCATAACCTGGAACTCGGGAGATTCCGGATAAAGATGAGGCACTGTCTTGCTTTCGGGGACCTTGAATTTGAACTCGAAAGTCAAGCCTGGCTTTAAAGAATCTTTCATGCCCAACCTCCCTGCAGTTTTTTCTTTGCCTATTCTGAACATCTCTGATATTTTTATATAAATCAAATTAATAATTTTTATTATATCGATTAGTGGAGCTTATTTATAATGGAGTGGCAGCAGGTCATAGGTTTCTATCAGATAGCCAAGCTCGGGAGCTTTACCAAAGCGGCCGAGGCCACATTTAGAACGCAGCCGGCTTTGAGTCAGCAGATCAAAGCTCTTGAAGAAGAATTAGATTGCCATCTCTTTGAGAGAATCGGCAAGCGGAAGCTGAAGCTTACTTCTGCTGGAGAGCGATTTCTCACATTTGCAGAGTCTATCCTGGAAAACTACGATAGTTTAAGGGAGGATTTGAACGAACTAAAAGGTTCTCAAAAGGGGAGACTAAAAATAGCAGCGCCCTTTACAACTCTTTATCACCTATTTCCGGAGGTACTCAAAGAATATACTAAAGCTTTTCCCCAGGTTGAACTGACCATACTCGATCGCTCACAGCAGACAGTTATCGAACTTGTCAAGAGTGGGGACATCGACTTCGGCTTTACTGTAGAATCCGAGGTACCTGGGGATCTTGCCACGCTCCGCTGGAAGAAAGTGGAAACGGCCCTAATGACACCCTTAGGTCATCCACTGGCAACCGGGAAACGAGTCACCCTTAGGCAGATCGCCAAATATCCCCTCATATTGCCTCCAAAGGACCTCAGATTCACCTGTCGTAGGATGCTGGAAGAGCGGTTTCAGAAACTCGGACTTGACTACCAGATTGTCATGGAATCTTCAAATGTCGAGATGACCTCTCTCTATGTGGAGATGGGACTCGGCATATCTTTTGCCACAGTGGTAAGAGACCTACCCGCACTGAAGCAGCGAAAGCTGGAGTTCCTCCCAATGGACCAATTGTTCAAACCAGATTATATAGCCGCCGTCATGAGGAAGGACAAAACTTTAGCCTCATACAAGAGTTCTTTTATCAAAATATTACTGGGTAACCAGTTCTGCCACTAAGCTAAACCCCGGTCCAGGCTACGGTATTGGATGGCCTCAGCAATGTGAGTTGCGCTGATCTCTTTCAGTCCTTCGAGATCGGCTATGGTCCTGGATATTTTGAGAATTCTGTTGTGAGCCCTGGCACTCAATCCCAATCTATCGATGGCTGCCTCCAGCAGACGATGGGAGTCCTCCTCTAGCTGGCAGAAGCGCTTGAGCAACCTGGGAGCCATTTGGGCATTGTTGTATATCCTATGGTGCTTAAAGCGCTTTTGCTGAATAATTCTTGCTGCATTCACCCGATGTCTTATGGTGTCGGAGGATTCGCCCCCACTTTCCTGGGCCAAATCCTGATATTGCACCGCCGGTACTTCCACATGGATGTCCAGTCGATCCAAGAGTGGTCCGGAAATCTTGGTCCGATACCGCTGGATCTGCAGATGAGTACATTGGCACTGCCGTTTATAATCGCCATAGAAGCCGCAAGGGCAGGGATTCATTGCAGCAACTGCCATGAAACGGGCCGGATAAGTAATTGAGGTAGCAGCCCGGGCAATGGTTACCTTGCCGTCTTCCATGGGCTGACGTAGAACCTCTAATACATTTTTTCTGAACTCTGGCATCTCATCCAAAAATAATACACCATTGTGCGCCAGACTTACTTCTCCGGGCTTGGGAATCTGTCCTCCTCCGATTAAGCCAGCATCAGAAATGCTGTGGTGAGGCGCTCTGAAAGGGCGGGTAGCAATAAGAGCACGTTCATCCATTAACCCCATTATGCTATAGACCTTGGTGGTCTCCAGAGCTTCCTCAAAGGTCAGATCAGGAAGAATGGTGGGAAGTCTCTGGGCCAGCATTGTCTTACCCGAGCCCGGTGGCCCTACCATCAACACGTTGTGACCACCGGCAGCTGCTATTTCCAAGGCACGCTTTACATGTTCCTGACCCTTAACCTCATTGAAATCCACCTCATAGTATGCATCCCGGGAAAATAGATCCTCTACGTCTATGCTTGTGGCAGACATTTCGCAACTTTCATTAAAAAAATCAACAACTTGTGAAAGATGGGTTGCCGCAAACACCTTGACCCCCTGCACCACTGCCGATTCTTTGCTATTGGCCTCGGGCACGATAATTCCTGCAAGCCCGTTGTTGCGGGCGGTCAAAGCCACCGGCAAAGCACCTTTAGTGGGCTTTACCTTGCCATCCAATGAAAGTTCACCAATTATAAGATAGCGCTGTAGTCTCTCTGGGTTCACCAAACCAGTTGCAGCGAGGATACCCACCGCCATAGGTAGGTCAAATCCAGCTCCTTCCTTTTTTATGTCCGCTGGAGCGAGGTTAACCGTAATTCGGTGGGGTGGAAAACGGTAGCCGGTATTTTTTATCGCTGATTTCACTCGATCCTTACTCTCTCGTACCGCGCCGTCAGGGAGACCTACCGTGGCAAAGGCAGGCAGCCCCATGGTGATATCCACCTCCACCTCAACCACATAGGCGTCTACACCCAACACCGCGCTGGATAGCACTTTTGCAAGCATGTCCGAACTCAAATGGCTCGCGCCCTTCTTTTGATTGCAAGGCTTACGAGCACTTTGTGAAGTATTACTTTGTTCGTGGGTCCAATGGAGTAATGGGGCGGTGGAGTGATGGAGTATTGTCAAAGACCAGAAAAGTACCGGGCTCTATTTTTGACTCAATACTCCAGTACTCCAATACTGCATCACTCCAAGAGCGACTTTTCCACTAACCAAACTACATATTCGCAACGCTTTTAGACCATGTGATTCGCTGGAGTTAATCGAGGCACTTTGCGCCGGAAAGGAGAATAGTGGATAGTTGGTCTGGATGTTGTGCGCCCGTGCCCCTTTAATAAAAGCAGATTGGTCCCTGCCAAGGAATGCACCAGATATAGCAGATCAAAACCCCCGTCGCAAGTACAAAGAGGTAGGTTTTTAGACTAACCACAAAGCAGTACGGCTAGCCCGGATGCTTTATGAATTGATGTAGCGAGACCATGAAACATCCGGGCTAGATTGACTTTTCTGGCGAATTTGGTATTTTTCCTGCCAGTAAACCTTCCTCACTCTGGAACCCAGAATGCTCGGCTTTACTTTTCCCCTGAAAGGAATCGGTGGCAACGGTGCCAAGGTCTACCATTGCTTTGTCTGTGGCGGCCTTGTCACCTATTCGGATCGACTGCTTCTTGTAGGCACTTCCCACCGACATCTCTTCGTCAACCCAGCGGGTGTGGAATGTGATTTTCGCACCTTTTCAGATTGTCCTGGTGCAGTCGCCCATGGGGGTGCCACCGAGGCCCACACCTGGTTTCCGGGCTACCGTTGGCGCATGGCCTTCTGCCGCCAATGCGGTCAACACCTTGGGTGGCTCTATGAAGCGGTGTCCCCATTCGAGGGGGTTAGAGAATTTTGGGGTATTTTGGTATCTCATTTAATCAGTCGCTAAACCCCATTTCATCTCACATTTCTCATTTCACATTTGGCATTTGTCATTTTGCATTGTAATAAAACTCTTCTTACTGAAGAGAAAGCCTAATTGATAAATGAGAATTGAGAAATGAGAAATCTACTTGCTGCGGCTTGCCATCCGCTGAGTTGTTGTTTATGATCTGCTGGACTGGAGGATCTGGCTATATCCCGGAAGCAGATTATATGACCCGCCTTAAACTTACCCTTATAATTTATTTTGCTCTTTTCTTCCTGATGCTTGACGTCCCTGCTTTAGCAAAAGATCAGTTTCAGGTTGATACCAAGCCTCCTTTAAAGATCCAAGTGCAGACATATCCTGACAAGGTTTATGCTGGCCACCATGCTTGGATTGCCGTACAAATCATTCTGGATCCCGGATGGCATATCTACGGCAATCCTAAAGGTCCAGGACCCGGCTTACCCACTATACTCGAAGGACGTTCCCTTCCGGAAGGGTTTCAGGCTGATCCCGCCAGGTTTCTCCCAGCCGAAAAACTACTTGAGCCTGATCTTGGTCCTGATGAGTGGGTTTGGATTTATCGGAAAAAAACAACTATCTATTTACGCTTGTCTACACCAGCCAGTCTGTTATCTGAGAACTACCACGTTCAGCTGCACCTTCAATTGGCCCTTTGCCGTGAGGGTGTATGTATGCCCTATAAGACCAGCTTAACTGCAGCGCTCAATGTGGTGAGCAGTTTGTCGGCAGAAACATCCATTCCCCAATGGGTAAACAAAGAAATCCAACTATCTCATGTTGGAGAGACTAGATCTAAATCACAACCAGCATCTGTTGAAACAACACTTGCAGAGCCAAGTCAGAAAGACATTTCCCAACTTGCTGAGATCCCTGCAGTGAAGCCCAGACCCCTCATGCCAGGCCTCGAAGTTGGAGGCCTAGTCAAAGCAGCTCTGTTTGCCGTCCTAGCCGGTTTTATTCTCAACTTCATGCCTTGCGTTTTGCCGGTAGTTAGCCTGAAGGTTCTGGGCTTCGTCCAACAGGCACAGGAGAGTGGACGTCGTGTGGCACTGCTGGGTTTGAGTTTCGCTGCTGGCATTTTTGCAGTTTTCCTCGTCCTTGCTGCCCTGGCCAGTTTTGCCGGATACGGATGGGGAGAGCTATTTCAAAAGCAGGGTTTTCTTATAGCCATGATTGGGCTTATCTTCACTATGGCCCTTTGTCTTTTCGGCCTTTTTCAGCTACCAATTCCCCACTTCGCCAGCAGTGGAGAAAGTGTCAGCATGCAGCGCCAGGGATATTTTGAATCATTTTATAAAGGTACATTGGCCACATTCCTGGCCACACCTTGCAGTGGTCCTCTCCTCGGAGGCGCCATGGCCTGGACCCTTCGGCAACCACCTGCTCAGATTTTTGTGGTCTTTTCATGCCTGGGCGTGGGAATGGCCTTCCCCTATGTGGTTATGTCAATCTATCCGGCCGCTCTGAGATGGCTTCCCCGCCCCGGGAACTGGCTCATTCACTTCGAGCGCTTTATGGGCTTTGCCCTCTTGGCAACGGTTGTTTACTTACTCACAATTCTTCCAGAGAACAAGAGAGTCTGGATTGTTCTTTTCTGCCTCTTTCTGGCCATAGGTTTCTACCTCTGGGGCCAGATGACTAGCCTCAGCGATTCCACTCGTCGCCGTATTGCAGTGCGGTTGTTGGCAGTAATAATTATGCTTGTAGGGGGATGGCTAAGTCTCAAGACATTTCCCTCTATGGGTTGGAACGAGGAGCCCCTGTCAAAGACAGAGGAATCCGAAAAATGGCAACCCTACACAGATAGCAAACTCCTAGAAGCTGCCAGGGAAAACCGTTGGGTAGTAGTGGATTTTACCGCAGACTGGTGTCCCAATTGTATCCTAGTTGAAAGAACCGCTCTACGAAACCAGCATGTTGTTGAAACTTTCCGAAAATATAATGTCCTGCTCCTTAAGGCTGATCTGACCCGAGAAAACCCACCTGCCAAGAGATTGCTCGAGAACATGGGAAGCCGCAGCATACCTTTCCTGGCTTTGTTTCCTCCAGGAGAGCACTTCTGGCAACCCTTTTTTCTCAGGGATATCTATCGCGCTCGCGATGTCTTGCGAGTATTCGAGATATCCAAGGGTAAAAAAGAATAGGTCGATGTGTGATGTGAGATATGTGATAATACTGTAGAGCTGTTTTTGATCCCAAATCTCACATCCCACATCAATCCTTTCGCAGTATTGGCCCTTGCAAGCGCTCAGAGAAAACCTGCTTTTTGCAGTGAAACCATGGCCCGACTCCCCAGAGTTGTTACGCTGCTCAAGGTGTGACTCAATTCCTGTCGTGCCGCTTCCATTTGCCCCAAACGAGCGTAGCCTTCCATAAGATTGAGCTGTCCCCTCAGGCCTTCCCAATTCAAATCATCCATCACATTTGCAGCCAGTCGCATTTCGCTGCTCACACCTTTTATAAAGGAACTAAAAATTTTTAGACCCCCTGCCCGTTCTCCCTCTTTGAGATCCCCCAGCGCATCCAATAGCTGCCCTGTGATGATCAGGGCTGATTTTAGCCTTTCAGCATACATAAAAGTTAAGATATGCTTTTTTGCTCCTTCTATCTCCATAGCACCCCTTCCATATCGGACTAATATAACGGTCCGCCCAGTTCCCCCTTTTCACCGAGAGAGTGCGAAGGCTGTCCGAGGATTCTCCAATTGTATTCAAGCTGATAAAACAGTATCATTATTTTTCTTCAAATGAAAAACTTTCCCGTGGGATCGCCCTTTGAACAGGTTGTCACTTGATCAGCTGTAGATTTCACCATGGGTGTTAATATTGTGACTAATCGGAACTATTACGCAATTCTGGGCCTAAGAGAGGGAGCCTCTCTTAAAGAGATCAAGAAGCGATTTCGGCAACTTGCTCTCCAATACCACCCCGACCGCAATCCTGGCGATCCGATTTCCGAGGAGCACTTCAAGCTGGTAGCGGAAGCATACCATGTTTTAAGTGATGGAAAGAAGCGGCGGCTGTATGACCAAAAGGGCTATGATGGGCTAAGAAAGCAAGGATACAGAGGTTTCGAGCGTACCGAGGATGTACTTCGCACCTTTGCTACTGAATTTTTCGATTTTCTTGGTATTGCCGGAGTTCGCCCTCAAGCACATCCGTCTAGAGGCGCTGATCTCTGCTACCAACTTGAGGTGTCCCCAGAGGAAGCCGCCAAAGGTGGTGAGAAGCAAATCAGAGTCAGTGCCATGGAAACCTGCGGTGCTTGTCTGGGTAATGGTGTAATTTCGACCTCTGATTTGCAAACCTGTCCTTGGTGCAAGGGCAGTGGTAGGTACACTGAATCGTCAGGTATCTTCACAGCAATTGGCACTTGTCCCAAGTGCAAGGGTAAAGGCAAGGTCCGGATGCACCCCTGCCCCTCTTGCAAGGGTCAAGGCAGACTAGAAGTCACAAAAGATTTATTGGTGGATATCCCCGCTGGTGTTGAGAATAACACTCGCTTGAAGATCTCGAGCCAGGGGGATAGTGGTGAAAATGGCCAATCAGGTGATTTTTATCTACTTATTCAGGTGAAATGAAAAACGGTATAGCGTGAGACTTCAGAAGTCAGTAGATGGTAATTGGTAAACATTAGATTCGCGGTTTCTTAACCGTTTACCGCTCACTGCTTACCGCTTACTAAACGCCATGCGCTCTGC
>Ga0209536_100005918_pt1 | contig 18867 bp, 14 predicted proteins | sample DeeMarSeWOR28_12_FD_187461 | JGI IMG/M metagenome (GOLD analysis project Ga0209536, IMG submission 187461) | Marine sediment microbial communities from White Oak River estuary, North Carolina - WOR-2-8_12 (SPAdes) (version 2) | ecosystem: Environmental > Aquatic > Marine > Intertidal zone >... | reverse complement strand
GGGGCTGGTAGGCAAACTGATATATTTCTTTCTGTGAGGTGATCCCACTCAGTACAAGACAGGTGTCTATTTCAGATTCGATTCCGGCGATGATATCCGTATCCATCCGATCTCCTATAATGACGGTTTCCTCTCGCTGGCATTGCAATTTTTTCAATGCACTACGCATCATCAACGGATTGGGTTTGCCCACAAAATATGCCTTTTTTCCAGCAGCTATCTCAATTGGCGCAATTAATGCAGCGGTTGCCGGAGCAATACCATGCTCAATTGGTCCATTAATATCAGGATTGGTTCCTATCAATTTTGCGCCTTTGTAAACCAGGTTAACTGCCTGTTCTATCTTTTCATAACTATATGACCTTGCCTCCCCCATTACTACATAATCAGGATCAACATTATTCATCCTGTAGCCCACATCATAGAGTGCATTCAACAAGCCAGCTTCCCCGATTACAAAGGCACTTCCATTGGGTTTTTGCGAATGTAAAAAGGACGCAGTAGCAAGTGCACTGGTATAAAAATGTTCCTCATCCACCAGTATCCCCATTCTTGCCAGTTTATCTTGAAGCTCACGCTGTGAACGTTCGCTGGAATTGGTGAGAAAAAGAAATCGCTTATTTTCTTTTTGGAGCCATTCAATGAAATCCTTTACGCCAGGAAGGATTCTATTCCCATGGTAAATAACCCCATCCATATCACAAATAAATCCATTTTTATTCCTGATGTGATTTACAGCCCTTCTAATATCACTATTTTTTAATTCCATGTGTATTTTTATAACCAGGTTAAAAATAATCCATGCATTTGGATTTGTGATTATGATTGTTCTATAACTTACCGGATAAAGAAATTTAAGGTATTATTCTTATAATACTAATATCATCATAGGCGATATACCTATGGTTTTCCACCATTCCCATATATTTACTGTAAAGTGCCCTTTCGGGTGGGCCTTCCGGAGGTTGGACCAAAAAATAATCAACCGGATCCAGGGGCGCTGATTTAATTAATGTATTTGGTTTAATTTTAGCAACTCCATCTGTGGAAATGGATATATCTTTAATTTGGTTAAAATTATACGTATTTGTATGTTGTTGATACCATTTGTCAAATTTTATATCCAAATGATAGCCAAGATAGTCCGGGATATTTTGCTGATCGATTTCTTCAATGAAATCATCACATACGATGATCCCATCTCCACTGGTATTTATCCACGCAGAGCGTTCTTTTACATCATAGACCAACAGTAATATGGTCGAAAGGATTTCTTCGATATCGAGGAATAGCGTATTTTTTAATTTTTTAATATCCTCAAATAGCTGGCCTAAGATAAACGAGCCTATAGCCTCCTTGTCCATGAATTCAATATCAAAATCCTCAGAGATTGATTTCATATTTGGAAGCATTCGACACGATTTACGGAGTGATTTTCCATAGAAAGTTGAGGCAAAGTAACTTTCTTTCCCTGAAGAACACCCATCCATTACAGCGGCCACAAACCATCTTTCACCGAGGTATTGATAATACTGATAGTCTTCTCCGTGTAATGGATGATATCGTCCTGCAGCAAGAAGTGAATAAATCTTCATTGTAATTTGGTTTACTTTTAAAGTACTACTTCTGCATATAAAAGCGAAACAAAAGCATCAAAATCCATATATTTAATTACCATTCGAAGATCTTCAGACAAAATTTACCCGATCAATTTTGGTAAAATGATTACATATTTTGGATTGAAAATAAAATGATTTACATTTCATATTATTCCATACGATGAGTTCTCGTATATTCATGATCTAATTTTTAAAATGCGAATGGATTTCTTTTACGAATGGCCTATAGAATATAGCCTTTCTTCATTTCTTCTTGCGGCAATCATAGCAAGTATAATCATTTACTTAACAGCTCATCGATTAATTTCTAATCATTTAAATAAACGACATGAGCGAACAGGTAGAGTATTATTCCGGACAACAGCATCCCTACTCGCACTTTTACTTTCGTTTACTTATGCTAACGAACGCGTAAACCACTATAAAATTAAAGATTCCCTGGAAAATGAAGCTTCGCATTTAGTTGACATCTGGCTGGACCTTCAATTGTATGGGACATCAGAGGCGCTGGAAATTCAGCAAAAAGTTAAGCATTACATTCGAAGCATTCTGCATGAGAAAATTGATACTAATGAGAATAATCCCCTTTTTGAGCCCCCAGTAGGTATTTTTATCATGCTTTATAACAATATCAGCGATCTGGAGCCAAGTACAACAAAACAGGAACAACTTAAACAAAATCTGTTAATAGATATTGATGAAGTGTCCAATTTCATGCAGGTAAGAAGTTACCGTTCTAAACCGGAACCATTGGTATTGATTTATATTGCCACATTCGGTTATATTGTTGCCTCTATCCTTTTTTCAGTGTATAAGCCTGATCGAATCTCCATCATTTTTCTTTCCCTGTATAATGCATTTGTAGCTATCGTCATGTATTTTATTATCATGATGAATAGTCCACTGATTGGTCCACTTAAAATTGAAAATGAACCCTTTAAAATGATCCTCGAACTTGCCAATATGAACTAAAAAGGCTGGCTTTTGATGACAACCTTTTAACAATAACCAGATTATAATGAACTCGCTAATTCTGGCGGAACCTGTTTTACCTCATCCGGAATAATCGAAGTCAGTGTCTCCATAAATGCCACTACATCAGTTATCTGTTCATCCGTTAGATCGACATTTAGATTTAGTTTAGCAATAATTTTTACCGCTTCTTCAAGGCTTTGTACACTACCATCGTGAAAATAAGGATGAGTCTCGACCACGTTTCTCAATGAGGGCACCTTAAACATATATTTCTCTGCCTCATTTCCAGTTATGGCAAAACGACCTTCATCAATGAGGTCGCTTTCTGTCATTTCCCAGTAATTGCCATGAACTCCAAATTTCTGAAAAATATTACCGCCAACTACACTACCCATATGACAGGTGGTGCACCCTACGTCCATAAATGTTTTCAGACCTTGCTTTTCATTAACTGAAAGTGCGTTGGCATTTCCTTTTAGGTACTCATCAAATTTGGAAGGAATCACCAGGGTTCTTTCAAAAGCTCCAAGGGCATTTTGAATATTATCATAAGTCAAAGGAGCATCTTCGTCTGGAAAAGCCTCTTGGAACAAAACCTGGTACAGTTCTATTTTTGACAACCGATCCACCAGAAATTGTTCTGAAGGCACAGCCATTTCGACCGGATTCAGGATAGGCATGCCCGCCTGTTCTTCCACATTTTTAGCTCGGCCATCCCAAAATTGGGAAGTATGAAGTGCGGCATTTAATACGGTAGGGGAATTTCGCGTACCACGAGCGCCCGTATCACCATCTGAAGTTGGCTCATTATCACAACCAAACGTAGCCAAATCATGACAGGAATTACAACTTTGTGTTTGGTCTTTTGATAACCGATTATCGAAATATAAAATTTTCCCTAGCCTTACTTTTGCCTCCGTAACTGGGTTGTCTGGATTAACTGCTGCGGTTACAGCCAAAGGTTGAAATGTCGATCTTGCCCGATCGCCAATTTGGGCCTCAAGTTCCGAATTGGCCTTCATGGCCTCCATCTGTTGTTCCATTACATTTTGCTTAGGATCCTGTTTCTGCCCACAACTGAATGCAAAAAAGATTACAATGAAAAAAAAAGGTTTAATCGATTTCATAATTTATATGGATTAGTTAGACTAATTGAACGTTTCATTTATAGTTACTTTCCAATTGTATGCAGGAATGGTTCAATTTGTCAGGAAGAAAGCCCGGATTTGTTGTATTAATTTACACAATATGATGCTATATTTCATCATATTTCATCATATTTCATCAAATAAGATTCGGGTGTAAAAAAGTTAATCATGACAGACAGAAGAGATTTTCTAAAAACAATTTCATTAATGACAGGAGCAACTTTAGTATCACAGGAATTGTTATCAGGTTCTCTGTCAATGCTAGCTCCTGAACAAATTGCCTGTCAGCAATATACCTGGTATTCCTACTTTTTAAGGGAAGGTGAAAACTGGCTGGAAGATGCACAGGTTTCATTTGATGCTTTTATAAAGTCAGGCCTTTTGGGATATGAACCGTCATTTACTAATCCGGAAGAAGTAATGCCACTCCACACTATTATGGAAAAATATAAGGTATGGACAAAATCCATGTATGTCAATTCAGCTTTACACGAACCCGAGCTGGTGGAACAAAGCATGGCTGATATTTTGGCCATTGCAAAAAAAGCAAAACAGATCGGCATTGAGATATTAGTGACCAATCCTACACCAATTCGCTGGGGTGGGCCGGAAAATAAAACAGACGAACAATTACAAACACAGGCTCTTGCACTAAATGTGTTAGGTAAAGAGCTCAAAACCATGGGGCTTACGTTGGCATACCACAATCATGATGCGGAAATGAGGGAGAGTGCCCGTGAGTTTCATCATATGCTTACGGGCACCGAATCAGAAAATGTAAAACTTTGCCTGGATGCGCACTGGATATATCGCGGCTCAGGCAATTCCCAAGTGGCTTTATTTGATATCGTTGCAATGTATGCCGATCGGATTGTAGAGTTGCATCTGCGACAATCGCACAACGGTATCTGGAGTGAGGTATTTGACGAGGGGGATATCGATTATAAACGATTGGCAAAGGTACTTAAGAACAAAGGAATCAGCCCCCAAATTGTTCTGGAGCAGGCTATCGAAGAAGGTACTCCATACACTATGAACTCAGTGCAAGCTATTGGTAAAAGTCTGATTAATGTGATGAAGGTTTTTAATTGAACTTATTCACCTCCAACCAAACTCATTCATTAAAGAAACGTATCTGGGATTATCTTTAAGGGGATCGGCCATCGAAGTATATTCCACCCATGCGATCCACTGATCATGTAAAAGAAAAGCCTCCTCAACCTGCTCTATAGCCTGATCATATAGTTCAAGACCACATAAAACGATCGCTATTTGGGTTGGTGACACATAACGTTTTTCTGCAGCAGCTAACATATTATCCAACACTACTTTTGCTTTTTCTTCCTGACCAATCTTTGTGTATACATAACCGGCGATAAAATTTGTTTCTAAGCCAAGCTCCCTTTCCAATAAAGTCTCATACGCGTCATGATACATTTTTTTTTCAACAAATAGTACTGCTTTAATCCAAAGCATTTCCTTATGGTCAGGATCGAGGGCCAACTTTGTATCGATCACTTGTTCTGCCTTTGTAATCTTATCTTGAAAAATATAATTTAAGGCTAAATAAATATCATTGAAAAAGTTCAGTGGATCTAAAATGCCAGCTTTTTTTTGTAGCTCTTCTGCTTTATCAAAATCTCCAAAAACTTCCAGCGCAAATGAGTACCAATGGTAGGTCAGATAAAAATTTGGACTAATTTCCAGTGATCTCTCGAAATATGGCACAGCCTTGTTGAAATCATAATCAAGGCAATGAATAATTCCCATTATTCCACTGACCTCTCCGCTACCCGGTTTCAATTTCTCAGCTACAAGGGCATATTTTTTTGCTTTTTGTGCTCCTTCTGCAGGTGATATATATCCACGGTTGACATCGAAGATATATGCCTCGGCCATACCGAGGTAGGGATCAACATAGGTAGAATCTATATCAATGGCCGCCTGGAAATACTGAGTTATGGCCTCAAGCCTCTGACCAGTATGATCGCGCATGGCACTCTTACCCAAAGCATTGTACTTGTAAGCATCAACACTAACATCCTGAATTGTAAAATTGTCATCCCCTTGATTTTCATTTCCTGGGATTTCTAATGCTTCATAAATGTTTTTACCAATTTTAGAAGATATTTCCCCGATGTGAGCAAGATTGCCAGTAATCGAAGCAAAATTCAGTATTTCATTATCTCTTCCGCTGATGACTTCAACCTTCACATCCACCTGTTGATTGTTAACGGTATAATTGCCAATCAATACAATATCCGCTTTGAGCTCCCTTGAAATCTGTTCAATGGATTTATCAGAATCCTTATAACGGAAAGTCGACCTCGATGAAATTACTGATAACGCAGAGAAATTGAATAATCTGCCAATGACATCTTCTGCAAATCCTTCACTCAGATATTCAAATTCCACATAACCAGAACGATTTTCAAAGGGTAAAACAGCAATCGTATTGATATTATTTCCCAAAAATCCATTCGAAATAGGTGAAAGGTAATAAGCTAATAGCATGACTGAAACCAATGCAATTCCAAAAACGCCTGATTTAATTGTCCTGGAATGTGTATAAAATATGGCTTTAAACTGAATTCTACTTTTTTCATCATCCAAAAGCAACCGGTGCAGTTTAACCGGATGATCCACATTTTTTAATGTTCTTTTCCCAATATATTCAGTTCGGAATTCAGTCTGATTTTTAATATTTTTCCAGACTTCCTCCGAGATGAGGATTTCCCCCTCTTGTGCACAAGTATTGATACGTGCTGCGATATTTACGCCATCGCCAAAAATATCTTCCCTGGTGAAAATAATATCTCCGAGATGAATGCCAATATGGAGATGATAATCGCCTTCTGAATTAACCTCATCCATTATTTCTTTGGCACATCTTACTGCGTCATGGGTACTTTCAAAACTGGCCATCAAACCATCGCCCAATTCTTTGATTAAGGTGCCATTATGGTTTTGAATAAATTTTTGATGGATTTGCTTATTCCTTTCAACAATTTGCATGGTCTTCGCTTCATCTTTACCCATCATTTTGGTAAAGCCGCAAATGTCAGAAAACATAATGGTGGCGAGTCTGTGTTTTCCACTATCTACAGAACTTTCACCACTTACTGAGATATCTGATTTTCTGACAGATACTTTGAAAGAGGCAGGCTTGTATTTTTTATTTTCCAAAAGTTGATCCTCTCAATTAAAAAATCTGAGTGCGTTAATTGAACAATTAATTTAAATAAAAAATGAAACTAAAACACCTTTTTTGATTTGAAGAGGATTATTTAAAACTTTTATAAAGTAAAAAGGAATTATTCAAAATGTCTAGATTTCTAATTTTCATAGCTCTGCATGGAATGGATCACCAGGTCCAGTGCATTTTCCCAGGCATGCAGTATCTTGTAGTTACATGACTCGCCAAGCTCTTCTTCAATAGTCTCCAAAAGGGCCTCTTTTACAACAGGATAATGTTCTTTATTGACGCCATAGGTTTTGTGTTGCCTGCCCAAAGACTTTAATCCAAGAATCAGATATTCGGGCCGACTCAAAGAATATACGATCCCCCCCAGCATATGAGTAAGCATTCTACCCTGATCGAGTAAGTTTTTTTTGAACAGCTCTCTGACTTCTGGTGCTTTCTTAAAAACTCGTGCATAAAATTTTTCCGCAAACTCATCTTCATTTTTTAATATCTGGTCCAGTGTTCCCTGAACCTCAAGATTTGTGTCGGGTTCTTTAAAGCCAACAACTTCATGAACAACAATTTCATCTTTCTTCCCTTTTACCCTTACCGAATCACCAATCCCTTTACTTAATATTCCCTCAGGAAAATTTGAAAAGAAATCATCGGATACCAATAGTCTGGTCCCCAGCTCTTTATTTAAGGATTCTATGCGGCTGGCCACATTCACCGGATCACCAATTACGGCAAATTGCCGGTGTTTGGGATGCCCGATCTGACCTACGAATGCTTTGCCAAAATGAAGTCCCACACCAATTTGAAATTCAGTATTGAAATCCTTAAGTTCTATTCTATTTAAACGTTCTACAGCATATAGCATACCCAAACCGGCCCGAATAGCATCGTAACAAATTTTTTCTTTTTGACCTCCTCCGGTTCCAAAAAGTCCGATAATTTCATCTCCGGCATATTGATAGATGATCCCATTGTTCATCAATATCGGATCGCCTAGAATAGTGAAAAACCTGTTCAACATATGTGCCAGGTCAAAATTGGTGTGGTTCTCTGCAAGTTTCGTAAAATCTCTTAAATCGCAGAACAACAAGGCAAGCGGTCGTTCCTCTCCCTGGCCAAGCGGAACAGTTTCTACCTGGAGACGGCTAATTTCTGCGCTGGACCATACCAACCTTTGAATGGAAATTTGACCTCTGACTCTGGTTTGACACGCCAAACGAATGGATGGATCCCAGTTCCGCTTTCTGGCCATTTCGGTTTCCTTGACGGTCGGTTTGGTGAGATTCCCCAATCCATCGATAACGCGAATTCTACAGGTGGTACAGATCCCATTACCTCCACACTCGTGTAAATGCGGAATCTTATTGGCGATAGAAACATCAAGAATAGAATCTAATGGATCTTCTACTTCTACAATTCTGTCGATACTGCAATATTTAATGGATAGGGTTCTTTGCTGGTCGTTCATAGCAAAATATAACAACTAGGTAAATAATTATTTTTCAATAACATGGATAAGATTTCACCTCAATACAATCACATATAATGAACTTAGGCAAACCTTGAATAATTGGGCAATCCTGAATTTAGAAAAATTCTGACATTAAAAAGTATATTTTTTGCAAAATTGAAAAACGTGAAGTCATTGATTGAAAAAAAATGTGCATCGATTGAAATATCAATTATTGTGGTATAATTCTAATGACCATGCCAGGACTTTCCGTACTCACATAAATAAATCCATCCGGACCTTCTGCAATCGCTCGTACTCTACCCAGGTTTTCCAACAATTTCTCTTCATGAACGACATTTTCTCCATCCAATTCCAGTCTGGCAACATACCTGAATTTAAGTGAACCTACCAATAAATTTCCCTTCCAGTTTTTGAAAAGTTCACTTGTCACAAAGCTCATGCCGCATGGCGCAATGGAAGGCACCCAATAATGCAAAGGATCTGCCATGCCTTCCTTTGATGTGAATTCCGTAATCGTAGTCCCGTTATAATTTTTCCCATAAGTGGCTTCCGGCCAGCCATAATTAGTCCCTGCACGTATTATGTTTATTTCATCCCCACCCATTGGACCATGTTCATGTGTCCAGATCTCCCCGGTTTGAGGATGCATCGACATTCCTTGCGGATTCCGGTTGCCATAAGTATATATTTCCGGTTTAGCTGCCTTGTTTTTTATAAAAGGATTATCTGCAGGAATAGTCCCGTCGTCATTAATCCGGAATATTTTACCACAATGGTTTCCCAAAGTTTGCGCGTTATCCTGTCTTCCGCGTTCTCCAACTGAGAAATACAAAAATCCATTGCGATCAAATTCCATTCGTCCGCCGAAATGATTGCCACCACTCAAAAACGGTTGTGCCTGGAAAATGACCTCTTTATCCACCAGATCCATCCCATCCAATCTGGCTCTCATGATAGCTGTATTTCCTCCCCCATTTCCAGGTGCAGCGTAGCTGAGGTAAAGCCATCCATTATTCACATATTCCGGATGCAGTTGAATTTCAAACAATCCTCCCTGACCTGAGGCATATACTTCAGGCACCCCGTTAATTTTCTCATCCAGGAGTTGCCCATCATGGATAATCCGTATTTCGCCATCACGTTCTGTTACAAGTAGATCATCATTTGGCAGAAAGGTTAATCCCCATGGATTTTTAAGTCCTGTAGCTATAGTATCGACAGCATAATTAATTTTTTCAGAGGATATATAATTGTAGTTACCTTCGATGATTTGAGATCGAAAATCATTATCTGATGTACCCCGACATCCTAACAAAATGAAAATTAAGGGAAACGTGAATTTTATGTGATAATAGCTTTTCATATCGGAACAATTGATTAATTAATTACCTTCCTCTAAAACCATCAAACTGAAATAAAGTTTAACTTCAAAATTATGATTTCATCGAAATTCTTGCTTTTTGAATGTAAGTATTTCGTCATCATTCCTCCTTATACAGGTATCTTTCCAGTTCTCCATCCCGAATTTGTTCAGCTTGCAGAAAAAGAATGTTAAAGGAAAAATTAATTATGTGGGTTACATTATAGTGCAATTTCAATTAAAGGCACAACCTGGAATTTAGCTAATTTCTGGAAGTGTGAAATAAATTGATAACCAAACAATCTGTGACCAATGAAAAAATTGGTAATGGCGAAAACTCAAATACTCTTAAGCTCCTTTAAAGGAAAAGCTTCAAACCTAATGCTTGGGATGTTTATCAACCGGAATGCTTAATAAGCAGTAAGTCAATGAAAAACCAGTGAAAACAAAAACAATTATAAACAACATATAAACTTCAATTAATTTAGGTTAAACATATGGTAAAGGGATTTGGAAGATCCAAATCCCCTATTTCCAGATATCATAAAAACCAACAACCTATGGAAACCGGAGAAGAAATCCTTTATAAGTGGATAGAATATGAACGCATAATCATGCTTTTATCACGATTAGTGCTTGATTTAGTTATAGTATCAGCTATTGTAATCCCAAAGTTTATTATGAAACAAAGGAAGGAGTTTGCCTTCTCATTATACCTGTTCAACTTTGTGATTTTTGCCCTTTGCTATGTAATTGCGCACACAGAGCTTGGCTGGACTGCCGGCATTGGGCTTTTTGCGATTTTTGCTATGCTTAGATTTCGCAGCGAAATGCTCAATCTACTTGATATGACATATTTACTGGCGATTATTTCAGTAGGTTTTGTCAATGCCGCGTTCAATGGTTCAATCAGTTTTGCGGAAATCGTATTATTAAACATTGGTCTTTTTACGATGATTTATATGCTTGATCACTTACTTACGCAATCTGTACTTAAGTGTAAAAAAATTAAATACGCCAATCTTGAGTTGATCAAGCCGGAAAATAATGATGCGTTGATTAGAGACCTTTCAGCAAAAACAGGAATAAGAATAGAGAAAGTGAGCATTGAAACCATAAACCTGAACGAGGAAAACGCAACAATACGTATCTATTACAGAGATGATAATCTTGATAATTCTACCGGAAAAGATGAATTATCTATTCATAAATTTAATTCTTTGTTTAGACAAAATCATATTTTGCAAAAAAGGTAGGGGAAAAATCCTCTACCTTCCCTGTCCTATTCATCATTAACCTTTATTGTAATCATTATAAATTCCGGTTTGTTATCTTTTAAGGAATCAAATTTGAATGCAATCCCCTCTCCTCAATCCATTCCATTAATTTTTGAATTTCATCACTTTCAACAGACTTGACCGCTTTATAAAATTCTTTGTTAAATAAATACTGGTCGAAACTCACTTTTTCCAAAATTTCTTTATAGTAATCCAAAAATGATTTTTTCATACTCAAGATCTTTAGGTTTAAGAAATGAAAGTGAAAAGGCTGTCAATAATCTATATTTTTTCTCTATCGACAGCCTTAGGGTATTATTATGAAATTTTAATGGTTTTGATGGCTTTTCTTTTGGCTTCTTCCTTCTTAGGAATTATCAGGTTAAGAATGCCATCTACGTACTTGGCATTTATTTTTTCAGCTTCTGCTGAATCTGGTAAATGAAATGACCTTGTGAATGACTGGTAGCTATACTCTCTGCGCTGATAATTCTTTTTATCATCACGCGTATTTGTCTCTTTTTCTGAAGAGATCGTGAGCATATTGTTGTCCAGTTCTACTTTGAAATCATCTTTGGTCATACCGGGAGCTGCCATCTCTACATGAAACTCATTGTCGGTCTCGTAGATATTTACTTTTGGAATTGAAGTACCGGTTGATGAGTCTGATGGCCAACTAAACAGATCTCTGGTAAAGAAATCATCGAAGAAATTTGATAATGTTGGAACGTATCCAACGTCTCTTTTAATCAGTGACATAATCAATTCTTTTTATAAGTTAAACATCTGGTTAAATCATTTTCTTTTTTAATGAACCACCCCTCTTGGGTGTTAAACGTCAAACTCTTAAGAATTCAATTTGATCGCGATCACTGATCTATATTCAAATCATATGCCAGTCAAAAAAACTGACAAAAATTCAACGATAAGGGATCGAATACAATGTCAAATTGACAATTTTAGCATGCATTCATAAAGACTTACTGACAAATACTTTTTTGAAATAATCTACTTATTCCTTATTTTGATATCCCATGCAGTTCTTCAAAATATGTATCCTGGTAGAATTCCGTCTCAAACAAAATAATTTAATTTAGGAAGTATGACCAACCTATTCAAAAGAAAATTAAATACTGTATTGAAGATCATAGGTTGTAGTTTTTTCATAATTATTCACTGGCATTTCTCTATTGCCCAGGAAAATATTAAATCCAAAAAAAGTGGAATTTTCTCCAGACCTTCTCAATTTGACCACCGGTTAAATGGGGCTTATTTTCAATGGTATTTGCATGACACCAAAGAACTTATCATAGCCCCGGGAAGGTGGAAAGGGAAAGACTGGCTAATATTCGGAGGAGCTTCAGCAACGGCTGCTGTACTTGTCTTTACTGTTGACCAACCTGTAAACGATTTTTTCGAAGAGCATCAGGATTCTGATTTTATTAATGGGATGAATGCGATCCTAAATCCATTTAAAGCCATGACGATTCCCATATATTTTGGTGCAGTTCCCATTTTGTACGGATTGATAGCTAAAAGTGATCGTGCTAAAAAGGTTGGGTTGGAGGTCCTGGAGGCACAATTAGTGACCAGTATGGTTCACTATCCAATAAACTGGATAGCCAGTCGTACGAGACCCCGGGATGGCGGGAATTATGATGATTTCAATTGGATCTGGACAAAAAAGCCATCCGAATGGACAGATGTGGATACCTCTTTTCCATCCGGGCATTCCGTATTAGTGTTTTCATCCGCGGCAGTCATTGCAGCAGAGTACCATGATAAAAAATGGGTGCCACCAACAATTTATGGATTGGCCAGTCTTATTGGTGTGCAGCGTATAGCACAAAATGCCCACTGGGTTTCTGACGTTTTTTATGGCGCAGTGATCGGCCATTTTATGACCAAGACACTAGTAAAGGAGCACCAAAAAGCCAACGAAAGCTTGCAAACCGGTGAACCGGTAAAATCGAGTTTTAAGGTCTTCCCTTTACAGTATGCAGGTGCCAGGGGAGTGAGGTTGGTGTATTGCTTTTAGAATTTCTATTTCAAAAGCACCTCTATTTCATGGCCCTCCTCATTAAATTCAATGAGTGCTGCCTGAAATCCCGGAGGGCCAAATGGCGCTCTGGCATTGTTCGAAAATCCATAAGGTTCTTTAGGAATGCCGAAAAAATTCGTATCCAATTCCATATTGTTATTTACATCGTGAAATAAGGTAAATGCATAGTTTCCAAACGGCAGTTGTGCCTGGATCTTTACCTCTTCTTGATCACTTACAGTAGCTATGTGACTGTAAGTTGGAATTTTCATGTAATCCTTTTCATTATCATAAATGGCTATAAGAATAGCCCCCTTTGGCGCTTGTACATTTTTTACAAGGATAACGATGTTTTGCTTATGTTCCGGATCTGTTGCAAAACTTTGCGTGTTTAGCATCATCGAGCCAATAACAAAGCAAGTGAAGTAAAATTGTTTTCTGGCAATCATATTTGATATTTTCGGTAATGGTAAATAGGTTTTGAATATGAAATATGGATATTCGACCTAAATCATAGCTATAATCAATTGTGGAGCGGAATTGTTTTAACTTATGCATTTTTTTAAATGCCAGTTCAATTTGAAATATTTATCATACTTTAAAATCCAGATACAAAAGCTGGTAAATATTCGCTGAAATTTGGGTACAATTTCATTCAGTCAGCTTCTTGAATGTGAAAGGATTTAATATTTGGTGAGCGAGTTTTAATTTCATCATACAGAAGCCATCAATACCACCCAAATGTTTTATCTTCACTTTATCTACCTAATTCATGAAAAAGTCAGTATTTCGATTTACAATTCTATTTTTATTATTATTCAACGCATTCACGAATTATGGGCAAATTCTGCGGGAAAATTATCAGAACTATACTGGGGAAAACCTTAAAAAGCTCAGGGTGCCAATTGGCGGATTAGGCACAGGTAATATCCTGGTTGGCGGACGTGGTGATATTCAGCATATAGAAATATTTAACCGGCCAGACAGATCCCGCAAGCTGATCAAGTCCTTTTTCTCGATCTGGATTAAAAAAGGAGAAAATAAACCAATTGCTAAAGTCCTTGAACGCGAATTATTACCTCCATATGAAGAGATCACGCATCAATATGTGTATGGCCTTCCACGATTTAAGGAAGTGATTTTTACCAATCATTTCCCTATCCCAGAATGGACATTTATGGATGAAGATATTCCCATTGAAATCTCCATGAATGCTTTTAATCCATTTATACCTCTTGATTTGAAAAAAAGCAGTTTCCCGATGGCAGCTTTCTACTGGGATATCCGAAATCCTACTGATGAACAAATTGAGTTCTCAATATCCTTAAACCTGGAAAATCCGATTAAAGCAGAAGAAATTATCAATGAAGTATTCAAGGAAAACCAGCTGAAAGGTTTGAGGTTTGCAGCAGTAAATGGAGTTGAAACCAATTATGATGGTGCAATGATTGTATGCTCCGCTTTAACGAATATCCAGGTGCAAACCCATTGGTTTGATGGCCATTGGCGGGATGATGCACACATATTCTGGAATGATTTCAGCGACGATGGAAAACTAACTGAAATCGCTGAGTCATGGACAACCAGTTATCGATCTGTCTCATATAATGAAGTATCGAGAAGAAATAGTTCTGTTCTGGTGAATATGAAACTCAATCCTGGCGAACAAGTCAGAATCCCATTTTACATAAGCTGGTATTTTCCAAAGAGGATTTTCACGATGGCAGAAACATTTGGTATTGAGGAAGCAGCAGGCAAAGTATTTGAAAATTACTATGTCAACAATTTCTCGAATGAGATTGATGTGCTTCATAAATTTTTAGCCAATGAACAAGGTCTTTATGCTCGCACAAAAAAATTTACAACGCTCATACAATCATCCACCTACCCATCTTATGTGAAAGAAGCGCTGACTACCCAGGCATCAACGCTTAAAACCAACCTGATCCAGGTGACAAAAGAGGGTTTTGCTCATGGATTTGAAGGTGTCTCACCGACAAGCTGGTGTTGTCCCGGCTCGTGCACTCATGTGTGGAATTATGAACAAGCTCTCGCTTCGCTTTTCCCGGAGGTAGAACGGAGTATGAGAACGATAGAGTTTAAGTATAACACATTTGAAAATGGATTTCAAACGCATCGATCAGTGATTCCACTTGGCGACTACTGGTTTGACGGTCCGGCGGCTGCAGATGGTCAGATGGGAAGCATTGTCAGGGTATACAGGGAATGGAAATTTTCAGGAGATAATGATTGGCTGGCAAGCTTATGGCCAAAAGTAAAAAAGGCAATACAATTTGCCTGGTACGGCCCTGGTGAGATCAATGAAGAACGATTTAAATTCCAGGAATCACAACAAACATGGGATCCGGATAAGACGGGTATAATGACTGGAAGGCAACATAATACGTATGATATCAGTTTTTTTGGGCCGAATTCCATGACCAGCTCCATTTATCTTGCTGCCTTGAAGGCTTGCAGTGAAATGGCCAAAGCAATGCATGATCAACAGTTTTCCAGGGAATTGGAGCAGGTGTATATTTCTGGCAGAAAAATTTTTGAAGATTCGCTCTGGAATGGAAATTATTTTATCCAGATCATTCAGGACGATCCTTTTTCCAATGAAAAGAATGATTATGAATTGTCTCCTTCCGATTCGGATGGCAGGATTATTCCAAAATATCAATATGGTGATGGTTGCCTGGCAGATCAATTGCTTGGACAATACCTTGCACATATTTCCGGCCTAGGGTATATTCTGGATAAATCAAAAGTCGATGATGCCCTGTTCCAGGTGTATGAAAATAATTTTTTACGCGAACTCCGGGATTTCCCCAATGTACAGCGCGTTTATGCATTGAATGACGAATCAGGTGTGGTATTGTGCTCGTGGCCCAATGGTAATCGACCGCTTTTACCATTTGTATATGCAGATGAGATCTGGAGTGGAGTTGAATACCAGGTAGCGGCTTCTTTAATTTTTTCCGGTTTTATTGATGAGGGTCTTGAAATTGTAAAAGCTATCCAGGACCGTCATGATGGCTATAAACGTAACCCATTCGAGCACGATGAATCAGGTGTGCATTATGCAAGAGCAATGGCCAGTTGGTCGGTGTTACTGGCACTTTCCGGATTTGAATATGATGGAGTGACTAACTCCATGAAATTCAATCCGCAGATAAGCCAAAAGAAATTCTTTACATTCTGGTCCACTGGCAACGCATGGGGAAGTTTTGAAATAAAAAATAATGAAGCTGATCTAAAAGTAGAATATGGAAGCTTATCATTAAAGGAACTTTCTATCCATAGAAATATTGATCCTAAAATAAGAATGAAAGGTGTATCCATTCATGGAAATAAGATCACTTTCAAAAAGGAATTAACACTAAGTAAAGGAGAAAATCTTCATTTGGTCTTGAATTAAAGCTGGTAATTCACACCAAAATTCATGTACTTTGTATCATGAACGAATTATTGCCGATTTTTTGGACTTGCCTTTTCACTTTCATTATCAATATCCCATGCGGCTACTTTCGGGCCGGTTATAAAAAGCTTTCCTTTATGTGGTTTTTATTTATTCATTTACCTGTACCTTTTGTGATCTATATCCGCTACTGGAACGGGATTGACCTGACTTGGACGCTGGCGCCCTTTCTTTTCGGGAGCTATTTCCTGGGGCAATTTCTTGGCAGGAAGTGGCGATTAATGCGTCAGTTAAAAAAAGAAGAAGCGAGATAAACTTTTCAAAAACGAATCTAGTTTTTGGCATTTTCAAAATCACTGATAATGCCAAGTTCAATCCAATTAGCCAGGGCCTGCCGGTTATCTTCAGTAACAAAGCGTAATTGGTCCCGGTAGTTCTTGATATTTCCAAGCTCGATATAAACGATTGGTGGAAGCGTATTTTTTATCATATACAAACCATCTCGCGCTGAAACCGTCCCGTGATATGGTCTGTTGGGCTGATGTTTGGCATATTTGGCGGTAAATACCTTGTGGATTTCCCTTGCAAGCTGCTCACCACGCTTGCTATTAGTGTGGTGATAAAAAAATACATCGATATTCTGGCCTTTCGACCTGCTGTCAACATGTATAGCAATTAGCCGTTGAAATGCCCCTTGATTTCGAAAATACAACTTGTTAATCTCATCGACGCGTTGTTTTAACCTATCCCGTTGATTGAGTGGTAGTGGTTCATTTGAAATTGACCGTTCATTTTTATCCATGGCCAGTATCGCGTCATCGCGTATTCCATTGCGATCATCCTGAATAATCATATGTACAGTAGCTCCATGAGATATGAGATTTCTTGCCAACCGAAGTGTCACGTCATAGGCATATTCATCTTCGCTTAAGGTATAATTGCCATATTTTCCCATGGCTCCCGGATCCGGGCCGCCATGACCACTCACAAGGTAATAAACCGCACCTTCCAGGCGATTGTCAATCGCCGGTACATTTTCGTATTTTTTCCCAAAAATGGGGTAGGCGTTGCTTTTCGCATCTGCATCTGTTTTTTTGGGGGTAATTGGAGTTTTTATCAGCTCTGGAAGCATGTAAGTATTGCCCGCAAGAAGAAGTGTATCATTCTTGAGTTTCTCCTTATTAAGCTCAATGAATGCTGTCTTATAAACGCCAGGATCAAATTCATTGCGCAATAAAATCTCATAGATACCTTCCCATTCCTGAGCCACGACAATGTTATCATCCCATTGGGCTCTGGTAAAATGAAAGGAAAATAATAGTAACCCGAAAAAGAATACGGATAATAACCGGAATCTCATCAATCAGCAGTTCAATATCTTTTCAAACTGCGAATATAAATAAACTAAAGAGACTTAAAATAATCCGAATATTTTAGTCACACTATTAATTTGAGGTTTAATCAAACAAATCACCGGGAATCGGCGGCATGACTTTAGAGAATAATTCAGTATTTCAACTGCTGGCAGGAACTTTAATTTTCAGGTTTTTGTTTCCGATATGCAGGTAGGGATAACTTTTTTACCGGCCACGTCCATGTTTTATATAGCAATCACTGCTGTCTTTTGCCATTGGATTCTCCAGGAAGACTTATTTTTTATTCCCAAAAGCTATAATCCTTATATAAGCTTCGCTAAAAAACAAATTGTATTCACCAAGGGTCCATAGTTACTCTCGGTCCATAACATTATATTTTTTTCCTTTACTTTAGACAATTACATCCCATGAAAAATAAATTCTCAATTGGCATTTTAAGAATATGCTATATTATAATAATAATGTGAGCTTGTGGATCAGAGCAAGAAGAAAAAGTGAACAAGCCTCCTTCTTGCTCCATTACCAGCCCAGCCAGCAATTCATCTAACGAGGTTGGATCCATAGTCCAGATCCAGGTGAACACCAGTGACGCGGATGGGTCCGTTACGAGTGTGAAAACAAGTATTGATGATACTGAAAAGAGCACCTTGAATTCAACTCCCTATGCTTATGAATGGAATACTACCGGAACAACTGTTGGACCACACGTAATCAAAGCCGTGGCAACCGAAAATGGCGGCCTCACGGCTATGTCACAAATTACTGTGAACATTACCTCAAAATCAGCAACAATTACTACATCCGACATTACAGAAATTACAGCTTCAGGTACAAGTTGCGGAGGCAATATAACCGATGATGGAGGATCAGATATTTCCGCCAGGGGTGTAGTCTGGAATAATACGAGTGGAGTGTCCCTCACCAACAAACTTGGATCAACAACTGACGGTTCTGGCTCTGGTGCGTTTGTTAGTACT
>Ga0209536_100005916_pt1 | contig 18869 bp, 18 predicted proteins | sample DeeMarSeWOR28_12_FD_187461 | JGI IMG/M metagenome (GOLD analysis project Ga0209536, IMG submission 187461) | Marine sediment microbial communities from White Oak River estuary, North Carolina - WOR-2-8_12 (SPAdes) (version 2) | ecosystem: Environmental > Aquatic > Marine > Intertidal zone >... | reverse complement strand
CCACCAGGCGATCTCGACCGTCCACCGTGGTGACCCGCACCCCACCGATGCCCGAGAACTCTTCGAACAGCTTCTGCGTCTGCGGTGAGAACAGGTATACATAGGGACCGACTTTCGCCCAGGTCGAGCCGCCGCGGCGGAGCTGGTCCGCCGGTTGCCTGACGACCACGTCGACCACGTTGCCCCGGAGCTCCACCGACACGCCTGCGCCGTACAGACCCTCCAGCTGCCCGGCGGCGGGCAGCTGAAGTTCGGGCTCTGCCTCGCAGCCGCTCACCCCCGTGACCAGGGTCACCACCAGGATTGCCGCCCGGGTCAGACGCATACCCGAGGGGGAGCGCCGCGGCGAGTCGCTCATGAGGGAGCGACCGACGCGGCCACGCGTTCCGCGAGGCTGGCGGTGAGGGCCGGCGAATCGGCCGGGCCCGGGTCCCCCGCGATCTCGCCCCACCAGACGATCTTGCTGGACCGGATGTCGATCATCGCGAGCAGCAGGTGCGCACGATAATCCGCACTGGGACGTTCCGGGTCAGCCGGTGAATCGCGGGCCTGGTCGTCGGGTCCGGGCGGTACCTCCTTCACGAACAGCGAGATGGGGAGAACGACGTATCGCGTATCGAACAGCGCGGAAATGCCGCGGAGCTCGCCGTGCAGCGGTTCGTAGATCTGCTTTCGCTTGTCCGGCTTCTCCAGCAGGCCCTGGTAGGCGAGTCGCGACGGGTCCATGCGGAGCATTGGATTGCGGCGCACACGCCGGACTACTTCGGCGGGCAGCGCCCAGTCCTCGGCGCCCCGGCGAGCGTCGAGAGCGAACTGCAGTTCCGCATCCATCGCCCGCAGCGCTTCCTCCTCTCCGGCGCTGCCACCGGGCCAGCCGCCGTCCGCCAGCGGCTTGACCGACTGCACCGGAACGAACACCACCGGCGTGCCGAACGGGAACCGGGGCATTTCCGAGTCCTGCGCGAAGAGGCCGCCGGGCAGCAGCAGGAGTGCCGCGGACGCGAGCAACGCGCCGATACGCCTGCACCCGAGCGTCTTCAACCCACTCAAGTCCGCTCCTCGCTTTCACCGTTCCGGCCGAAGTGCTCGACGGCCGCTCGTACGTCGTTCGTGATGATACCATCTACCCCGCAGGCCGACAGCCACTCCATCGCAGGAAGATCGTCGATCGTCCACACCTGGATCTTCCGGCCGCTGTCGTGAATCGCCTTCACCAGGTCGGCGCTCACCAGCCGCCGTCCCGCCTCCCGCAGCGGAGTGTGTACAACCTCCGGCAGATCACGTTCCGGAGCGCGGCGGAGCCATGACGGGTCCGCTGCCAGCCGCGCAGCCTGGGCTACGGAGGTCGCGCGACGACCCGGATACTCCCGGAAGCAGGCCATGTCCGTTCCGGCATCGACATACAGGATCGTTCGCGGGACCCGGTCGAAGTCTTCGACCATACGGCTGACATCCTCGCAGGCGGCCGGGTCCTTCACGTCGACCGTGATCTCGATTCCCGGGAATTCCTCGAACACGTCCTCCAGCGTCGGCACCGCGAGCGGCTCCGGCCAGCGGGGAATGCCGGGATCCGCCGCACCCGACAGGTCCGCACGCCGAATCTGTTCCAGGCTGAGCTCCGCGATCAGGCCCTGACGGTCGCTCGTTCTTCTCAGGTCCGGGTCGTGGATGACCACCAGCACCCCGTCGGCGCTGCGACGCACGTCCAGCTCCAGGGCGTCGGCCCCCAGCGACACGGCGAGCCTCAGCGCGGCGAGCGAGTTCTCCGGGGCCTCCGTCGCGGCTCCCCGGTGTCCGATGATCGCCGGCATCATCCCCCGGTCCCCAGCCTGTCGAAGCGGATCCGCACACCTCCATGCAGCGAGAGCTGCGAGAGCTCCGACACCAGGCTGCCCTGTCCTTCGGCGAACAGGCTCACGAAACCTCGATCCACCAGCGGAAACTCGAGCCCGAGGATGCCCTCGAGGCCCATGCGGAAGCCGTTACGCCTGTCCAGCTGGTCGGCAAAGTCCCCGAACCGGGCCGAGATGAAGTGCCCCCCCGGTCCGACGGCCGCGTAACCATCCAGTCTGCCGATCGAGATGTTCTTCTTGAGCAGGATGCTGAGCACGGCGTCGTCCAGGTCCACCAGCCGCCCGTCGGCCAGCCGGTCTTCGGACGTCCAGAAGCGGAATCCGAACCGGATCGAAGTGCGCCGGATCAGTAGATTCGCCACATCGACGCCGATCCCGTAGGAGACTCCGACCTGTCCCTCCTCAGGCAGAACCACCCCGAAACCCACGTCGAACGAGGCGAAGCGGGTTCGATCCGAATCCGGTTCGCCGTCGGAGTCGGAATCGGTCCGCATCGGTTCCTGGGCCTGCAGAGCGCCCGGCGGACTCGACATCCAGGGGAGGGCCTGGAGCGCCGTCACCGATGGAAACGTCAGCAGTACCAGAAGAACCCGGAGGAGGGCCAACGACGGATCAGCCGGTCGGCGGCTGATCACCGCCGTTCGCTTTCGCTCCCGGCGTCCAGCCGACCACCGACGGCCTGACCGGCCGCGGAAGCGCCGCGATTCCGACCCCGACCAGCGCCAGCCCGGCCGCGGCGGCCAGCAGAGCCGCTCCGCCGCGTCCCAGGGCCGCGAAGCTGAAACCCGAGAACGCCAGGGCGAGTCCGCAGAACACCAGCGTCAACGACAGAATCCGGCGCGCCGTCATCTCGTCTCCCCTCGCACTTCGGAATCGTCGCCGAGCGATACCATTCCCCGAACGCCGCGCACCGCCACCCGGTCACCAACGAGGGACTGCGCCAGATCGCAGTCGACGATCTCGCTGCCGGAACCTACGATCGAATCGCGGAGGCGCGAACCTCGGACGGCAGACCCGTCCGCGATGCTGACGTTGGGGCCGATCGACGAGCTCTCCAGAGATACCCCTTCGCCGATGCGGACCGGCGGCGCGAGAGTTACGCCGGGGATCGGTCCGGGCAGCGGTGTGTCTTCCTCCGTCAGCACTCTGAGGTTCGTGTCGATCAGGGTCTCCGGCTTGCCGCAATCCCACCATTCCGAGACCTCTGCGGTCAGAAGCCTCGCACCGTGGTCGATCATGTACTGGAATGCATCCGTGAGGAAGTACTCGCCGAGCTTCGGAGGCTGTTTCATCACGTGATCGATCCCCTCGAACAGGAGCTCCACGTTTCGAATGTAGTACAGGCCGATGTTGGCCAGCCGGGACACCGGTTCGGTGGGCTTCTCGATGATCGCCTGCATGCAGCCCTCGTCGTCATTGACGATGACGCCGAACCGCTGGTAGTCCTCGACCTCCTTCGCCCATACGATCCCGTCGACGTCCGGCCTGCGCTCGATCAGGCCCAGGTCGGCCTGGAACAGCGTGTCCACGAACACGATCAGTACCGGCCCGGTCACGTGAGGTCGGGCGAGCCGGATCGCATCCGCGGTGCCCAGCTGTCGCGTCTGCTGCACCGGCACGAAGCCGAGATCGGGGTGCTCGGCCTCCAGATGTGTCTCGATCCGGTCCGACAGGTGGCCCATGATCCCGATGATCTCGTCGACGCCTGCTTCTTCCAGCAGGTCCAGGACGCGGTCCAGCACGGTGCGGTTCCCGACGCGCAACAGAGGCTTGGGGGTCGTGTGCGTGTGCGGGCGAAGACGAGTTCCCTTTCCGGCCAGCGGGAGTATGGCTTGCATGGGGCGCTCACGGACGTTCAGATGGAGGGTGTGCGAACCGCGGGAACGTACGGAGCACGCGGGGAACCGGCAACCGACCAGAGCCGCCGGGATGCCCGGTCGGCGGTTCCGCCGCCTGCCCGGAATCCGGCAGTCCCGAACGACCCGAGATACGTGGAAACCACCGCCCGACACAGCGCTGCGCCGAGTGCAGCCGAGACGATCGACACGCGAGACTCGACCTCGCCGTGGGGACGGGTGTACGCTGCACCGTTCGCCGCGGTATGGGACGCCCTGCACGAGGAGATCGGCAGTCGACGCCGCTGGGCGCTGGTTCACTCCGACGAAGAGCTCGGGCTGCTGACGGCGACCTGCCGGTCCTGGCGCCCGTGGGAAGTCAGCCACCTGACCGTCTGGGTTCGGCTCGACGAGAACGCGCTCACCCGGGTGGATACCCGCGCCTGGTCCCGCTCGGGCTGGACCCTGCCCGGTGGAAGTCGCCGGTGCGTGCGCGCCCTGGTCTCGCGCCTGGATCAGCGGTTGGGGAAAAGCACGCGAGTGGAGAGCTGACCGGTCGCGGAGCCGCTCAGCCTCCGTGCTTCAGGGCGTAGTCGTACTCCGATCGCTCGATCACGGCTGCGGCGGTCAGATCCCCCGTCACGTTCACCGCCGTCCGGCACATGTCCAGGATTCTGTCGACACCGAGAACCAGCGCGATTCCCGCCGCCGGGTCCACGCCCGTTCCCGCCAGTGCCTGCTCCAGTACGACCACCAGGATGATGATCCCGGCCGAAGGCACGCCCGCCGCGCCGATCGAGGCCAGCGTGGCGGTGAGCACGATTCCGAACTGCGCGGTGAACGAAATGTCGCCGACCAGTACCTGTGCGATGAACATGGTCGCGACCGCCTGGTACAGCGCCGTCCCATCCATGTTGATCGTGGCCCCGAGGGGCAGCACGAAGCTGGCGACCTCCTTCTCGATGTCCAGTTTCTCCTCTGCCACCTCCATGCTCACCGGCAGCGTGGCGTTGGAACTGGACGTCGAGAACGCGATCAGCTGCGCTTCACGGATCCTGCGGAAGAAGTCCATCGGCCGTCGTCGGGCGAGGAACCGGATCGCAGCCGTGTACGTGATCGCCACGTGCAGGATCAGGCCGAGGATCACGACCAGGCTGTAGACCAGCAGGCTCTGCAGCACACCGAGTCCGAACCGCGCGATCACGGCTCCGATCAGGGCGAACACGGCATACGGCGCGAGCTTCATGATCCAGTGAATCATCACCATCGCGGCTTCGTTGACGCCGTCGAAGAAGCCGACCACGTGCTCCCGGCGCTCGGACGGCAGAGCGGAAACGGCCGCTCCGAAGAAGATCGCGAAGAAGATGATCGGCAGCATGTCGCCCGACGCGAGCGCCTCGATCGGATTCCGCGGGATCATGTTCAGCAGGATTTCCGTCAGGCTCGGCGCGTCACGTGCCAGCTCGACGCGGCTGGCGCTCTCCGCCATGTAGGCGGAGCGCAGGCCTTCCAGTGCAGTCGGGTCCATGCGGCTGCCCGGCTGAATCAGGTTCGACAGCAGCAGACCGATCGTCACCGCGATCGCGGTCGTGCCCAGGTAGTAAACGACGGTCTTGCCGCCGATCCGGCCAAGCTTGGTGATGTCGCCCAGGCTCGCCGTTCCGACGACCAGGCTGGCGAACACCAGCGGCACGACCACCATCGTGATCAGCCGGATCCAGGCGTTCCCCACCGGCTCGATGGCGACCAGAAAGCTGCGGAGAGGATCGATGCCGAAGATGTTGGCCACCAGCCCGGCCACCGCGCCGGCCACGAGGGCGATCGAGATCTTCGTATACAGCTGCATGAAACCGCCGACTGCTGGAGACCGGAAAATCGGGCTCGACAACATAGGTGGGCCTGCTGATCGGTGACAGACCCGTGAATGCCGGATACCTTGTCCGCGCTATGAACATCGTGCGATTCCGCGGCGCCGCGCTGCCGACGACAGTACTCGCGTGTCTGACCGCGCTGCCGGCGGCGGCGTGCGGGCCGTCCGATCCCGTCCCGGTCGACGAGGCCTCCGAGCCGGCGGGCGGCAGGTCGGCCGTCACCACCCCCGAAGCTCTGTACCACACCTCCCTGACCTTCGTCGGGTTCGGTGCGGAGCCGGCGCTCCTTCACCTGCGCCTGGAGAACCGTACCGAGCCGAACCGCCTGCGCCTCGACTACCGCGGCTGGATTCCGGGTACGGGGAGCTGGACTCCGGTCCTGTCCGTGGTGGATTCCATCCCGGTGTCCCGCGCGGCATGGCGGATCGTACCGGCGGGCCCGCTCCATATCTCCGTCGAAGACGGGGGCCAGCTGTCGTCGCTCCGACTCGCAGTGGACGGTGGTTCGTTGCGCCTGGACGCGCTCGAAGAAGTCAGTTCGTGGAGCGGTGCGACCGGCCAGCGGGAATCGCTCCGCGCGGCCGATCTGCAGGTCGGGGAACGGGTGGAGGGCGGCTGGCTGCTGCGCCGTCGACGGGCCCGGCTGGCCAGCGAGAACATCGGCGAGCGGGTGCTGCAGGCATTCGTGCTGTCGGATACGCTGGGCAACGGATTGCTGATCCTGCGGGACCGGGCCTTCCCCGATGCTCCGGCCACCGTCTGGGCCTGGATGGACGGGGTTCAACTCGACTGGTCCGACGCGGTTCTCCTGGACCTTCCCGGATCCGCGACACCGCCGGGATCCTGGTCGTTCGAGGTTCCCGACGTGGGCCTGTTCGGCGAAATCGCAGGTGGCACGCCGCTGCTCGACTCGTTGCCCCCGCAGGGGTCGGGATTCCGGCTGTATCGAGCCAGCGCATCGATCGGTTTCGGCGAGGAGCAGCGATCGATGTCCGGAATCGGCTTCGAGGAACGAGGGCCGTGAGCCCGGCGACCGGCGATCTCCTGCGCGACGCCGTGACCGTCCTGTTCGGGGCGCTGGCCGGCGGCGTCACCAACCGCGTCGCGATCCTCATGCTCTTCCATCCCTACGAGCCCCCTGAGCTGCTCGGCCGACGGATCGAATGGCTGCAGGGAGCCGTCCCGAAGAACCGTGAACGACTCGCGGGCACGATCGGCAACACGATCGGGACGAAGCTACTCACTCCGGCCGACGTGGCGTCGGAGCTGCAGGACGAGCGTCTCAGGCAGGCCTTCGAGACGCAGCTGCAGATGCTGCTCGCCGAGTTGCTCGAAGGAGAGAAGCCGGCGCTGGCGGATCTGCTCCCGGAGAGCGCTCTGCTGGAAGTACACCGTATCCTCGAGATGCTGTTCGACAGTGTCCGGGACCGGGTGATATCGAACGTCGGGTCGGACTCCTTCGCGGACGATGCTGCCCGGGTGCTCGCCACCGTGTCCGAAGCGCTCGAGGAGGAGTCGCTGGCCGACTCCCTCGGACCTGAGAGAATCTCCGAGCTGAAATCCCGCTCGGACGAATGGCTGTCGAGGGTGGTCGAGTCCGAGTCGTTCGCGACCGCCGTGCGGGGTCACCTGGATCGGGTGGCCGCCAGGATTCTCGTCCCCGGAAGGTCTTTCGAGGAGCTCCTTCCACAGGGACTGGTTGCCGCCGTCGAGCATGCCATCGCCGACTACCTGCCGATCGCGATGGAACGACTGGGACGGCTGCTGGAGGACCCCCAGGCCCGTGGGCGGATCGAGCGCTGGGTGCACGACCTGCTCGAACGGTTCATGAAGGACCTGCGGTTCCACCAGAGGGTGGTCGCCAAACTGATCATCACCGAGGACACGGTGGACCGGGTGATCGACACCCTGGAGGAAGAGGGGGCGGATCGCGTCGGCACTCTGCTTCGCGAAGGCGAGGTTCAGGATGCCATGGCCCGAAGCATCAACGAGGCGATCGTCGATTTCCTGCGGCGGCCCGTCATCGAGGTTCTGGGCGAGGCCCAGGACGAGAGGGTGCAGGAAGCGCTGGACTCGATCACCGTCTGGATCGTCGACGCGGCGCGGGACAGCGAGGTTCGGAGCTTCCTGCTGGACCGGGGCGAGTCCGCGGTGCTCAAGGCCGGCGAGCGAAGCTGGGCCGATGTGGCGCGGCTCGTGCCGCCGAACCGGATCGGGGGATGGCTGGAGAGCCTGCTGACTTCGGAGGCGGGGCATTCCCTGTACGAGCGGCTGAGATCGGGCACCGTGGACAGGATCCTGTCGCTTCCTCTCGGATCTCTGGGCCGCTTCGCCCGCGAGGGGGCCGCGGAGCGGCTGGCGGGCACCCTCGTCGATCCGGTGTGGGAGTGGATCTCCGCGAAGATCCCCGAGGTCGCGGCCAACGTCAGGGTTGCGGAGCGGGTCGAAGAGAAGATCGTCGCTTTTCCGCTGGCCGAACTCGAGAGGCTGATCCGCAACGTAACCCAGCGCGAGCTCAATCTCATCGTCCGGCTCGGCTATCTGCTCGGCGCCGGCATCGGGTTCCTGCTCGTGATCATCCGTCACGTGATCGGCTGACGGTTCCCGTCCGGCCGGCGCCGGACCGCATCAGCGGCCCGGTGATTCCGCTTCACTTCCTTCGTTCTCGAGCTCCCTGGAGCGACGGTACATCTCCGCTGCCCGCTCCGGCTGCCGCATCCGGTCGAACAGCATGCCCAGCGTCCGGTAGGCCCGGCGGTTGCCCGGCTCCAGTTCGATCGTCTTCTCGAGGGCGATCACGGCGTCTTCCGACTGCCCGATCCGGTTCAGACAGTCGCCGAGGTAGAAGAACGAGGACGCTCCCGTCGGATCCAGCTCGGTCGCCGTCCGGAAAGCTTCGATGGCCGCCGGGTAGAGGCCCTTCCGATACATGACCAGGCCGAGATTCTGGTGCACTTCGAGACTGTCCGGGGCAAGCCGCAGGGCGCGGCGCAACTCCGTCTCTGCCTCCCCGTACCGGCCCAGGGTCCCGAGAACGGCGCCGATGTTGCTGAGCAGTTGCGGGTTGTCAGGCTCGAGGTCCAGAGCGGTACGATACTGCTGCAGCGCTTCCTCACTCCGCCCCAGTCTGTCCAGCACGATCCCGAGGTTGTTCAGCGCCCGCAGGTGGCGAGGACTCGAACGCAGTACCTCCAGATAGCACCCGGCCGCTTCCTCCAGCCGTCCGGACTCTGCCAGGTGCTTTCCCTGTTGAAACAGGCGTTCGGCGTCGGTGTGCGAGTCCGACCCGCGCGAAGCCTCGGGCTCGGGCTCGGGCCCGGACTCGGGCTCGGGTTCGGGCCCGGACTCGGGCTCGGGTTCGGGCCCGGGCAGCGGTCCGGGCTCCGCATCCGCGGCCGGAGCCGGGTCGGGGTCGGAATCGGATTCCGCGACCTCGGGAACGGGATCGAACAGGGAAGCCTCCCGCCTGGCGCCCGCCTGCGATTCCTCCGTCGGGTCTCCGTTCGGCGCCGGATCGCGCTGTCGCGGTGCCTTCTTCCTCCGTCTTCCACTACGCCGCCCCATCGTCACTCCTCGAAGATACGGAGTCCAGTACCCAATCCAGGTAGGCCCGACTTCCGCCGGCCGTATCGATCACGAGCACTTCCGGTACCTCGTACGGGTGCAGCTGGAGCACGCGAGCCTGCAGTCGTTCGACGAGCGACCGCCGGGTCTTCGCGATACCCATCGCCTCGGAATCCCTCTCGACCGCGCCCCGCCACCGGTACACGGAGAGCACGTCCGGCAGGATGTTCACGCAGGCCGCCAGCCGTTCCTCCACCAGTCGTGCTCCGATCTCCTCGAGATCTTCCCCGCTCGGTCCGGTCACGAGCACGAGCACGACCCTGTCGTCTGCGGCGACCCCGCGCGGATCCGTCTCAGGCTCTGCCGGCATCCGCCTCCGCCTCGGCGTAGAGCTGCTCGATGCGATCCGCATAGCGCGCCGCGATCTGTCGCCGCTTCACCTTCAGTGTCGGAGTCAGCATCCCGTTGGCGACGGTGAACGAGTCCGTTACCACCAGCATCCGTTTGGGACGCTCGTAGCGGGCCAGGCTCGCCAGGCGCGGAGCGATGTCCGAGTCCAGCAGCTGGTGCAGAGCGGGGCTGTCCCGATACCTGTGCCTGTCGGACTCTTCCACCACCTTTCCGGGCAGGGCCATCCGGAACGCCTGGAAACTCGGCACGACGAGCATGATCGGGAACTTCCGCTTGTCGCCGAGCAGTACGACCTGCTCGACGAAGGGCGAGCGGGCGATTCTCTCCTCGATCGGCTGCGGCGCGATGTTCTTTCCCGCCGCGGTGACGATCAGGTTCTTCTTGCGATCGGTGATCGTGAGGTAGCCGTCGTCGTCCAGGTGACCTATGTCCCCGGAGTGCAGCCAGCCGCCCGGATCGATGGCCTCACGCGTCGCCTCCGGCTTGCCGAAGTAGCCTTTCATGATCTGCGGCCCCCGCATCAGGATCTCCCCGTCTTCCGCGATCCGGATGCTGGTGCCGGGGATCGGGGGGCCGACCGTGCCGAAGCGGATGTCCTCGGGAGGATTCACGTTCGTCACGGGCGACGACTCGGTGAGCCCGTACCCTTCCAGGATGATCAGGTCGCCCGAATAGAAGAATCGCGCGATCTCGGCGGACAGCGGTGCCGCGCCGCTGACGAAGAACCGGATTCGTCCCCCGGTACGTTCGCGCAGCTTGGAGAACACGATGCGGTCCGAAAGTCGGAAGGCGGCCTTCAGCGCCGGCCCGGGAACTTCGCCCGCCAGCTTCTTTTCGGCGTGCAGGTCGCCGATCCACTTGGCCAGGCGGAACCCCGCCTTCTTCCCCGCGCCGCCCTCCTCCACGGCCTGCACGACCGCGTCGTAGAACTTCTCGAACAGCCGCGGCACTCCCGTCATGATCGTCGGGCGGACCTCGGTCATGTCCCGGGCGACGAAATCCACCCCTTCCGTATACGCGATCTGCGCACCCGCCGCCCACATCAGGAAGTGCCCCGCCGTGCGCTCGAAGGCATGTGACAGAGGCAGCCAGCTCAGAATCCTGTCCGAGGAACCGATCGGGAGGCAGGCCATGCACTGGTACGTGTTGGCATGCAGGTTCGCGTGCGTCAGCATCACGCCCTTTGGAGTGCCGGTCGTTCCGGAAGTATAGATCAGCGTCGCGAGATCGGCGGGAGTGGTCTTCCTCGCCCTGGAATCCCAGCCGCCGGCGAGTTCGACGGCCGATTCGCCGCGGGCCGCGAGATCGTCCTGCGACAGCAGCTCGAGGCCCTCGACCCGGGTCGCGGCGGGTTCGAACAGCACGGCGACCGAAACGTCGGGAACATCTTTCCGCACTTCGACCAGCTTGCCCAGCAGGTCCGCGTTGCCCACAAACAGGACCCGTGCCCCCGAGTCCCGCAGAATGAAGGCCACCTGCTCCGGCGGCAGGGTGGGGTAGATCGTGACGACGACCGCACCCGCCATGATGATCGCCCAGTCGGCGAGCGCCCAGTCCATTCCCGTATCGGCCATGATGGCGACCCGGTCGCCGCGTTCGATACCCAGCGCCTGGAGGCCGAGCGAGATGTGGCGGATCCGGTCCGTCACCTCGCGGCGCCGATACTCCCTCCAGCTGCCGGAGGGAAGGCGGCGCAGCATCGCGATCTCGTCGGAGCTGCGTTCGGCACCGTCCAGATAGACGTCCACCAGCGTACCCGAGGCGAGCGCCCTGCCCGAGGGAGAGGTAACGGCTTCGACGCTGATCTCAGTCCTCAAGCGAGGCCTCGTCCGGTGCAGCTCTCAACTCCTGCAGGGTCTCCCTCGCATGCTGGACGTGTCGCTCGGCGCCGGCCGTGTCGGGTCCGCCGGCAAGAAACTCCTCCAGGTGGTGTGCGGCCTCGGCAGACCGTCCCCGATTCAGGTACAGGAAAGCGAGTCCGTAGTGGGCGCCCGCGCTGCGAGGGTTCTTCTCCAGCGCGCGCTGGTACATCTTTATCGCTTCGTCGGTCATCCCCATCTTCGTGTACACGACCGCCATCTGCTCCAGGGTGGCGACATCTCCCGGCCGTTCCCGGAGCGCCAGTCGGAGCGAGGTGAGCGCTTCGTGGAATCGCTCCTGCCGAGCGAGGTCCAGGCCCTCGAGATAATAGTCGGGAGTGTCCTCGTTCCGGTCGCGCTGCGTCGTCAGGAAGCTCCACCAGGGCACGAGTCAGCCTTGCCTTTCTATTTCGTCGTTCCAGTCGAACGGCGGTGGAGATGGAGGTACGAGGATGATGTTGTAGGCGAATGCGAAGGCGGCGCCGAGCAGGAACCCCCATGCAAAAGCCCACATTGCGCCGATGAACGCGCCCGCGACGCTGATGTCCCACCCGAACAGGATGGCACGAGGGAGCAGAGGCGCCGAACCACTACCTCCCGCGGGAATCAGCAGCAACGTCCACAGGAGAACTACGGTCCCGGTGAGGAGTCCGCTCGCGGCGGCGAATGCTCTCGTCTGTAGGCGCATCCCCTCATCCCGTCGGCAGTCAGGTTGGAATCAGCGATCCGGCGGCGCATCGCCGGAAGTTAGGAACCGCCGCGGGCGGTGGCAACGAGGGCCCTGCTGTCGGAACCCTCCCACGGGGAGGCTCAGATCCTGCGCGCGACGATCGCCCTCGCGTCTTCGGCGATCAGCTCCAATCCTTCGCCAGCGACGACGTTCGCGGCACCCGGGCGCGGACGAAGCAGCACCAGGCGCCCGCCCGGTACGAGCACCCGTGTCGCCTCGGCGATCGATCGCGGATCTCCCGCCTCCAGCGCAACGCCCAGCACCGTGGCGGCGAGCAGGGGCAGCGACTCCGACCCGACTCCCAGCAGCGACGTCGGCGGAACCGTCTCGCGCGAGTTCGCTGATCCGGAGGACTCCGTCGGGGAGGCCTCGTCCGGCGCCACGCCCAGCCGCAACACTTCGCAGCCGCCGCACAGGGCGCCGATCCGTGACGCGGCCGACTCGAGGCCGGGACCGACCACCACCAGCCCGCTACCATCCCGGATCCCGAGAAGTGCCGCGACGATCACGGCATCCTCGTCAGCCGGGATCCCGGACTCCGCCCTTCCTGCATCGGCGCTACGTTCCGTGGCGCCCGGCGCGGCACCTGCCTCGGGCCGGCGAAAGTCCGGGTCTCCTCCATGGAGTTCGAACCGGGCGTCGCAGGTCGGACACGCCAGCCCCCCCTCGAGAACCCGACGTCCGTCCATCCGCTGCACCAGCACCAGCAGCGCCTGCGGCGGTCCGCAGCGGGGACAGGCGAGCACCTCGGCCAGGTCCAGCAGCATCTGCCTCGGGCCGGCCTAGTACAGCGTGTGCGAGGCCGACACCAGCCGCAGGAACTCCTCGCGCGTCCGGATGTCGGCCCTGAATCGTCCGCGGACCGCCGAGGTGATCGTCTTGCTGTTCTGCTTCTCCACGCCCCGCATCATCATGCACAGGTGGTAGGCCTCGATCACGACGCCCACGCCGTCCGGCTGCAGCGCCTCCTGGAGCGCATCCGCGATCTGATCGGTCAGGCGCTCCTGTACCTGCAGCCGCCGGGCGAAGACCTCCACCACACGCGGAATCTTGCTCAGACCGAGGAGCCTGCCCTCGGGGATGTAGGCCACGTGCGCCTTCCCGAAGAACGGAAGCATGTGATGCTCGCACAGCGAGTACAGCTCGATGTCCTTCACCAGGATCATGTTGTCGTGTTCCTCGACGAACACGCCCGTCCCGATCGCCTCAGTCGCGCTGGACCGGTACCCGCGGGTGAGCCACTGCATCGATTCGGCCACGCGGCGGGGCGTATCGGCGAGTCCCGGCCGCGATGGGTCTTCGCCCAGGCGCCTCAGCTGTTCCCGCACGAGGTCCTCGTACGGCACCGAAGCGAGATCGACCGCCGGTGGCTTCCTGCTTCCCTCCGTCATCGGCTGCTCCCGGGGATTATTCTCCCCTGTATTCCACCATGTTGCGTTCGGTTTCCCAGATCCTGACGCACTCGAGCCGCACGTCGCCCAGTCGGCCCTCGAGACGCCGCCAGATCGCGACCGCGAGATTCTCCGTCGTCGGGATCACGCCTGCAAGCCAGTCCACGTCCACGTTCAGATTGGCGTGATCCAGGTCGGACAGAACCTGCTCTCCGAGGATCGTCTTGAGGCGCTTGAGATCCATGACGAATCCGGTATCCGGGTCCACTTCTCCCGAGACCGTCACTTCGAGGTCGTAGTTGTGCCCATGCCCGTTCGGATTGTTGCACAGTCCGTACGTCTGACGATTCCGCTCGTCGTCGAACGCGGGGTTGTGAAGGCGGTGCCCGGCGCTGAAGTGGACGCGGCGGGTTACACGTGCGGTCGGCATCGTCACTCCTCGTCTGGTTGCGGCCCCTCGGGCTCGCGAAAAAAAGGGGCGATCCGGGAGGATCGCCCCAAGCGGCAAGGTGAGGGGGTCGATTGAGGCCCTTTCGGAACCTTTCGCTCCTCCTCACGGTGTTCCGTCTTCCCCTCGCGGGGCCTGACGTCCGTCGGGAGATCGGAGGCGATCAAACCCAAGTGTTGGCTCAATCACTTATCCTCGACCTTGCCGGCTGGCAAGATACGGTAGCGGGCAGGCGGGAGCAACGCGATCTGGTAGCCGCAGACCGGGCCTCGAAAGGCCGTCGAACCGGACGGCAGGCTCGCCTCGAACCCCGTCAGACTATCGACAGCCAGAGGCCGACGGCGCTGAAGCCGAGCGTCGCGATGCCGCCCGCAAGCAGGGCATACGGAAGCTGGGTGCGCACGTGTTCGATGTGGTCCGAAGCGGATGCGAGGGATGACACGATCGTCGTATCGCTGATCGGACTGCAGTGATCCCCGAACACGCCGCCCGACAGGGACGCGGCCACGAAGGCGGTCACCGGAACGCCGAGGGCGCCGGCGATCGGCACGGCGATCGGCAGCATGATCGCGAACGTTCCCCAGCTGCTGCCCGTCGAGAACGCGATGCCCGACGCGACGAGAAACACCAGGGGAACGAGGAGGAACAGCGGTACGCGGCCCTCGACGAGTCCCGCCACGTAATCGCCGGTGCCCAATTCCTGTGTCACGGCGCCCAGCGTGAGAGCCAGCAGCAGGACGAGGGCCATGCCGGTGAGCCCTCCCGCCCCGCGGATGCCCACCGTTCCCAGTTCCTCCAGGTTGAGCAGCCTCTGTGCCAGAGAGAGCACGGAGGCCACGGCGATTCCGGCGAGCACCGCCCAGAGTACGGAAACGGAGCCCGATCCCGCCATCAGATCGCCATCACCGGTGATGAACATGGCCACGGGCATCATCAGGACCATGGAGACGATCGGAAGCACCATGTTGACCGGACGAAGCGGGATTCCCTCCTTGGGCGGCGGCGCGAGCTGTTCGGGATCCGCGATCGCCGTGGTGTGCTCCCAGTGCAGTTCGCCCCCGGCCGTGCGCTTCTGAGCCGCTTTCATCGGCCCGATGTCCAGCCCGCGGGCGGCGCTGAGTCCGGACAGCATCAGGGCGGCGATCGCATAGAGATTGAGCGGGATCGTGGCGATGAGCACGGCAACCGCATTTTCAACGCCCAGACCTGCAAGCAGGCTCAGGATATAGGCGCCCCAGGCATTGAACGGAATCAGGATGCAGACGGGTGCCGACGTAGAATCGATCAGGTAAGCCAGCTTTTCGCGCGACACCCGGAATCGGTCGAACAGCGGCCGGCAGATCGAACCGGCGACCAGTACGGTGATGTTGGACTCGATGAAGATCACGACGCCGATCGTCCAGGCGAGGATCTGGGCCCGCCGGCCGTCCGTCACCCATCGGCGCCGCTCCACCCACTGCACGAACCCCCGTACGCCGCCGTTCGCCTCGACGAGAGCGATCAGCGCTCCGATCGCGAAGGTGAACAGCAGGACGCGGGCATTGCCGGGATCGACGACCGTGTCTACGACCGCATCGATCGATGCGGCGGTGCCGACCAGCGGGTTCCAGCCCGAGAGTATCGTCCAGCCCAGCCAGATGCCCGCCGCCAGCGACACGTAGACCTGGCGGGTCTTGATCGCCAGCCCGATCGCCAGCAGGGGCGGCAACAGCGACAGCGCTCCGAAGTTGATCCCGGCCTCCGTTCAGTGCGACGCGGCGATGCGCGGCAGGACCCGTCCGGATCCAAGAAACGGCCGTGGACCGATTCCGTCAAATCCGCGGCAGGGATGCCGGTTCAGCGCCGCGATACCCATTCGCTCCGACCATCGTACCAGCGCCAGGGTCGGTCGGCCGCCTGGCTGATTCCGATTCGCGTCGTGCATACCCGATGTCGCTGCGGTACGGCCTCCCCTCGCTCAAGCCAGATCGGGGGCCGATCCAGGGGAAGTCCGTTCAGCTCAGGCCCGAGCGCGAGCGCGCAGCCCAGTCGTCCGGGCCCGCTGGTCAGCTCCGGCCGGCCCCGTCTGGCTCGCATCAGATCGTGCCCGGCGAGGGGCTCGAGCGCCCGGATGAGGACGCCCTCCGGCTTCCCTTCCTCCGCGGCGACGACGTTCACGCACCAGTGCACCCCGTAATTGCAATGCATGTACACGGTTCCGGGTGGACCGTACAGCGGCGCGTTCCGTCGAGTCCGACCGATCCGCGCTGCGGCATGAGAGGCAGAATCCTCGGGGCCCGGGTAGGCTTCCGTCTCGACGATCCGGCCCGAAGTGATTCCCTCGCTGGTGAGCCGGACGAGCACCGTCCCCAGCAGGGCCGGGGCCAGCTCGATGGCCGGTCGGGCACAGAATTCCGGACCGAGGACCTGCGCCGCGGAAGCGGGACAGGTCCTCTCCCCACGGGCGGTCGGTGGCAGTCTACTGCTTCGCCCGCTCGGCTTCCCGGCCTGCCAGAACCGCCCTCGCCCGGTGCTCCGGCAGAACGGCCCGGATCCGCTCCGGATGGTCGTCGATGACCGCAAAGACGCGGTCACCGAACTCGCGGAACAACACTTCCGCGGTGCGCTGTCCGACGCCCGGGTAGTTGCGGGACATCGCTTCGATCTCGGACCGGTACTCCGCGATCGTGCCGTCGTAGCCGCCGCTCTGTGAAGAGCCGGAGGCAGCGCGCGATCTCTCCGTCGAAGCGGCATCGGGCGCGGAGCCCGACTTTCCGGTCGGACGGCCGCGGCCGCGCGAGCGGCCGGACACCGAGCGGCGCGAACCGCTCGTCTCGGCTGCGGGTCGCCGGGGCTGATCGGTGCCCGATCCGGTGCTCGACGTCCCTTCCGATTCGGGCTTTCGGGCAGGCTCTCCGGTCCCGGCCGGACCCGGCACTGCCTTGGGACCGGATTCCGGCTTCGATCCGGCGGACGACCCCGGGCTCCGGCTGCGCGAACCCCGGCGGAAGCGCCCCATGCCGACCGAGCGATGAGTCTCGGCGACGACCTCCGGCTTCGCATCGGCCGCCTCACGGGGCGGCTCGGTCCCGGCGTCCTTCCCGGCGTGGTCCGAGGGTTCCGGGCGGCTCGCAGCCTCCGGGGCCTCGTCGGCGGCTTCCGGGGCCTCGTCGGCGCCCTGCGGCGCTGCGTCGGAAGAGACGGCGGTCTCCTCCGGGCGAACCGCTTCGCGATCGCGGCTGGAACGGCGGCCACGGTCGTTCCGACCGCGGCGGGAGCGACCCGATTTACGTTCCGGCTCCGTCGCTCCGGCGTCGGCCGCGCCGCGGCCCTCGATCGGCGACACCAGGTAGTTGCCCTCAGGTCCGCGCTCGAGATCCACGATCCCTTCGTCGTGCGCCTGACGCAGGAACCGGGAGAACTTCCGGAAGCCGAGCGCCGCCTCGTCGAACTGCCCGTCCCGTTCCAGCATCTGGCGCTTCACCTCGGAGTCGCGCACCGGGCTGCCCGGCTGTGCGAGCTCGGCCGTCACGCCGGAGAGCAGGGCGTACGCATGGCGCAGCCTGTCGGCGTCGACCTCGGGAGCCTCGCCCTCCGCGGGAGGCGCCTGGGTCGTCGACGCGGACTTCCGCTCGGACGATCTTCGACTGCGCGAGCGGGAATGGGACCGCTTCTCCGGCGTCCGTGCGACAGTCGCAGGACCATCGTCGGCAGGCTTCTCGCTCCCGCCATCGCCCGTCGCCATCGCTCTGGCCCGCGAGCCCGACGCGACTTCGTACTGCCCGTTGGCCGCCTTCTCCAGAGAGATGATGCCGCGCGACGCCGCCTCTGTCAGAAATCGGTTGAACTTACTGAAGCCGATCTCCTTCTCGTCGAACGAGGGATCCAGCTCGAGCATCACCTGCTTGAACCGATCGGAGCGCATTACGTCCTTGCGCTCCTGCATCTTCAGAATCGTACGTCCCGCGAGGACCCACGGATCGTGCTTCTCGGTCGGGCCATCCGCCGCGCTCGTGAGGCCGGAGATGCTGTTGTAGCTGTAGTATTCGTCGCAGTTCTGGACCAGCAGATCGGAGCTCGACTCCTGCATTCCCACTCCGATGACGTACTTCCCGTACTCCTTGAGCTTCAGTACGAGACTCGAAAAGTCCGAATCGCCGGACAGCAGGATGTAGGTCCCGATCTCCGGTCGCGTGAATACCAGCTCCAGCGCATCGATCGCCAGACGGATGTCCGTGGCGTTCTTCTTCGACGACCCGTAGGCGGGCGCGAAGATCAGGTCGATGGAAGACTCCGACAGGGAAACGATGTACTGCGGGTACCGGCGCCAGTCGGCGTAGGCCCGCTGCACCGCCACCTTGCCCTTGATGATGTCGGAGTTGAGGAGCCTGCGAAGCTCCTGGCCCAGATTGGACCGGGTTCCCATGGTAACGTTGTCGAAATCGATCAACAGGGCCGCGTTCGAGTACTGCTCCTCGGCCCCCGGGCGCCTGTGCGGCGCGTGCGTGTAATGCTCGTTCATGCCTCTCGTTCTACTTTCTGTAGTCACAGAGCCGCTCATTCGAGCGGTCGAGAGGCCCGTCGCCCTCGCCCCCGGCTCCGCCGGAGGGGATGAAGCGACGAGTCTCTCCGTCTCAATCGTCTCGCCCGTCAGCCTGAGTGCGGCTTCGGGCGGCGAGGTGCACCTTCATCATTCGGACCAGTTCCTGCCGCCGAGCGCGTCCCGTGTCCGCTTCGGGAAGGGCGTCCATCAGCTGCACCACGTCGGGCAGCTTGAAGTCCGACAGGGCGGGTCGGCACAGCTCGCGGATCTCGTCTCCGGTAACCAGCGCGCCCTCCACCGGCACGACGCAGGCACAGACCAGTTCGCCGAGCACCTCGTTCGGCAGACCGATCACGACCGCCTCGTGCACCGCCGGCAGCGAGCG